>MDSV01029719.1_pt1 | contig 14779 bp, 6 predicted proteins | sample 810851 | NCBI WGS metagenome assembly MDSV01 (sample SAMN05326640, study PRJNA326480) | marine metagenome | isolation source: seawater | place: Atlantic Ocean: North East | collected 2012 | reverse complement strand
CGCCCGCGCCCGCGAACAGCGCCGCGCCCGAAGCCGCGCGCGCGTGCGACGCCGCCACGGCGGCGGCGCGCGGCGTCGGCGGCGGCGCGAGAGCCGTGTCCGCGGACGCGCTGCTCGCCTCCGTGCGCGCGCACCTGCTGACTGGCACGGAGCCCCCGGGGCCGGACGGGCACGAGCCCGACCCCTGGGCCCCCGTGTCGGAGATGAACGAGGCGGCGACGCGCGCGGTGGTGGGCGAAGCCGCGTATGCGGCGCTTCGCGCGCACGTCGAGGCGCTCCGGCCCGACGTCGACGGTTCGTCGATCCTCGCGGGTCTCGACCGACCGACGAACGCGTCGAGAGATGATACTGACCCTTTCGCCGCGCCCTCCCCAGACCCCGCGGCGGCGCTCTCGCCGGCGGCGGCGGCGGGCGCGCGGGCGGACCTGGCGGGCGGCGAGGCGTGGGCGCGCTCGGCGCTCGCGCTGCGCCGCGGGCAGGAGGAGATCCTAGAGCACGTCCTCGGGCGAAGCAGCATTTAAAAGCGTTTAAAATGCGTGATAGTATTCATACTGCACGTTTAACGAGAACCCGGGTGTGTTAGAGCGAGACGTATCGTAGCCATGAAACACCTCCCCACACACACGCGGCTTTCTTCCCGTCACCTTCGCGCTTCTCGCGCGTTTCGTTTGGGCACGACGTCGAGCTCGAACGGTTCCGGTCGCAGCGTGATGAGCGCGCGCGGCTTCGGCGGATTCGCGCCCGGCTTGAAGCGCAGGTCGACGCCGCGCGCGACCATCGCCAGCAGAAGCGTCGCCTCCATCATGGCGAAGCCCGTGCCGATGCACACGCGCGGGCCCGCGCCGAAGGGCACGTACGCGCCGTTCAAACCCATGCCCTTCAAGGGGTTTTCTCTCTCGGCGCCTTCTTCCTTCGCGCGCCACCGGTCGGGATCGAACTCGAGCGGCTTTTCCCAAAAGCGCGCGTCGCGGTGGAGCAAGTACGGCGCCACCAAAACCGTCGTCCCCTTCGGGAGGTCGTACCCGGCGACGCGCACGTCCTCCGCGCAGCACCGGCCCACCATGTACGCGGGCGGCGCCAGGCGCATCGTCTCGTACACGACCGCCTCGCAGTACTCGAGTCGTTTCGCGGACTCGGCGGTGGGCAGGTCCGCGAGGGGGTCGGGGCCCAGCACCGCCTCCGCCTCGGCGGCGCACCGCGCCGCCACCGCCGGGTGTTCGGCGAGAAACGCGCAGCACCAAGAGAGCAGGATGGCACTGGTTTCCTGGCCAGCCACCATCAAGGTCATGAGCTCGTCGCGAAGCGACACGTCGTCCATGCCCGTGCCGTCGCCCTCCTCGTCCACGGCATCCAGAAGCCGGTCGAGCAGGTCGGGCGGACCCGGTGTCGACGACGACGCGTCTTCTTTTCCTTTTCCCGAATCCGACCCGTCCTCCGTCAGAGGGACCCAGTCCTTCGCGGCGGCGTCCCAACGCACCCGCGGACGCCGAAAGCGCCCTTCGTCACCCTCCTCGTGTCTCCTCGTGTCTTCGCCGTCGCTCGAAGAGTCGCGCTTCGCTCGCCGCCGCGCGATGAGCGCGTAGACCGCTTCGTCCAGTCTCGCCACCGCCGAGTTGTACGCGAGGTTGTCCGGCGTCGGCACCCACTCCGGGACGACGAAGCCCGCGGCGGCGCGCTTCCCGAAAAACTCGAACGCGTCGCGAATAGACGCGTTGATCGATCGCGCGTTTTCGCCCCGCACGTCCGCGCCGAACAGCGCGTCCGCCACGATCGCGAGCGTGAGGTCGTTGAAGTCAGAGTAGATGTCCCGCAGCGACCGAGCGGACCACCGGTCCGACAACAACTCGGCGCCCGCCTTGGCCATCGCGTCGGCGTACGCGCGCACGGCGGCGCGGCGGAACGCCGGGTTGGACAGTCGCCGTTGTCGCGCCCAGACGTCGCCGTCGCTGACGAGCAGCCCCTCGCCGGCGAGGGACGACCCTGGGAAGAACGCGGTGCCTTCCTTGACGAACGAAGACGCTCGGTCGATCAGGACGTCCTTCGCCGCCGCCGCGTCGCTCACCAGCACGCACCGCTCGCCGGCGAGGCGCAGCCCGACGACGTCGCCGTGCGACGCCTGAGCCGCGACGATGAACGCGAGGGGATCCGCGCCGAGCGCGACGGCGGCGTCGCCATCAGGCCCGGGCGGGAAGTTGGGCGGCGGCGGCTCAAGCGACCGACCGATCAAACGCGCCGCCTGCGCGGGGAGGGACGCGAGATCCGCGAGTGCATCGTCCACGGTCGTCGCCGCGAGTCGGGGAGGGACCGGGGTCGGACGGGACGAGAAAGCGGACGGTGACGTCGATTTCGGGGACGACGCTTTGCGCGACGGAACGCCGCGTTCTCGACGCCGGTCCACACCGCGGACGGCACGGACGGCGCGGACGCGCGTCGACGCGAAGCTCGGCGCGAGCGCACTTCCCTCCATCCGATGCGAGAGCACGAGTCGGCCGCGAGGGCGAAGGTGCGCGCTCGAATGACTACGCCACCGACGACATACGACGGCTTTTTTTTTCGTCCGACTGAGAGATCTTCGCTAATCCGCCTGTCCGTTGCGCGGGCGACGCCATTCCGCAGCGCGTCCGTGAGCGACGCAGGCACACGAAGACGATGTTCGGTAACCTTTTCGGCGGTTCCGGCAGCAAAAGCGGCAGCAAAGCCTCGGCCTCCGCGCCCGGTGCGTGTCCTGAGAGCCCTCGTCGGCTCCTCGCGGCTCGCGGGACGACGTTCGGAGCCCGTTCCGCCCCGTTCGTGCGTCGTCGCGGACCACCTCGTGCCTTTTCCCGAGACGCGGCCATCCGTCCGCGCGGCCGTTCCGACACGGCACTGACCCCGTCTCTTTCCTCCCCCGCCGAGCGCCTCAGGCAAGTGCCCCTGGTCTGACTGCAGCTGCGGCCTCGGGTGCAAGTGCGGCGCCGCGTGCAAGTGCGGGACCAAGCGGCGTTAGATCTCCGCGGGCGTCGCATCTCTCCACGTGGATTAGATAGAAAGCGATAGAGACGGAGGTTGGGGAAGATCCCGCGGCGCAGCGGCGATGTCCTTCAGCCTGCCGACGACGAACGACCTGCAGGACGAGGCGATGGCTGTCGCGGAAGGCGCGGCGAAAGCCGCGTTCGGCACGAGGTTCAAGCGCGTCCCGAGGGCGCTCTTCTCGAAACTCTCGCTGCCCGTGCTCTCCGTCCTCGCCGTCTTCGCCTTCGTGTTCGGCACCGCCGTGGACGCGACGCGAAGATGGGGCGAGCACCGCGCAACGAACGGACGCTTTCCGGTGACGAACGCGTTTGTTCACGACGGCTCTGAAGCACTGTCGGTCGTGCACGCTCGCGCTTCAGAATTTCGCCCTTTGTCGTTCTGGAGCGTCACCGCGCACGAACGCGCGCTGACCCTCACGACGGCGCTCGCCGCGTGCATGTACCTGTGCTGCGTGTACCGCGACCCGGGCCGCGTACCGGCGGGGTATGCGCCCGACCCGGAGTCGGCGCGACTCCAGGGCGCGCTGGTGGAGCTGAAGCGCAAGGGCGGCTCGCGCTTCTGCAAGAAGTGCGCGCGCGCGAAGCCCCCGCGGGCGCACCACTGCCGCCAGTGCAACCGCTGCGTGTTACGCATGGACCACCACTGCGTCTGGGTGAACAACTGCGTCGGGCACAGAAACTACAAGAGTTTTTTTCTGTTTCTGTTTTACGCCGTCGTCTCGATTTGGCACGCCGTCGCGTTACTCGCGGCGCGCGCCGTCGCGGCTTCGGGGTTCGCCTCCGACGTCTCCTCCGCCGCGTCGCCGCGAAAGGATGCGTCGGCGAGCGAAAGCGGGATGGGCGTCGGCGAGATCGCCGCGCTGACTCTCGCCGCGCCGCTCGCCGTCGCGCTGACCCTTCTGTTCGCGTGGCACTGCTACCTGGTGAGCCGCAACAAAACCACCATCGAGCACTACGAGGGCGTGCGCGCGGCGGCGAGCGGCGCGGAGGCGGGGGCGGGAGCCCACGCGGCGCTCCCGCCGCTGCACGCGCTCGACGGCGAGGCGAAGCACCCGTACTCGCTCGGGCTCAGAGCCAACCTGCGCGAGATTCTGGGCCCGCGTGTCCTGTGCTGGCTCGCGCCCGGGTGCTCGGTCGCGGGGGACGGCTTGGCGTTCGCCAACGTCGCCGAGTACGGCAAGTGGAAGCGCGCGCGCGCGCGCAAGGAGGAGGAGTTGACGCTGGGCTAATCGGAACGACTTGAGAATGCCATCGTAAATGAGACACACGTGAAGGTGACGGTAACGAAAACGAAAACGAACGCGCGTACCGTATAACGCGCGCGCGTCGCCCGCTTCTACGACACGTCGCGGATGCGCGACTGAACGGGCGACTCGAACCTCCGCGCGCCGAACCCCATACTACGTTCGCATCTCACGGATCGTTCGCGTGAGCCACCGCGCGTCGACGCCGGTGGCGCCTCGACGTGACGAACGCGACAGGTGTCGTCGAAGCCTCCTCCTGCGAAGCGGCGGAATCGTCCGAGACGTTCTCGTCTTCCGCGTCGGCGTGGTCGTCGACGGGGCGCGTTTCCGCGGAAACGGCGTTTCGTTCCCGCGGCGAACGCGAAAGAAAAGGGTTCGCGCCCACCGCCGCCGCCGCCGCCGCGCGCGCCGCGGGGGGAGGCGTGCGCGGCCTGCGCATCTTGGTCTTCAGGCTCGGCTCCGCGTACACCACGTGCTTCAGTCTGTGCCTCAGCGCGCGGCGCAGGGTCGCTGACGGCGGAGGAGGATGCGGAAGGTTAGGCTCGACACGCGGAGGGTTTTCGCGTTTTTCGTCATTCTCTTCGTCTCGCGTCGGCGGCGACGTCGTCTCGCGCGCGGCGAAGCTGCGGAGGTTCGCGCGCGGGCGCCTCGGCGGCGGAGGCGTCGCGCGCGCGTTCGAGACCTCTTCTCGTGGCTGATGAGACGCGCGCGCGTCTCGGCTCGTCGTCGCCGTCTCGCGCTCTTCCGAACGCGTCTCCGCGCTTCTCGCGCGCGCCGCGGCACACGAGCGATCGAGCGCGTTCGAGACGCCGCCGACGGGCGACGGCGGTTTTTTTTCGCGTCGCGTCGCCGACGCGGCGGGCGAAAAATCTGCGGCTGCGGCGGCGTCTCGGCGCGGCGCCCGGGTCGCGGGCGACGCGTCGAGCGCGCGCTGGAGCCGCAGCAGACTGGCCTGCGCGTCCACCTGGATCTTGAGCTTGCGGATCTCCTCGCGGGCCTCGCTCAGGCTGGTCTGGAGCGGAGGGAGGAACCGGTCGGGGGACGACGCGTCAAAAGACGAACGCGACGGAGCGCGAGACGTCGCTCGCGCGTCGCGGACGAAACCGCGAAACCGAGCGCGGGTCTTCGGGTCTTTCTCACGCACCAGGAGCTCGCGTCGCAGCCGGGCCGCCTCCGCCTGTCTCTCGCGCTGCATCGCGACGACGATGCCGGCTTGCGCCTCGGCGTTCGCCGCGACCGCCGCGCGCCGGCGAGCGTCCGCCAGGTCTCGTCGCAGCTGCGGACACGAGAGGAGGGTCGCCGGTCAGGTCGCCGTTGGGTCGCGCGCGGAGCGCGGCCGCGCGCCTCGGGCGGGAACGAAACAAGACGCACCTTCGCGTTGTGCTGCGCGAGTTCCTGGTTCACGATCACGAGCCGCCTGAACGTGGTCTGCTGCGGCGCGGGTATCGTCGCTGAGGCGGGTTCCGGCGCGCGCGCGCGCGTGTGCCACGGCGTGTCGCGCATGGAGCGCGTGCTCCGGTGGGGCGAGACACACGCCGCGGGCTTGGCGAGGGCCCGCAGAACCGCTCAACGCAACGAGCTCCGGACTATGTAAAGGAGGAACGCGGCGTACAGACGCGCGGCGTCTTCCGTGGTCCTGACGCGTCGGAGGTTACTCGCGACCACGGCAAACGCGTGGGTCAGGCTCATGCGCGCGGATGCGCGTCTAGGTGCGCTCGTGCGCGGGTTCCCTCTGCGTGTCGGGAACGTTCAGATACCGATATTTTTAAAACTCTCGCCGCAGGTTCCGGACGGGACCGTCTTCGTCGAAACATCCACTTCGCATGGCGCCGGATGCGCGCGAGCCGCGGCTCCTGCGCGTGCTGACCGATGCGCGCGGCCGCGACTTCGCCGCGCTGGACGACGCGCTGGGTGAGGCCGGTGGCGCCCTCGTCCGGCGCGCGCGCGTCGTCGTCCGCGGCCTCAGCCCCGTCGGCGTCGAGACCGCGCGGCTTCTGCTCGCGTCCGACGTGGGCGAGATCGTGCTCTTGGACGAACCCCGAGACGCGACGGTGACGCCGGCGGATATCGGCGCCACGAGCGTGCTCGGCGAGGAGCACCTGGGGAAACCGCGAGCGCGAGCCGTCGTCGAGGCGCTGAACGCGCCGCGCTTCCGCCCGAACCATCGCGAGTCGCCCGTGGTGCGCGCGGCGGGGCGGACGGACGACGCGCTCTGGATGGGCGAAAAAGAATGTGACGAAAAAGAAGAGGACGACGACGCGACGCGATACGCGTCGCGGCTTCCCGACGCGCTCGTGAGCGCGTGGCACGTCGACACGCCTCAGCTGGCTGCCCACGCGCCGGGCGAGACGTCGGGTGAGGACCGAATCGCGTCCGCGGTCCTCGGAAACGGAGGCACGCACGTGCTCGCCGCCGCGCCCGGACTCTTCGCGTTCGCGCGCGCGACCAGGGCGCCGCGCCGCCGACGCGAAACGTCCGCCTCCGCCTCCGCCGCGGAGACGAGCGTGTCGTCCGACTCGTCCGACTCGGAAGAGGACGCCTCTCGCGTGGCACGAGAGGTTTCCGTTCGAGGCGTCACGGAGATGGCCGAACGGAGGTTCCGCGACGCGCGGCTCGCGCGCGCGCCCGTCTCGCTGGTCGAGAGCGCCGTCCCCGTCGACGCCGTCGACGCCGTCGACGCCGCCGCCGCCGCCGCCGCGCGGCTCGGCGAAGCGAAACGCGCCCGAACGAAACACGCGCCGAAGCGGAACGAAAAAAAAGAGTATTTCTTCGTCACCGTGTGCGACGCCAACGCGCACGGCTTACGCGAGGGCGACGGCGTCGCGTTTCTCGACGCGCGACTTCCTCCGAAAGAAGAAGAACCGCGACGACGGCGTTTGAAGGGTGTCGTCGCGTCGGTCGCGAGTCCGTACGCGTTCACGGTTGCGATTGATCGGCACATCCAGGACCGGTCGGTTCGCGGCGGGAGCATCGACGTCGGCGCGGCGCGCTTGGCGGGGACGTACGTGCGCCAGCGTCGGCGTCGGGACGCGGCATTTTTCTTTACGCCGCCGCCGCCGCGCGCGACGCTTGCGAACGGCGGGTTGTCCAAACGCAAACGCGACGAATCCGCCTTCGACGACGAATCCGTCAAACAAACCGTCGCCCCCACGGACGTCCGGGGCGTGTCCTCCTTCTTTTTCAGCGAAGGGCGCGAGCGCGCCGCGGGCTTACACGAAACGGCGATGCCCGCCGTCGCGGCGGCGCGCGTCGCGACGGCGTTTCTCGAGCTCGGCGACGTTCCTCGGAAACACGAGGAAGGAAGCGCGCGTGATGGTGATGTGCGCGCATCGCACGACGTATCGCACAAACCGGGCAACGACTACGACGACGACGACGACGCCGATGTCGCGTTCGCGATCGCGGCGCTGCGACGCGGCGCGCGCGTGGCCTTCCCCCCCTGCGTGGGTATCGCCGCCGCCGTGGCCGCGCACGAGACGCTCAAGGCGCTGGCCCGGGTTCAAGTTCCGCTGGCGGAGGGCACGTCCGCCGCGGGCGGCTGGTTCGCGCACGACTTTCTCGAGCTCGACCCGGGTGTTTCCGGGCACGTCTCGTCTTCTTCGCGGCGACGAAAAAACGCCGTTTCGAGCCGCGATGCCGCGAGCGAATCTCATCGCGCGCCGGCCGCAACCTTGGCGGACCTGATCGGCGCCGAGCTGGTTCGCGAAGCGGCGACGCGAGACGTCGCCGTGGTCGGGACGTCGGACCGCGGACGCGCGTTCGCGGAGACGCTCGCGCAGGTTTCGTCGTCGTCCGTGAACACGTTTCGAGCCTACCCGAGCCTCGCTTCCGTGCCTTCGACCGTCGCCGACGCCGAGCTGGACGTCTTGATCGTCGCCGGGCTCGAGGGGTTCGAAGCGCGCCGCGCCGCGGACGCGTTCGCCATGCGCCGCCGCCTCTCGCTGATCGACGCGGCCGTCGAGAACCACGCGTACTCCGCGTACGTCGCCGCCGTCGACCGGACGGCGCCCTGGTCCGTCTCCGGCGCGCGCGATCCGGGCGAGCCCTCGTTCCCGTCCTGCGTCGTGGGGAACTTCCCGCACGCGTTCCCGCACTGCGCGCAGTGGGCGCGCGAGCGCTTCTCGCGACACTTCGTCGAGCTCCCGACTCGCGTCGCGGAGTGGCGCGAGGCGTGGGCGGCGTTTCGGGAACGAGACGAAACCGCCGATCGCGAGACGTTCTTTCGCGAGACGGAACGCGCGAGACGCGCGATGCGAGCGCCCGAGGCGATCGACGCGCTCGAACACGCGCTCGAGGCGGCGCGGGACGTCGAGTCGTCGCGCGCGGAGGACGGTGACGGCGTCCGTTCCGGCGCGCGTCCCGAGAATCGCGAACGCCCCGCGAGCACTCGCGCGTCCTTCGAGCGCGCGTGCGTCGCGTGGAGCCTCGATCTGTTCGAGCGTCTCTTCGTCTCGTCGCCGCGCGAAGCGAGACGCGCGAACCCGCCCGACGCTTCGTTCTGGTCCGGCACGAAGCGCGCACCGACCGAGCTGGCGTTCGACGTCACCGATCCGCATCACGCGACTTTCGTCGTCGCCGCCTCCGTCCTCCGCGCGGCGACGCTCCGCGGCGGAGAGGGTCGCGCGGCGGAGCGCGGCGCGGAGGGCGAAGACCCAGACGCGGCGCGCGCGCGGTTTCTCCGGACGCTTCTCGAGACGGCGCGCGCGCGCGAATCTCCGGACGCGGCGCCGCGCGACGCCCTGATCGACGCTTCGATCGACGCGAACGGGGACGCGAAGGAAGACGACCCGCGGGCGTCGCGCGCGAGCCGTCTGGCCGACGCGACGCTGGACGCGTTTGAGCGCGAATCGAACGACGACGCGAACGGCGACGGTTTCGTCGGTTTCGCCGTTCGGAATCCGCGGGACCCGAACGCGGAACCCGCGTTCGTGGCCGCCGCCGCGGCGTGCCGCGCGCGCGTGTTCGGCGTGCCTGTACCGCGCGAGCGCGAGCTCACCGCCGCCGCGACCGGCGCGCGGCCGGGGACGCCGGCGCCGGCGGCGTTCGCGGCGGCGCTCGCCGCCGCCGAGACGTACAAGCTCGCCAAGTCGACGCCGGCCAAGAAAAAAACGCGTTTTTTTTCCGGCGCGCTCGACGGAGACGTTTCCGTCGGTTTCAACCTCGCCGCGCGCGCGGAGCCGGACGACGAGCACCCGGAGAACCCTCCTTCCTTCCGGAAGGACTTGTTCTTCCGGTGTTCGTACGGCAGCCTCGGCGGCCACGCGCACGTCTCGGCGTCGCCCGCGGCGTTGGCGACGAAGACGACGCGGACGTCGCCGACGACGCCGGATGTGACGTTCACGGCGTGGGACGCGTGGACGTTTGACGCGCGCGACGGGGTTTCGCTCGCCGGGTTCCTCGACCGGTTCCGCGAGCGCGTCGGTCTGGAGCCGTCCGCGGTGGCGCGCGGTAAGGCTCTGCTCTTCGCGGACTTCATGAACCTCGCCAAGCCGGAGACGGCGGCGAGGCTGAACACCCCGCTGGTGAAGCTGTTCGAAGACGCCTTGGTCGACGGCGAGACCACCCCCGCGCGCGTCGGCGTGTCGGTGACGGCGTGCGACGAGCGCGACGAGGACGTCGACGTCCCCGAGGTGTGGGTGCGGATACGCTGAGCCTCCTCGAAGACGTTCGAGAAGACGCGGGACCCTGGCGGCGCCCGCCCGAACCGACGACCCACCAAAGACGCGTTCTCTCGAGAGCGTTTTAGTCATGTAGCGTACTACGGTAAACGGAAAGAAGAACAGGTCGTGACCTACGTACGACGTGTCGCGTTTAAAAAATGGTGTTTTACCGAAAGCAATAAAAACGCCTCTCGCGCCGATCCTCTCCGCTCATCATCGCGTCCTCCCGACGAAAGCGTCGTCGTCGTCGTCGCCGCCGCCGCGAGCGTCGCGACTCGACTCCGAGACGGACGCGACGTCGTCGAGTTCCGACAGGTCCGTCGCCGAGGAGACGAAGGCGGTCGTCTCGCGCGCCGCGCCGAACGCGTCTTCGGCGCCGCGCGCGAACACAGCCGAGGCGACGGAGGCGGTCGTCTCGCCCCCGCCGGCGGTTCGCTCGCGCTCCGGACGTCCGGATGACGAAAAGGCGTTTTTTTCGTTTTCCGCCTTTTCGAACCCCGAGCGCGCCAACGCGCCGGCGACGTCCGACATCCAGTGGTCCAGACTCGCGCCGACGCTCTTCTCCGAGTCGTCCGCGGCGAAAACGCCGGCCGCCTCCAGCTCCTCCGCGCTGCGCGCGCGCCCGACGGCGGCCCTGGCGCGCCGCGAGGACTCGGGGTCGGCCACGCAGGCGTCGCACGCGGCGGCGTTTTCGTGGCACGCCACCACGCACGGCTCGGCGAAGTGAAGCACGCCGCCGCTCGCCATGCGCGTCAGCACGGACCACTCGAGCGGGTCAAGGGAGGGCGTCCTCGCCGATTCCGCCGCGTCGGTACCCGCGGCGGAATCCGAGACGCCGTCGCCGGTGCGGCTGAAGTCGCGCGTCTCGGACGCAGACGCGGCGCCGTGAGCTCCGTGGTACGTGTCCTCGGCCCCGGCGAACGACTGCGTCTGGAATCCGTACAGGTTCACCTCGCGGCACTTGTGCGCGGCGACGAGCGCGCCGTAGAGCTCGGGCGAGGGCCCCCGGGTTCCCGCGGAAGCCACCGCGCCGTCCACCCACGCGATGAAGTCGGGGTGCGCGACGTGGATGTCCAGCTCCGGCTTCGCCAGGCGCGCGGCGAGGTAGCGCTTGAACGACACCGAGTCGCGCACGAAGCGAACCGTCTTCGCCGGGCCGTCGTCCTTCTTTTTTTCTGAAACGGAGGAGACGACGTCGGAACTCCCGACGGCGACGCTCGTCGCGCCCTTCTCTCGGCGCGGCAAGGCTTCGCCGAGGTACTGACTGAGGGGGTTGGTGTCCTGGTCGTCCACCACGAGCCGGAACGTCGTGCGCGACCCGACGACGTTCTCGTACCCGATCACGGGGTCGTCGCCGAACCGAAACACCGCGTCGTGCGCGTCAACCTCCAACCCCAGCGCGTCCTCGGGTCGAGCCGACGCGTGGAAGCCCCCTCTGCCGACGAGCGCGCACCGCGTGAACACCGACTCGTCGAACGGGCCGCGCTCGGGAAGGCGCTCGCGCGTGTTCCGCGTGATCTTGCCGAACTTGGCCGGCGGCGCCGGCGGCGCGGGAGCCGCGTCCCGCCGAGCGCTTTCGTCTTCGAGTCGCGCGGAAGAGCCCGCGGAAGAGCCCTCGCGAAGCGACCCGCCGTCCGCGACGAAATCGCGGGTTCGGTCACCTTCGCCCGCCGAAGCCTTCGAAGCCTTCGCCGAAACGCCACCGTTCGCTCCGACGTCGGAGCGCCCGTCGAAACGACGCGCGAGCGCGACGCCGCCCGCGTCGTCCTCGGGGTCCGCGACGCGCGTCCAGTCGTCCTCAACCTCGAGGCTCTCTTCGGCGGCGATGCCGGCGTTGCGCGCCGCCGCGCCCGACGCGACGGGGCGCGCCTCGAGCATAGCAGGCGCGTTCTCGCGCGTCAGCGTCATCGAGCCGCCGAACCCGCGCGAGAATCCGTCCAGCAAGGGATCCGACGCGGCGCCGTCGGGCGAGTTCGCGCCGCCGGACGCGCCGAGCTTCTCGAGCGCGCGCGTCATGCGGCACGCCTTCCCCTCGAACATCGCCGTGCACTGGCAATCGCCGCCCAGCGCGCACGTGCCGTGGTGTGAGCACCGCTCGCACGAAACATGCACGCCGCTCATCGCCGCGGCCGACCGGTTGACCCGCCGCGTGTCCGTGTTCTCGCGCCGATCGTCTTCGACGTCGTCGTTTTCGTCGTCGACGGCGACGTCGAGAGTCCCGTCGTCGAAGGCGGAGGATTCGTCGTCGGAGGTGGAGGACTCGACGGCGAGTCCATCCGCCACCGAATCGAACGATGACGTCACCGCGCCGACGCTCGCCTCGCGGCCGCCCGCCTTGCCGGCGTCGCGGTCCGAAAAGCCTCGCGGAGGCGGGTGCCAGATGAGCCGCGGGTCGGTCGCGCCCTCGCGCGCGCCGTGCGCGGGGTTGAGACCGCGCGAGAGCGCGGCCATCTTCGCGACTGGATCGTCGGGGTCGTCGGGGTCACCCGTGTCGGCATCTCGACGAAACGCCGTTTCACCCGCGAGCTCGGCGCGCGAGGATAGGTGCGCCGCGTCGCGGGAGCTCTCGTGCGCGAGGTGCGCGAAGCCGTCCACGGCGTGCCGCAGGCCGCCCACCGCGTCCGCCGCTCGCTCGGCGCCAAAAAGGAGTTTGTGCTCTGATCCTTCGCCCGAAGAGGCGCCGCCGAGACCGTGTTGGCGCGCGCCCGCTCCGCCGCGGCGCCCGCCTTCCGCGGAGTCGTGCATCGTGTCGACGATCGGGTCCACGACTTCGTGCATCCACGTGTTGGCTCTCGTCTCGATGGCGTCGTCGACGGCGCGCCCGAACAACCCGTCGTGCGCGCGATGCCGCTCGCGAACATCGTGCGCGCCGTGGAGGTGCCCCCCGTGACGCGTGCGCGCGTCGTCGGCGCGCTCGGGGCGGTATCTCCCGGCTCTGCGCCCGCTCAGCGCAGCGTGCGCGGGCATCTCCCTCTCGACGTGATTGTGCGAGTGCCCCAGGCCCGTCATGGAGAGCAGGACGAAGAAAACGACCGTCGTGCCAATGATCACGATCGGCTTCTTGCCACCCCGGCCGAGCCGGTGGTGCGCGGGTTTCTGCTCGCCCCCCATCGCGGCCGAGTCGACGGAACGCTTTCCCGTCGCGCGCCCTCGCACGAGAGACCCGGCGACCAGAGACCGCGCTCGGTCGTGTGTCGCGGCCGGTGGCTTGCACCGGCGCGATCAACTCGTTGGTCGATCAAACGAAGGCTTTCCGACGTTCCACGTTCCGGAGACGGCGAGAGCGCCGAGGCCCTGGAGAAAAAAATGCACGGACACTTCGCCAACTGGCGCGAAAAAGCGAGTTCCATTCATGGCGTCGATACGCGCCTCCCTTCGCACAGCCGAACGCGAGGCGCACGCGATCGAGTCGCGTGTATCGCTGTCGACCGCAAAACCCGAAGCATGCGCGTCGTCCTCAAGCGCGCGTTCTGCCGCTCGGCTCGGTCGGTCGCCGTCCTGGCGCTACTGGCGCTCGCGCCCTGCGCGATCGCGCTCTCTGCCGACGGATCCCCCACTGACGAGCCCGCCGAGTTCCGCGAGTACGACGCCTCGAGCGCCAGCGCGGTCCCCCCCTCGCCCACCCTCGGCCTTACCGACTCGATGCCGCTCGCGACGCACGCGGATAAGCCCGATGAGTCCTTGTGCGACCGCGCCGAGGAGGGCCATCGAAGAGCCACCACGCGCGGGAACGAGCTGTTAAAGCTCGGCGAGTGGCGATCGGCGGAGGCGTGTTACCTGGCGGCGCTGCGGCACAAGAGCGATTTCCCGATGGCGCTCTACGGGCTGGGCGAGGCGCACGCGCGGTACGATACGCGCGCTCGATACGACCTCGCGGTGGCCGCGTACGAGCTGGCCATCGACGCGTGGCCTCAGTACGTCGACGCGCGCGTCGCGCTGGGAGACGCGCACCTCAAAAACAAAAGGAAAAAACGCGCCCGAAAAGCGTACGCCTCCGCCGTCCGCGTCGCCGAGACCGATCCGCTCGCCTGGGAGGCGCTCGGGCGCTTCTACCTGGACGACGCCGTGCGCGACTACAAGCAGGCGAGCGTGGCGTACAGGCGCGCGGCGCTCGCGGTGCCCGGGGGGGGCACCTCCCCGGGACTCACGCTGGGGATCGCGGAGGCGGCGCGCGGCGCGAAACGATGGCGCGAGTGCGTCGAGAAGGCGGAGGCGGCGGCTTCGCTCGCCCCCGGGTTCGCGCGCGCGCGCTTCGTCGCCGGCGCGTGCCGGCTCGGGAGCGGGGACGCGAGGGAGGCTGTGGCGCACCTGAAAGAGGCCACGCGCGTGGACCCGCGCGTGAGTGCCGACGCGTACCGAGCGCTCGCGACGGCGCTCGGCGAGCTCGGGAAAGAAGACGAGGCGGCGGAGGCTTTGCGCGACGGCGAGAAGGCCTTTGCGGAGACGAGCGACGCGCGCGGCGGCGGCGCGAGCGCCGCGGCGAAGGAACTGCGGTAGCGCGACGCGGCGCGGAAGAGCTGCGGTACGTAGCGCGACGCGGCTTGTGGTTTTCGATCTGGCGGCGCGACAACACGAAGGAAAGAAACGCACACCACCTGTATCGATGACGCCGAACGCGTGACGGACCACCGATCGCGGTCGGTCGCGTCGTACGTATCGCGGAACGTCTCGCCTCGCGGCGAGCGCGACGCGTCGCGCTCACCGGTACCTGTCGTCCGGTTTCGGCGGCGGCGGAGCGTTTCTTCTTCGCGGAGCCGGGCTCCTCGAGCGGTCGCCGCGCCGGGGTGATCGGTCGCGCGAGCGGTCGCGCCCGCGCCCGCGGTCGCGCGAGCGGTCGCGGCGCCTTCCGTGCCCGTACGGCCGG
>MDSV01242248.1_pt1 | contig 14780 bp, 12 predicted proteins | sample 810851 | NCBI WGS metagenome assembly MDSV01 (sample SAMN05326640, study PRJNA326480) | marine metagenome | isolation source: seawater | place: Atlantic Ocean: North East | collected 2012 | reverse complement strand
CAGCATGGTACCATGCCTCAACGCTTGTGTTATCAGGCACTTGACGCGGGGTGGAGCAGTCTGGTAGCTCGTTGGGCTCATAACCCAAAGGTCGGGGGTTCAAATCCCTCCTCCGCAACCAAGCTAAACTCGGCCTTTTCTTCACTAACACAACCTGACTCAAAATCAGGTGCTACAGTTTTTGCTACACTTGCACTATGATTTTCTAAAGAATCAGTGATAGGGGTAGTAAAAGTAATATTAATAAAATTCTTATCATATATGTAAAATTTAACATAAAAGAGTTACAGGTATGTAGTTTTTAGTTTATTGAACCTTTTATAATGTAATTGTCTTTATTTTTTTTAAACCATTTATGTGTTAACTTTGATAGAAGAGGTTTGATTGTGAAAAGACAAAAACAAAGTTCAAAAGAAGAATATTTAAAAAAATACGATCAAAATATGAAGAGTGGTTTGCCCGCGCTTAAAAAGGGAATGTTTTATTATATGTTATTAGGACTAATCCTATTAGCAGTAATGGTAATAACTATATTTTAGAAAACCATAAACCTTTATTTTTTAAAGATAAATGATGAATCATGAAATCATGCGCTACAGTTTTTGCTACAGTTAGATACTTAAATAGACACAAATAAATACAAAAGAACACAAAAGAGAATAGGGTGAACCCATTATATTTTCTAATAGACTCACCCTAATACAAAGTAACTCAATTTGACACTAAATACTTAACTATCACTCATAACCCAAAGGTCGGGGGTTCAAATCCCTCCTCCGCAACCAAGCTAACCTCGGCCTTTTCTTCACTAACACAATTAGAGTCAAAATCAGGTGCTACAGTTTTTGCTACATTTACACTATTTTTTAATTCATAAATCCTTATTATTAAAAGGAGTCTTTATTGGTATAAATGGACATATGAGAAAAAAAATTAATTAGTTTATAAATTCAAAAAAAGATTAAGTGTTTGGGTAAAGATGAATAATTTACATATTATCATTACATTAACTATGACTTTCTAAAGAATCAGTTAATTCTCACTAATTTGAATATAAAGAATAATTAGTTATTAATTTGTATGTGTAAAACAACAAAAGTTTTGCTTGTAGCAATAATAATATTTGAAATTTATATGTTTCTTAACATTTAAGAAATCAAAATAAGAACTCTACAATTTAAATATTTAACTTATTTATGTAGAATTAATAGTATTTGAAATTAAATTAAAAAATGAATTACTTTTTATACAATTTAAAAGAAAGTAGAATTTTCCAATTTATTGTAGTTCTAATTATTATAATTAATGCAATAACTATTGGTGTTAATACATACAATTTAAGTCAGTTTATTAGACAAGTAATAAATTATATAGATTATTCAATTACTATTTTTTTCGTTATTGAAATTTTAATACGATTTATTGCAGAACCTAAAAAATTAAATTTTTTTAAAAATGGCTGGAATGTATTTGATACATTAATCGTTTTACTTTCATTAGTTCCAATACCAAATAATTCAAGTTTCTTATTGTTAAGATTGTTAAGAGTATTTAGAGTTTTAAGGCTTATCTCTGTTGTTCCAGAATTAAAAAAAATAATAGAGGCATTATTATCATCAGTTACAAGAGTGTTTTATGTAGGATTATTATTATTTATAATTCTTTATATCTATGCAACAATAGGGTCAATTTTATTTAGCACTGATATACCTGAAAGATGGGGCGATGTAGGTATTTCAATGATTACCTTATTTCAAGTCTTAACCATGTCCAGTTGGGAACAAGTTATGTTGCCTTTACAAGATCTTTACTGGTGGGCTTGGATTTACTTTTTCAGCTTCATTATAATTTGCGGGATTACCATGCTAAATTTATTAATAGCAATACTTGTCGATGTAGTTATTAACCAAAAAAAAATATAACCAAATTTGATATGCTTAACTATTTTTAATGCTTTCTTTATTAATGTATTTTACATCTCTTTATTTATTAAATATAATCCATATATGATTTCCAATTATGATGAAATTATTAACATAGATTCCTTGAAAGAATCGTTTAGCACTTTTAAAAATTCTAAACCATTCGAACATTGTTACGTAGATAACTTCTTTAATGATAATATTGCAAAGAACCTTGAAGAGGAATTCCCAGTATATGAGTCTGATGTATGGCATGGTTACAACAATCCACTAGAAGTCAAGAAAGTATGTAATAATTGGAATATTTTTCCTGCAATTACATACTCCGTTTTCTCAATTTTGTCTTCACAAGAATTTACTTCTTATTTAAGTCAACTTTCAGGAATATCTCCACTTTATCCTGATATTGGATTAAATGGAGCTGGATGGCATATACACAGAAAAGGTGGGAAGCTTAATACCCACTTAGATTATTCAATCCATCCAAAACGAGGTTTGTTAAGGAAAATCAACTTAATCGTTTATCTTAATTCTAATTGGAAAGATGAATGGGGTGGCTCGTTGGGTTTGTGGGATCAGAATCCCAATGATAAATCAATTTGTGGTGAATTAATTAAAAAAATTCCAACTCTCTATAATAGAGGAGTATTTTTTGATACTGTTGATAGCTGGCATGGTCTACCGGAACCTTTAACTTGTCCTGATAATGAATACAGAAAGAGTATCGCGGTCTATTATTTGACTACACCATCGGCACTCCATTCTGATAGAGGTAAAGCGCTTTTTTCACCTACTGATGATCAGAAGGGAGATGATAAAATTAAGAAATTGATTAAGGAAAGATCAAGCGTTCAAACTGCCAACAAGGTTTACAATAAGTAAAGTTAAGATGTTCCATGAACGAAATTAATAATACAAATATCGAAGGATGCTACTATACTGATTATTTTTCTCATGTTGATGACAGAGGAACTTTTGATAAATTTTATATAAAAAAAACATTAAATAATTTTGATGTGAAAGAATCTGCATTATCTGTAAATCTTAAGAAAAATACCATAAGAGGAATTCATTATTGTGAAGATAATGAATATTCACAAAACAAAATAATTTTATGTATTTCAGGTTCTTTGCTAGATGTTGTTATTGATTTAAGAAAAGAATCCAAAACTTTTAAGAATATTTTTTATAAAACCTTCAACTTTAATGATAAAAAGCTTATTCATATACCTAAAGGGTGCGGACATGCCTTTTTAACCCTTGAAGATAATACATCACTTATATATTTGATGGATGGTTATTATAACGATAATAAAGAAAAAGGAATATTATGGAATTCAATTGATTTTAGTTGGGATATTAAAAAACCAATTATTTCTCAGAAAGACTCTAAATTTCCTAAATATATAGATAAGTTTAATCTTTAAACCAATATTTAATATTCTTTTTAGATCTAAAATGAAACATTAGTGATATTACATTAAATACATATTTAATTGCACCAAATCCATGAAACTGCTCAAAACCCTTATATAATTTATATATAGGTACAGCACGTATTTTATTTCTTTTGATAGATCCGATAAATAGAATATTTCCATCAATATGTCTAGTATTTGTAAGCTTATCAGTCCTTATAGATTGAATGAATTTCTTTGAATATGAAACAAATCCAGAGTGCCATTCCTTAATTTTAAGATTTAAAATAAAATTTTCCATAAAGTTTAAAGCTGTAATTATTAAATAAGTTGAATATGGTGTTTCATCAATTTTATAAGTTTTTTTATCACGATAACCATATATTATGTCAAGATCATCATTTAATTCTGGAATAATTTTTTTTAATAAATCAGCAGTGTATTGACCATCGCCGTGTAGCATTATCATATATTCAAAATCACTATTTATAAAATATTCAAAACATCTTTTTTGATTTCCAGCATATCCAACATTTTTTTTAAAATCTTTAAAATTGATTATTTTTTTTAAATCGGACTTGTTTATTATTTTTTTCATATAATCAACTTCAATTGCATTAGAGTTATTGTCCATTATTAATAATTCAAATTTATAACTAGGGTTTTTAAAATAATCCATATTTTCAAGATCACTTAATAATTTTTCAAATAATTTTGAACAATTAAATGTTGGAATAAAAATTAATATTTTTTGTTCATTCATTTATTAAATCCTTAATACCCTTGACAAATTTAATTTTAGGATTCCATTTGGGTAATTTCTTTATATTTGTAGATGGTACAAAAACTTCATTTTCTCTATAGGGTAATCCACCAAGAATTATATTATTTTTTCTATTTTTTGTCGACTCTAGTATTATTTTTACTATATCCTTGAGTTTATATCTTTCTTTAGAAAGTAAAGAGTAAGTTTTAAAAAATTTTCTTTGCTTGCTATTAAATATTTCTAATGAAATTTTAATCGCATCAATTAAATCATTAATATGAATAATATCCAAAATTTGATTTCCAGGACTTAATTTTAGTTTTTTTTCGCTTTTAACTGATTCTATTATTTTAGATATAATTTTTCCTCTATCGTCAGAAGGTCCATATGTATCATATAGTTTAAGATTCAAAATTTTTAAGTTCATTGTTTTATAATAATAAAATAAAATTTTTTCGTAAGCATTTTTTGTAGCAGCATAGAAATTTACTGGATTATAATCATGAGAATTTTTATATTCCCAACTAGTTCCAATATTAATTATTTCATCTATTTTATTTAATTTCATACTTTCTAGAAGAAATGAGCCAAATTTAATATTTGAGTCAATTAAGTTATTAATATCTTTAGATTTATGATTAACTATAAAAAGAGATGCTAAATGTAAAACTAAATCTGGTTTAAATTTACCAACAGCCGCATTTACAGAATGAAAATTATTTTTTATAAAAATTGATTGTCGATTTTTATCATTTAAATTTCTTGTTAAATATTTTATTTCGTATTTTTTAGATAGATTTTGAATAATATTTTTTCCAATATAACCTGATCCGCCAGTGATTAATATTTTTTTGTTACTCATCTTATTTTCTCTTATATATATAATAGCTTTCATCATGAGCATTTGATGCTGGGAAGAAGCTATTATTTTTTTTCCAAACCAACTCGAAATTTTCTATATTTATTTCTTCACTTAAAATAATATAATCAAAGTTGGTAAAGTCTATTTTCTTCTTCATTGGCTTTGTTCCTTTTCTATCTAGATCTTTTTTCCACTCAGCAAAGCTATATTTTCCATAATAAGTGTAAAAATTGGTGTAATTTAGATAACCAAGAATTGATTGACCAGTGTAATCAATATCCGTGAAGATTTTTTCATTCCCTTTTAAGTTTTCTTCCAAATAGTTAGCTGCATTTTTAGAATTTGAATAAGTTTTATTTATATCACCAATAAAAGCATTTGTTCCCCAAAAACTTGCCTGCATAACACATATTAAAAATAATAAATTTAATGGCTTTTTTAACCAAGACTTGAAATCATAGTACTTAAATTCATGATATTGATACTCAAACCATAGTAAGGCAAAAAATGCTACCCACATAAATCCGAAATGTCTTGAGCTAAAACCTACAAAAGTTCCACAGAAACTATAGAAAAGTATGATTAAAATATAAAAAATTTTTGAATGTATAGTTTTAAACTGTAGTAGTAGTGAAAAAAAACATATTAATCTGATTATTATATCAATTTCATAGCCAACATATTTTAATATAAAAGATGATATAGAAATAGGGTGCAACTGACTAAAAAATTTATCAATAAATATACTAATATTAAAATTATTCAGTTCATAAATTACATCTCTATGCCAAAAACCATCTATAGGTGGAGTGGCATGATTAAGAGCAAAAAAAGCAAATATTAAAACTGTTAATAATTTAAATAGCTCCATCTTTATTAATAAATTCTTATGATTGAATAAATATCTCAGAGCAATTAAAGAGCAACCTATTGGAATGAAAAAAGTATGCGTATAAAAAGACAAAATTATTAAAAAGTTGGAAAAAAATTCTTTTTTTCTTTTTATACACTCTAATGAAAGAAATATTAACAATACGCCTAGGCCATAATTTCTAGAAACGATATTATATTCGTATAAGAAATAGAAATTTAAAATAATGAGTATCTTAAAGATCATATTAAAAGGAGATTTAGAAAAAATAAGGAATGAATAAGCTGTTGCAAATGAGATGGATAGTATTTGCATATAGTAATAATCAAGATTTAGCGAATGTAAAATAAACAGTAATAAACCCCATAATTGTGGATGTCCTTGATACTTTGATATTTCAAAGAAATTAATTAAATCTTTACTTTCCCTAGCCATGAGCCATATTTCCCATTCGTCCCTCCATACTTCATGATTAATAATCCCAACTAAACTTATTAGAAAAAACAATACAGGGAAAAGAATATTAATATATTTTTTTGAAAATTTTAATATTTTTTCAAATGGGAGTTTAAAAATTATCAAATTAAATAACACTATAAAAATAAATATATTTAAAAGATTTTTGTTAAATATATCTTCAATTGTAAATTTGAAATCTGATCTAAATTTTATAAAGAATTCTTCCTCACCAAATTTATTGAGTGATATTTTAATATAATTATCTTTTGCAATATATGTTTTTTTTGTATATTGATAACTATTATCTTTCTGAAAATTTTTTGTTATTCCGTAAAAATTATTATTTTTTTTAGCAAAAGATTTATTAATTACTAATAATTCAAATTTTGTTTTGTATTTAAATTCTTTATTTATTATTTCTTTCAAATCAGAATTATTAAAAATATTTTTATTGGTTAATTTGAATTCTTTTATTAATAAAATATCATTGGATATTATTTCTTTGTAATAATTTTTTATTTCTCTTTTAGATTCTTTAATTTCATTAAAGATAAATAAGGAGCAAAGAAATATTAGCAATATTTGTAACAAGTAAAAATTTTTTTTATTTTTCACTGCTTATTTTCCTATGCCATTTATAGGCAGTAGATATTATAGTTTCAATTTCCGAATTAATTGGCAACCAACCTAGTATTTTCTTTGCTTTTGTAATGTCTGCAATTAATTCTGCAATATCTCCCTCTCTTCTAGGAAAAAATTCATATTTAATATCAAGATTTAAATCTTTGAAAACTTTAATTATTTTTAGTATTGAATATCCTTTTCCTGAACCCAAATTAAAAATATTACTTTCCTTGTTCTCTAATAAATAGTTTAGAGCCTTTATATGACCAATTGCTAAATCATAAACATGAATATAATCACGTACTGTAGTCCCATCACTAGTGTTATAGTCGTTTCCATATATATAAGCTGTTTTATTATTTATTTGAGAATTTATAAGATTAGGTATTAAATGTGTTTCAGGATCATGAAGTTCACCTATTTCACAATCTAAATCTGCTCCGGTAGCATTAAAATATCTCAAAATAACATATTTTATTTTTTGTTTTAACTCTAAATTTTTAAGAATATTTTCAATATCAACTTTATTTTGCCCATAAGGTGTAATCGGAGATAATTTTGAGTTTTCCGTTAATGGCATTCCTGAATCCGAGCTATAAACCGCAGCACTACTTGAGAAAATAAAATTTTTAACACCAAACTCTTGAATTACATCTATCATATTTTCAAATGATTTTACATTTTCATTATGATATTTCTTTGGCTTCTCTATTGATTCTTTTACCGATGATATTCCAGCAAAGTGAATTATTGCAATAGGATTATATTTTTTCAAAGCATAAGAAAATGAATTTTTATCTCCTATATTCGCTTCAATATAATCACCCCATTTTATAAATTTTTTATGGCCTGTTGTGAAGTTGTCATAAACAATTGGGTTAAAGCCTGACAAGCTAAGGTATTTACATGTGTGAGAACCTATGTAACCGGCACCACCTGTTACAAGGATATTTTTATTATTTGCTAACAATTTTTAAAACTCTCTAATTTAATATATGATAATAATGCTATGTGTGAAATATGTAAAGTTTCAGTTGTTATACCTGTATACAATGAAATTGAGAACATCATAGAAATTTCTAAACAAATCAATCAAGTTTTCTACGATGAAGGTATCGATGGAGAGATAATATTTTCAAATGATGGATCATCAAATCCAATGACCTCAAAAGAAATAAATGAGGTGATTTCAAAAAATAAAAATATACGCACAGTTGAATTAACTAAAAATTATGGCCAGCATAAAGCAATTCTTGCGGGCTATGAGATTGCAATTGGTAAATATATAATTACAATGGATTCTGATTTAGAGCAAAGTCCAAAAGATATAGTGAAACTACTAAAAGAAATTGAAAGTAATGATTATGATGTTGTTTTTGCAAATTTTGTTAGAAAGCATGGGAAAATTAAAAATTTTTTTAGTAAGTTGTATGGAAAATTAGAAAACTATCTACTTGATTTGCCTGAAAATATCTACAGAAGCCCTTTTTTTATTGTTACAAGAAGTATTAAAAATAAATTAATACAAATCAGTTCTCCAAGTCCCAATATTAGTGTTCTTATATCTATGATTACAAAAAAAATTGGGAAGATTGTATGTGAGCAAAATAAAAGAGTTCACGGTGAGACAAAATATACAATTTCTAAAATGTTTGATTTAGCTAGTTGTCTATTTTTTGATAAAGCAAGAGTTTTTCAGACTTTTTTCTATATTCTGTTCGGTATAACTTTCACAATTCCATTGATACTCTTTTTTGTTAGCTCCCAAAATTATATAAATTCAATTTTTTTAATACTATTTTCGTTTGTATTTTTGGGAATTGCATTAAATCTTGAATATTTGCATAGAATTAATAAAAATTTAATTGGTGATTCAAAAGGAAAAAAAAGGGATGAATGAGTATCTTCGTCATTCAGAACATAATATACTTATTAAATCATGAATGATAGATTCAAGCCTGATCTTACTTTATTTATAATAACAATTTTTTTCACTTTTTATTTTTTATTTTATCTTGGAAATTTTAGGGTTGGGTATCCTATTTTTGGATTCTTAACCCAACTGGGTAAATTTGATGATTTTTTTAATAACTATCATTTTGGAAAGATCTTGCCTAGCTATGATGAAAGTTATGTTTTAAGCCCTTTTTTGATAGCTTTTTTTAAGTTTATTCCATCTAAACTTAAGATGCTTCAATTTATTTTATTCACTTTTTTCTCTCTTTTTTTATTTTTTAAAGCCCTAAAATTTTATAAAATGAAAAAAATTTATATATTGCTGTTTTTCCTTTCATACCCGATTCTTTTTTCTGTTTCTAGAGGAAATGCAGAGTTACTATCGTCTGCCATATTATTTTATTCATTGGTATTATATATAAACTCAGACATAACAAAATCCTATAAGTATTTTCTAATATCTTGCTTGATTAAGCCAACAACAATTTTATTTATATTTATATTCAAACCTAATATGATTTTTTCTAATATGAGAATAAATTTTATTTTTATATTTATTAATTTAATTTCAATCATCCTTATTGAGTTCAATATAGTCTTGTATATAGATAAGTATTTTGCAATGCTATCGAACTATAAGGATGCATATGTAGTTGGTGGTGGAGGAACTTTGTTCAATAATTCATTTTATGGACTTTTCAAATGGTATACAATTAATGTTGAATTTTTTAACATGACTATTCATGATGCTATGGGCACTTCAAAAGTTTTGTCTAGTGAAGTCGTTAACAGTACCATTGAATATATTAGTTTAAAATTAAAAACATACAGTTCCTGGAGTATTTATGTTATAGGTTTTTCATCAATTCTATGCCTTATGTCAAAGAATTTTTATCATAAGATTCTAATAATTTCTCTTACATCCATTCTTTTTTTCTCACCCATCGCTTCTGACTATCGACTAATATATATGTTAATTTTAATTATGATTATAATAAAGGATTCACATAATTTTGAGATGACTAATTTTGAAAAATACAGCTACTTATTACTTTTATTTATTATTATAATTCCTAAGCATTTTATCTCTTTCTGGATTTTAAGCCCTTCTGAATTTGTTCCTATGACTTTAAATTCATTAATAAATCCAATTCTTTTATCATTATTATTATTTCTTGCTTTTTTAAGAACAATAAAAAATATGATAGTATTAAAAAAATTCAATAATTAATTTTTAAATATTAAGAATGAGTATTGATTTAAATATAAAGAAATTCTATCTTTAATAATAAAGCACCAATATTTGTTGTTAACATGATAAATGGGGAGTTATATGAATAATAAATTAACAAAACAGCAAATAATCGAATTAAAAAAAGCTATGACAAAAGCTGCATTAATTTCATCTAAAACTTTATTAAAAGCTTATAATAAAAAAAATATCAATTTTAAGGAAAAATCTAAAAGAGAGTGGGTTACTGAAACAGATGTAGAGGTAGAAAGAATAATAATAAGAGAATTATTAAAAGACTATCCCAAATCAAATTTTATGGCTGAAGAATCAGGAATAAATATCACAGATCCTGAGCAAATTACATGGATTATAGATCCAATTGATGGAACTAATAATTTTATTACAAAATATCCTTATTTCTGTATATCTATAGCGGGCTATGCTAATAATGAAATTATATCGGGATGCATATTAAATCCTCTAACAAATGAATTATTTTTGGCTGTTAAAGGCAATGGAGCATATTTAAATAATAAAAAATATAAAGTTAGTGACGAAAGTAAGTTTTCTAATTTGATCTATGGAACCGGTTTTGTCATTTCGGCACCGCAATCCGTAAAAAAGAATATGAAAAATCTTCAAAATATAGTTGGTGAAATTAAATCTTTTAGAAGAACTGGCTCAGCTGCGTTAGATCTAGCTTATGCATCTTGTGGAAGACAACATGGATACTGGCAATTATTAGCTAGACCTTGGGACTATGCCGCAGGGGTTATTTTGATTAGGGAAGCAGGTGGAATAGTAACAGAGGTTAATGGAAAAGAACTAAATTTAGAATCCAAGTCGTTATTAGCGAGTAATAATTCTAAAAACCATAAAAAAATGATAAGCAAGCTATTGGATTAATAAATTATACAAATTTGAGAAATTTTTTCTTCTCATCTTCAGTTATTTCAGGTGACATATTGTGTATTGGATTCGACTCCATTGATCCCTCTTTAGTTACTTTACTAGTTATTTTAGGGAAGTATGTCTGTAAAGGATCAATGGGAACTAAGAAAACATTTGGACCAGGTTGGTTGAATGCTTTAAGAAACTTTTTATTCTTTATAAAATTCTTTTTTAATTTAATTGTTGAAACACCCCATGATTTAAAAAGAAGTTCCCAATTAGGTATGCCAAGCTTGGTTTTAATATCACAGCCCATGTATGCACCATTGAAATAATTCTTTTGTGTCATTCTAATTGAAGCATAACCATCATCACAGAATAAAAATGTTTTTATGTTTAATTTATTAATAGCAACTGTTCCGTACTCTTGTAGATTCTGTGTAAATCCACCATCTCCTTCAAAATGAAGTATTTTTCTGTCTTTATTTGCAAATGCTGCACCAATAGCACCTGATAGCCCATATCCCATTGAAGCCAATGCTTTATTATTGATAATTTTTTGACCTAATTTCTGCTCGAATGTTTGATTAAATGTTGTAAAAGCTCCACCACTACTGCATGGTATGATAACATCTTTATTTTTTGCAATTTTAGATATATCAAAGTAGAAATTATAAGGAGAAATAAAGCCTTTGTTAGTTACATTTATGCTTTCCACTAATGGAAAATGTTTTTTAATTTTTTTACAATAGTCCATCCAATCCGGCTTTGCTTTGATTTTTAAATTTAAAAGATTTTTTAATATTAGATTAGCATCATGATTTATTTTAAGATTAGTTTTTGGGTGGTGTTTTCTAAGTTCTTCTTTGTCTATATCAACATGAATAATCTTCCCATTTTTAATAAATTCTTTCCAATTAAATCCAGTTTGCTGTAGACCTAATCTAGTACCTAAAGCTAAAAGAACATCAGATTGTTGAACTATAATGTTCGAGTATCTTTGACCCCACGTATTTGGCCTACCAAAGTAATTTTTTGAGTTAGAGCCCATTCTATCTGAAGCATTCCATGTAAGCATAATAGGTATTTCTAATTTTTTTAATTTTTTCTGTAATTTAAATGCAACATCTCTTTCAACACCTGCTCCAATAAGAATTGCGGGCCTATTTGCACTGTTTATAAGTTTTAATATCTGTTTGGATTTTTGAAGAGCTTTCTTTTCTTCATTTAACGTATTAATTTCTTTTTGTTTGATCTTTCTTTGTTTATCCAACTTGTTTAATGTGTATCCTTGAATATCGAGTGGTAATTCCAAAAATATAGGTCCTTTTCTATCATTTTTAGATATTTCAATAATATTTCTAAATTTATTGAAGTTTATAGGCTTATCTAGCCTGATAGATTTATTTGTTATGGGCTCGACTATTTTAGCTCCATTTATTTCTTGAATTCCTCTTTGCCTTAATGCTGAATTAGAAAGATCTTCTCTTTTAACTTGTCCTCCAATAACTAAAAGTTCTCTACTTTCAAGATATGCCCCACCAATGGCTGTAACTATATTTGTAAGGCCCGGCCCAGCTGTAACTAATGCAAATGCTTTTTCTTTATCATTAGTAGCATTAAAATACTCGGTTGCAATACCCGCGGCTACTTCATGAACTATTGGAATACAATTAAATTTGGTTCTGAAGCTTTCTTGAGCATGCATTATATTTCCTCCAGATAAGAAAAAACAATGAGTGTACCCAAGATGTTTGAGCCATAATGCAAGTTGATCGCTATACTTATATTTATTTGCCATAAGGAATTATTTTAGTATATAATAAAAAAACTCATGAACACAAATGAAAAAAAAATGTTGGACTCGTTATTAGAGCTTAAAGAAAAACATAATGTCTTGAGTGTGAAGGCAGAATTTGAAGCTGAAGGAACAAGAACAGATGACTTGTTAAGACTTTGCGACATTGTAAGAAGAGCCGGTCTTCAATTAACAATAAAAATTGGTGGGTGTGAGGCTATTAGAGACCTAATTGAGTGTAAACAGTTAGGTGTAGATCGAATAGTAGCACCGATGATAGAGACCGATTATTCATTAACTAAATTTATTGGTGCAATTGATCATGTATATTCAAGTAATGATATATCTGATACTACTTTTTATATGAATCTTGAAACCATCACTGCCTATAACAATATTAATGAAATCACAAAAGTAATGAAAAATTCAAATATTGCTGGTTATGTATTTGGCAGAGCAGATTTTTGTGGTTCTCTTGGTCTTGGAAGAGACGATATCAATTCTCAGCAAGTTTTAGACTATGCAAAAAGTGCTGCTGAGCATTCTAAGCAAAATAATTTAGAGTTTATTGTTGGAGGTGGTGTCTCGTATGATTCATATGATTTTTTTAAAGAACTGAATCCAATTCTTTTGTCATCTTTTGAAACTAGGAAAATAATATTTGGTAATGAAATACTCGCCAAAGATTTAAAGCAAGCAATAAATATTGCTGTTAATTTTGAGCTTTTATATTTGAAGAATAAAAATGAATATTATCAAAATGTGGCTAATGAAGATTTAAGCAGAATTGAGATGCTTTCAAAAAGAGTCAATCTATAAGACCTTCATTACACCTATAAACTTCAAATCTTTCATCTCTATATTCAACATTACAATCTTTTATTTCTTTAACAACCGCAATTAATTGGTTGTAGTTATAATCCCACTTTCTATCGTATATAAGATATCCCTCACTTTTGGTAAATCTTTTCGAATTTGATAGAATTTCTTTTGATATTTCTTTACTTAATGGTTCGTTTATTAATGGAAATGGTCTTGGTAAGAAGCTCATGTTCCCATCAGACCTTATACCATTTTTCATTGAATCTCCTAATGAAATCACAGAAACCTTTTGAGTCTTTGGAATTTTTTCTACAAAACTTTTTAATCCATCAGAAAAATCATTTCCTATTATATTATAAGAGGGGATATCAATATCTAGTAAATTAACAGAAGGCTTTAAGGTTTTTAAATTTAGCTTATCAATCTTTTTAAATATAGAAAATTGACAAATAGAAAATATTATAATTAGCGGTATTAAAAGTAAATTAATTTCTTTTAATTTAAAATATGATGTTATCAAAGCTAATATTAAAAAGTAAATTGGGAATAATGCTAAGATATTATTAGGTACCGCTCTCCCAAAAAAGTATGAAAGTAATGCGATTATTAAGAAAACAAAATAAAAAAGTCGAAAATCATTTATTTTATTTTTTCTCAAAATTATCAACAAAGGGATAATCAAGATTAATGCAGGGGATAGGGGAGTCAGGCTTACAGTTGCATAACCTTTCCCATAACCTATCACATGCATGTAATGCATATAAAAATTAATATGATCTAGATTGTTTAAATATTTATATCCAAAAAGTATGCCACTGATAATAAATACTGTTGATACAAGAATTAATCCTGCATTTTTAAAGGCAAGAATATATGATTCTTTCGCATGCTTTGAAAATAAGTTTAAAAGAAAAAACATTGCAAAAGGAAAAGAAACATAGAAAAATACTTCAATAGACCACATGAAAGTGACCCCAAGCATAGTAGATAGCAGTATAATTTTATCTAATGAAATTCTCTTCATTAAATCCAAATTCGTATTATTTATAAATAGAATAAAAAGATAAACTGGAAAAAATCTTATTACAGATGATGATGGATAGGGGTTTGGCCCTATTAAATATGGGTCTGATAAAAACAATAGAAAGATGAAAAAT
>MDSV01239548.1_pt1 | contig 14783 bp, 15 predicted proteins | sample 810851 | NCBI WGS metagenome assembly MDSV01 (sample SAMN05326640, study PRJNA326480) | marine metagenome | isolation source: seawater | place: Atlantic Ocean: North East | collected 2012 | reverse complement strand
GCAGGATTCGAACCTACGACCTTTGGGTTATGAGCCCAACGAGCTACCAGACTGCTCCACCCCGCACTGGTATGAAGTCTATAATTTATGGAAATTATTATCAAGTTAAATAGAAATGATTGGCAGTATTCCAAGAAGATAACTAGATAAGTTAAATATCAGATATGGGAAAATTCCAAAAACTATAAGTGATAATACGTTTATTGATAAAACAAGATTATTATTTGAATATGTTGAAATTAAGTCTTCTCTTTCATCAAAATAGATTGTTTTGATAACTCTTAGGTAATAGTAAGCTGAGATTACAGTCATCAAGACAACTATTACAGAAAGAATTATGAGAGAGCTGCTTATTAGTGCTTTGATGACCATTAACTTTGCATGAAATCCAATTAGTGGTGGAATACCGGCTGATGACAACATTGTTATTAAGATTAAAAAAGCATAATACGGATGTGTTTTTGAAAGACCCGCTAAATCAGTTATATTTTCTATGCCCATACTATTAGAAGTAATATGAGATATAATTCCAAAAGATGCCAGTGCAGTTAGACTATATACAATAGTGTAATAAAGTGATGCATGAATTCCATCAGATGTAACAAGACCAAGTGAAAGAACTATAAACCCTATATTAGATATAGCCGAGTATGCTAAAAGTCTTTTTATGTTCTCTTGAGTTAAAGCAAATATACTTCCTATGATAATAGAAAGCATCCCAACAAAAATTAATATGTCTGACCATACATGCTTAAAGAGTATAAAAGGTATGAAATATATTTTAAGGAAAACAATGAACACTGCAATCTTTGGAAGTGTGCTTAGTATTATTGTAGTACTTATCATCGAACCTTGATAAATATCAGGTACCCACATATGAAAAGGGGCTGCGCCAAACTTGAAGCATAAGCTGGCAGTTATAAAAATGATACCAAAAATTATTGCTATGTAATCAACTGAATTGATATCAATCACGGTCATTTGAGAAGCTATGTCGTCATAAACTATAGAGCCAGTAAAACCATAAATTAACGAAATACCAAATAACAGTATACCGGATGACATTGCCCCTAAGACATAATATTTAATTGCAGCTTCAGATGATAAAGATGATTGTTTGTTAAAACCAATAAGTGCATATAAAGATAATGATAATAGTTCAATACCTAAATACAACATTAGTAGACTATTTGCAGAAATCATTATCATGGTTCCAATCAATCCTAATAATGAAATTGTGAAATATTCTATTTTTAATATTTTTAAAAATCTAAGATGTTTATATGTATAGTGAAATATTATTAAAGAACCAATTAGAAGAATAAACTTGAAAAGATTAGTAAATTCATCAAGCGTGTAAGAAGAATAATTTGGTAAGGGCTCATTATTAAGAGAGTAATAGGCAGTTATTACTATAAGAAGTTGTACCAGACTAAATGAGAATCCTTTTTGTTTTTGAAAGAATAAATCAACTAGAATAATTATCATCACTCCAATTGATAGGATTATTTCAGGAATGAAAAATAAATTAAACATTATATTTTACCTAATGAAATAGACTCAACAATACCAATAATTGATTGATCAATAATTTTAAAAAAATAATCTGGAACTATACCAAGATATAAAATAAATAGAATTAGAAATGAAAGGACTAATTTTTCATTAAACTCACATTCAACGTATCCTTGTATATTTTTAGTATTATCTCCAAATAAGACATTTTTACCCATTTTAAGAGAATAAGATGCCGATAGAAGCAAGGAAGTTGCTGCAAGAAAACCTAACAAAAAACTAGAGCCAAGAGATGAAGTTATCACTAAAAATTCCCCAACAAATCCAGAGGTTCCTGGTAAACCAGAATTCGCCATAAGAAAAAAAATCATCATGAAAGAGAATATTGGCATGAATTTAGAAACACCATAATTATCTTTGAGAAGTCTTGATTTAGAATTTTTATATATTATTCCAATACAAAAAAATAATGCTGCAGATATTAAACCATGGGAAATCATTTGAATCATGGCGCCTTCAAGACTAATTATCGCAGCTGATGTATTATCGTCGAGCAAGTTAAATACTAGAAAAATGCCCAGTGTAACAAATCCCATATGAGCTACCGATGAATATGCTATTAACTTTTTCATGTCTTCTTGAGCATAAGCTACAAAGCTAATATAAATAATAGCTATGAGGGATAAATAGATCATATATTCACTTAAATAAATACCTGCATCAGTTGTTATCGGTAGCATAAATCTAATCATTCCATATCCGCCAACTTTAAGTAGAACAGACGCTAAAATAACTGATCCGCTTGTTGGTGCCTCTACGTGCGCGTCAGGCAGCCATGTATGCACAGGCCACATTGGTATCTTGATTCCAAAACCGATTAGAAATGCTAAAAGTATGAGTAGTTCTTCATGAAATGAAAGATTTAGAGAATAAAAATCTTGTATAGCAAAAGAATCTGATAATTGTGATAGATAAATGATCGAAATTAACATTAAAACAGAGCCAAACAATGTATAGAGAAAGAATTTAAGAGTAGCGTATTTTCTATTAGCTCCTCCCCAAATTCCAATAATTAAAAATAGTGGTATTAATAGACTCTCAAAGAATATATAAAAGAGAATGCTATCGAATGCTGAAAATGTTCCCATTAGTAGTCCTTCTAAGATTAAAAAGTAACCTAAAAATGCAGACTTGTTAGCGTAGTCCTCTGATGATGCATAGATTGCTATTAAGAAATTTATAAATGCCGTAAGCAATATAAGAGAAAGAGATATTCCGTCAACTGCAAGATAGTAAAATATATTGAGACCAGAAATCCATTCAATACGCTCTATGAATTGAAGTTGACTTGATGAATGATCATAAGCTTGAGTTAAATTTATTGATATAATAAGTATAGAAAAAGATGTTAGTAGTGTTATGAATTGAGAAAAATTATTACTTATATTTCTAAATGAAATCAACAAAAGTCCTATCAATATAGGTACCCATATTAATAAACTTAAAATAGGATAATCTATCATTTAGTATCTATACCTAATGATTAATAATAGTAAAATTAAAGCGGATATTATGGTCAACGAGTAATGATATATAAAGCCTGTATGAGCTTTACGAACCTTATGTGAAATTTTATCTAGTAAGTATGATGTATTATTTATAAATCCGTTATCTATAGTTGATATATCAACTCTCTTCCATAGATACTTTGCTAAAAAGTCTTGAAATACAGGAATATATTTAGAGGAGAACATATTAAAACCATACTCCCCTACTAAGACGTCTCTAATGTAAGTTGGTAATTTAATCTGAAAAGATTTTTTATAGTAATAAAAGTAACCAAAAATAATCCCTATTAATAATATCCAAAAGTTAATGGTAAAAAAAGAATGTAAGAAGAAATATAGAGAACTAATAACATAATCATTATAGAAAGAAAGGACAAGTTCTTTCCCTGCTAACGAAGATCCAAATAGTGTGCCCAGCATTAATGAGTCATAAATAAATATACCCAAAAATACTGAAGGTGCAGTTAGCACTACAAGTGGAATCAACATTTCCTTATCATTTTCATTATTTTCGGCGATATTATCAGCATGCAATGTAGATTCACCAAAGAAAACCTTTGAGAATATTTTTGCTGTATATAGCGTGGTGATAAATATAGATAAGAGAAGTAATATATATGGGATTGTGTGTCCATAATAGCCTACCGCATCAATAATTGTTTCTTTTGAATAAAATCCTGATGTAAGTGGAAATCCAATTAATGATAGTGAGGCATATAGAAACGCCATATACGTAATAGGCATAAACTTCCTCAACCCTCCTATTTTCCTTATGTCTTGCTCATGATGACATTTTATAATTATTGAACCTGCACAAAGAAATAACAGAGCTTTGAAAAATGCATGAGTAATTAAATGAAAAATAGCGAGAGAATACAAAGATGCACCTAATGCAGCTGTCATATAGCCTAGCTGTGAAATAGTTGAATACGCAATAATTCTTTTAATATCATTTTGTACTAATGCGACCAGTCCAAGGAAAAATGCAGTAATCGAACCAACGTATAATATAAATAACGAAACATCCTCTACTAAAACATACAAGGGAGATAGTCTTGCAACCATATATATTCCAGCAGTTACCATGGTAGCGGCATGTATAAGTGCCGATATTGGTGTTGGACCCTCCATAGAATCTGGAAGCCAAAAGTGAAGTGGTACTTGTGCCGATTTAGCCATGGCACCTATGAATAATAATAAACAAATAATACTCAGAGCGTTAAATGTAAATCCAAAGATATTTATGTTTGTATTATTTATAGTATCTTTTAGTTGAAATACTTCATTGTAGTTGGTTGTGTTATATGAAATAAATATCAAACATAATCCTAGAATTAGGCCTATATCTCCAACCCTATTGACTAAAAATGCTTTATAGTTTGCTTTAATGGCCGAGTCTTTTCTCGTCCAAAATCCTATTAAAAGATAGGATGACAATCCTACAAGTTCCCATCCTATAAATAGTTGAAAAAAATTATTTGATAAAACAATCAGGAGCATTGAGAAAGTGAAAAAATTCGTATAAATGAAAAATCTATTAAATGAATTTTCGTCTTTCATATACGAGATAGAATAATAATGAACAAGAAAAGAAACTGAAGTCACTACAGTACACATTACTAGAGATAATGAGTCAACATAAAGTCCAAATGCCAGAGAATATACTTTTACATCTGCAAAGATTAACACATCCTCAGACAAGGCAGTTGCGTTTGAAGATGTATAGAGAAATAGTAGATATAAAGAAAGTAAGAAAGACAATAATATTGATAAGTTAGAAACAATAATTGTCAACTTTCTTGATGAGTTTTGCAAATATAAAAGTATGAGAGTACCTATTAAAGGTATAATTAGGAGTAGAAGTGCAAGATTGATCAACCTTTTAACTCCGATAAATCGTCTACATCAATAGATTTTTTACTTCTGAATAAAACAATCAATAAAGCAAGACCAATTGCGGATTCAGCTGCAACAACAGTTAAAACAAAAAATACAAACACTTGACCAGTAAGATCTCCTAAGTAATTACCTAATGTAATTAAATTAAAATTCACTGATAAAAACATTAATTCTAGTGACATTAATAACACAAGTATATTTTTTCTATTTAGGAATATACCAGCTATTGATAATGTAAATATAATTGTACTTAATATTAAATAGTAGCTTATTGGAATCATATTATTCTTTGAGATCGGTTATTATCTTTAATCTATCTTTTTTGGAAACTGAAATTTGCTTTGATGGATTCTGATATTTATTATTTGGGTTTTTTCTATAAGTAAGTATAATGGCTGAAATTATTCCTAGTAATAATATCAATCCAGCAATTTCAAACTCGATAATATATTTTGTAAATAACAGATATCCTAAGTTTTCAGTATTACTCTCGCTAATAATTTCTATATTTTTAACAGCATTATAGTCGATATTCTCAAATGTATTGATAAAGAAATAAATTATAAGTACATTAAAGGCTACAAAAATTGCTATTCCTAATGGAAGATATTTTATATATGCTGCTGTTTTTTTTGCAATATTTATATCTAGCATCATTACAACGAAAAGGAAAAGTACCATTACTGCGCCTACATATACCAGAATTAGAATGATTGATAAGAATTCAGCGCCAAGAAGTAACCATAGAACTGCGGATAAAAAAAACGAAAAAACTAAATTAATTGCAGAAAGCACAGGGTTTGAGGACGTTATAACTTTAAAACAAGTAAAAATAAGTAATGAGCTAAATATAAAAAAAACTATTAATTCAATATTCATAACTTATTAGCACTTCTATCTTTTAACTCTTGTTTCTCGTATAAATCTCCAATTTTCAAAAGATCTATCTTGTTCATAACTCCATCATTTCTATCTTCAAAATGATATTCAAAAATACTTGTTTCAACAATTGCATCAACTGGACATGCTTCTTCACAAAAACCACAGTATATACATTTGAAGAGATCTATATCGTACTTTGTCGTACGTCTTGTGTTGTCATCAGCTCTCTCTTCTGTATCAATTGTTATCGCAAGTGCAGGACATACAGCTTCACAAAGTTTGCATCCTATACATCTCTCTTCACCATTAGGATATTTCCTTAATGCATGGAGGCCACGAAATCTAGTTGATTGTGGTGTTTTTTCTTCAGGATATTGAATAGTAATTGGTTTCTTATAGAGTTTTTTGCCTGTGATACTTAATCCTTTAAAAATCTCAAGGAAAAATAAGCTTTTAATAAATTTAATTATATTTTTCATAACTACATTGGTAAGTACTTAAGATATATTAAAATTCCGATAATGGTAAGCCAAAAAAATGTAATTGGAAGAAATACTTTCCATCCCAATCTCATGATTTGATCATACCTGTACCTGGGGAGGGTTGCTCTAAGCCAGAGAAATATAAAAATAAATACAAGTGTTTTAAGAGAAAGCCAGAAAAATCCAGGAATAAAGGATAAATATGAATCTATTAGAGTTCCTTGGAATGGAGATAACCATCCACCAAAAAACATAATGCTACAGAGAATACTTATTAATATTAAATTCATATACTCCGCTAAAAAGAACATGGCAAAAGCCATACCAGAATATTCAACATGAAAGCCAGCGACAATCTCAGATTCACCCTCAGATACATCAAATGGAGCTCTGTTAGTCTCTGCTACTCCTGCGATAAAGTATATTAAGAATAATGGAAACAAAGGCAACCAATACCAGTTGAATATACTTCCAGATTGAGCATAGATAATATTTTGCAAATTTAGGCTTCCAGAGAGCATGAGCACGCCAACTAAGGCAAAACCCATTGCAATCTCATATGCAATTATTTGAGCTGCAGATCTCATAGATCCTAGAAATGCATATTTAGAATTTGATGCCCATCCAGCTAATATGACACCATAAACACTTAACGATGTGAGTGCTAAAATAAACAACAAGCCCGCATTAATATTGGAAATAATAAAATATTCAGAAAGAGGTATCACTGACCAGACCAGTAAAGAAGGGATAAGCATAAGCATAGGTGCTGTTAGGAAAATACCTTTGTTAGCGTTAGTAGGGATTATAATTTCTTTTGATACAAGCTTAAGAACATCCGCAATAGGTTGAAGTAAGCCAGAAGGACCAACTCTCGTAGGTCCCATTCTGGATTGCATAAATCCAATAATTTTTCTTTCTGAATAAGTAACATAAGCAACTATTAGAAATAAAGGTGCGATGACTATTAATATAGAAGTTAATGTTTTTATAATATAGAATATTGATTCCATTATGAGAGATTCACATTAGAATTATAAGAACCAATTTTTTGTTTATATCTTCCATTCATTTTTACTAGAACAGTATTTTCAGGTTTATTATGAAGTTTAATATTTGTATTGATTTTAATATTATTATCTGTCTCAGAAATTGTTATTTTTGAGTCAATATTTATTTTCATACTATTTGGAATACTCATAAACTCATCACTATCATGAGTTGATAATAATGAATCGCATCTTCTTAAAGTTGGATTATTTGAGTTTGAGTTTCTTATAATGATTTTTTCTAGAGTATTATTTTCGTTTGTTTTCTCAATACTATCTATGATTACATAATTGTTATTAACATCTATGTTCGAAAGAGATTGATTTATATCTACGGAAATCTGCTCTTCATTAATATTAATACCTAGAGTTTTAGATAGATTTAATAAAATATTTAGCCCATCAATTGATTCACCTCTCGGAGGTATGACTTGCTTAAAGGTTTGAAGCTGTTTGTTTGTATTAAGATAAGAGCCATATGATTCTTGCTGAACAGCTAATGGATAAATAAGATCTGCATATTGTTCGATAGAATCTGTCATATATGATGAGAAGAATATATTAAATTTTGATTTTTTTAATTTTTTAATAATCTCTGAGTCATTAGAGAAATCATATTCTGGTTCAAGATTATATATAATCATTAAATCATTCGCTGAATAGGAGGATACATAAGGTTTCTGTTTAAATTCATTTATTCTTTCACCTCCCGGTAATCTATGAGGAATAATTCCCATTGCCCATGCGCCAGAAGTGTTACATTGATCACCTAAAAGAGCCAACTTCGAATTTATAACTTTTGCATATCTACTTGTGTTATTAATAATATTAGAGTAATTTTTTAAATATGTGGTTGATGGGCCAACGATTATGAGATTCCTCTTATTCTTACCTATGTTTAATAGAGCATTTTTTGAATTATTGTTGAAATAGTTTTCAAGTTCATTTGGACTAAGAATTTCTGTTTCCTGGGTATCAAAGTTCTCTAAATATTCGTAAGTTGATAGTGAAACAATTTTAGTATTATTATTCTTTACTGCATTTCTCAGATATATTGATAATATAGGGAATTCTTTACTGATATTTACATTTAAAAGAATTATGTTATCCATGGCTTCAATATCACTAAGTTTTATATCAAATGATGGAATTGTAGGGAAGTTATCTTGATATCGGAAATCACATTCTTTACTTCTATGATCGATATTATAGATTCCTTTGTTTCGAAGTATCTTTTGAAATAGATACATCTCTTCACATGTTGCCTGTGAAGACATTACTGCGCTTGTACTTGATGTATGCTGTTGAATCTTTTCCGAAACAGTTTGATTTAATTCATCCAGATCAGATATAACAAGTTTGTTATTTTCTCTTTTTAGTGGGAAAAGTATTCTTTCTTTTGATTCAATTCCTTCGTGTCCAAATCTATCACTATCAGCTAGCCATGATAAATTAATTTGATCATTTTCCTTAGGAACAGTTCTTTTGATATCGTTTTTGTAAATATGGTAATTAATATTTGAACCAAGACAATCATTTGATGATATAGAGCTTATTTGTTTCAAGTCCCAAGTTCTAGCACTATATTTGTATAGATTGTTGTTTAACGCTCCTACGGGACAAAGGTCAATTACATTTCCAGATAGTTCTGAATTCAGACTTTGATTTACAAATGTCTCAATCTTGGTCTTTTCACCTCTGCCGGTCATTCCAAGTTCTTTTATACCTGCAACTTCTTCGCCAAAGCGAACACATCTACTGCAATGAATACATCGTGTCATTTCTGTTGTGATCAAATTGCCAATATCCTTGTCTATAACGGTACGTTTTATTTCTTTGTAATCTGATTTATAATCACCATGATCCAATGAGACATCTTGAAGTTCACATTCTCCAGCTTGATCACAAACTGGACAATCAAGTGGATGATTAATTAGCAGGAACTCCATAGTACTTTTTTGTGCATTTTCTGTAACTGATCCCTTAGTATTGATTTTCATACCATCTCTTACAATTGTAGAACATGCCGGTTGAGGATATTTCGCACCCTCGACTTCTACAAGACACATTCTGCAGCTTGCAACGATACTTAATCTTTTATGATAACAAAATCTTGGAATATGAATATTATGACGGTCGGCTACTTGTATAATGGTTTCATTATCTAAGGCTTGATATTTATTACTATTAATATAAATGTCCATCTATATAACCATTGATTGCTTCTTATCGACATAATATTCGAACTCATTCCAAAAATTTTTGAGAAAACTTATTACGGGCATGGCAGCTGCATCTCCTAGTGCACAGATACAATGACCCTCTATCTGATTTGCTACTCGATTTAATAAATCTAAATCTGATTGATCGCCATTACCAGTCCTGATTTTTACTAATGTTTTATATAGCCAGCCAGTTCCCTCTCTACATGGTGTACACTGACCACAAGATTCAGCATAGTAAAATCTTGAAATTCTCTCAAGGACGGAGACCATACATGTAGAGTCATCCATAACTATAATTCCTCCAGAGCCTAGCATGGTTCCAATTTTCATGAGAGATTCATAATCCATAGGTGTTTCCATGATGTCGTCACCCTTCACTACTGGAACTGATGATCCTCCTGGTATAACTGCTTTTAATTTCCTATTATCCAGAACACCATCACATTCGCTTAATAATTTAGAAAATGGTATGCCCAATGGTGCTTCGATTACAGAGGGTTTATTTAGGTGACCACTCATACAGAACATTTTCACTCCATCAGAATCATTATATCCAAGACTTTTATACCATTCTGAACCATTTTTCATGATATAAGGGACAGTAGCAAGAGTTTCAGTGTTATTAATGATTGTAGGTTTACCATAAAGTCCTTGTACAGCAGGGAAAGGTGGTTTTATTCTTGGCATGCCTCTTTTACCTTCAATAGACTCTAACATTGCTGTTTCTTCACCAACTATATATGCTCCCGCGCCAATAAGGGGGATTACATCAATGCATAAATTAGATTTCAAAATATTCTCACCTGCAAAATTATATTTATAAGCTTCTTCGACAGCTTTGTTGAATACAATCCACTGATCGCCAATAAATTCTCCACGTAAATAATTGTAGCCAACAGAAGCTCCAATTGCATATGAAGCGATAAGCATTCCTTCTATCACTGCATGAGGGTTGTATCTAAGTATGTCTCTATCTTTACAAGTACCAGGCTCACTCTCATCGGAGTTACAAACAAGGTATTTTTGTTGTTCATTTGAATTAATGAATGACCATTTCAGTCCAGTTGAGAAACCTGCACCACCTTTGCCTTTGAGTCCAGATTCTTTTATTTGATTTATAACTTTAGATCGAGGTGTTTGTTGTAAAATTATTTGCTTCCATGAGCTATAACCTTCTTGAGATATATAGGTCTCTATACTTGATGGATTCTCATGAGAAAAAGTTGATGTACATAATTTAGTCATTTGCGAACTCATCTAATATCTTATCAACCTTTTCAAGTGTAAGATTCTCATAGTTTATATGATTTATCTGCATCATTGGTGCACCATTACATGCAGCAAGACATTCCATCTCATCCTTCAAGTAAAATTTGTTATCTTTAGTCGATTGTCCAATTTTAATTTTCAATTTTTTTTCAATATGATCAACAATATCATCAGAATTTCTTAACATACATGAAACATTCGTACATACAGATATTGTTATTTTTCCTACGGGTTTTAGATTAAACATAGAATAAAAAGTCGCTACTTCATAAACATCAATTTTCTCTATATTTAGATACTTGGCCAGAGAGGCGATAAGCTCATCACTCAAGAAGCCATTATTATTGTGTTGAATTATTAATAATGACTCTATTATTGCTGATTTACTTTTGCCCTTTGGAAATTTACCTCTAATTAAGTCAATTTCCCTGGTTATGTTCTCTGAAAATAAATCTTTAGTATTCATTATCGATCAATCTCACCAAAAACTATATCTTGAGTACCAATAATTGCTACAACATCCGAAAGCATATGCCCTTTAGACATCTCATTAAGTGCTGCAAGATGCGGAAAGCCTGGAGCTCTAATTTTTAGTCTGTATGGCTTATTTGCACCATCTGATATCAAATAAATACCAAATTCACCTTTTGGCGCCTCTACCGCAGTATATACCTCACCTTCTGGGACACAATAACCCTCGCTAAATAATTTAAAATGGTGTATTAAAGACTCCATGTTATCTTTCATGTCATCGCGGTCAGGTGGTGCTATTTTCGAATTAGACGAAATATGAGGTCCATTATTTTCTTTAAGCCATTCACAGCATTGTTTTATAATCTTCGCAGACTCTCTCATTTCTTGAATTCTTACTAAATAGCGATCGTATGAATCTCCTTCTGTTCCAATTGGAATATTGAATTTAAGGTTTTTGTATACTTCATAGGGCTCTTTTTTTCTAAGGTCCCAACTTACTCCAGAACCCCTCAACATAGGGCCAGTAAATCCTAAATCAATAGCGCGCTCAGGTGATACTACACCAATACCAACAGTTCTTTGTTTCCAAATTCTATTCTCTGTTAATAAATTTTCATATTCATCCACATTTTGAGGAAATCTCTCAACAAAACTGTAAATAAAATCTAACAAACTACCCTCTCTATTGTAGTTAAGAGTTTCAACTTGCTCTAAATTTTGATTCTTATTGAGCATAAACTTTGGCATAACATTAGGTAAGTCTTTAGCCACTCCTCCAGGTCTATAATATGTAGCATGCATCCTAGTTCCTGACACGGCCTCATAACAATCCATCAAATCCTCTCTTTCTCTAAATGCATATAAAAATACCGACATTGCACCTATATCTAATGCATGGGCTCCGAGCCATAGTAGATGATTTAAAATTCTTGTAATTTCATCAAACATTACACGGATATATTTTGCTCTATGAGGTACTTCCAATTTTAAAAGTTTTTCAATTGCTAGAACATACGCGTGTTCATTACACATCATAGAGACATAATCTAATCTGTCCATATAACCAATGTTTTGATTATATGGTTTAGATTCTGCCAATTTTTCGGTTGCCCTATGCAAAAGTCCTATATGAGGATCAGCACTACGTATGACTTCACCATCCATTTCTAAGATGAGTCGTAACACACCATGAGCGGCTGGATGTTGCGGTCCAAAATTCATTGTAAAGTTTTTATAGTCACTCATTTTCTTTTCCTTATAACTTTTGGTACTAGGGTTCTTGGTGATATATCAACAGGTACGTTTATTACTTTTTTTTGTTCTGGATCATAAGTGACCTGAGTATTACCTATCAATGGAAATTTTTTTCTGAAAGGATGTCCTATAAAACCGTAGTCGGTGAGAATCCTGCGAAGATCTTTGTGTCCCTCAAATAGTACACCAAACAAGTCATATGCTTCTCTCTCATACCAATCAGCTGAAGCAAATATATCAGTGACCGATGGAATAATTAATGACTCATCAGATAGATTACATTTAACGCGTATCCTTATATTTTGACTAATTGATAGTAAATGATAAACAACGCATAATTTATATTCTTTATTATCATCTTCACTGACAAAATCTATTCTACTATGAGACTGAGGGTTGATGCCTCTATTATATCCTTTATTCGTTGTCTCTTTTGTTTCCCATTCAGATTCTCCATACTCAATCAAATCAACAGCACATAAGTCTATGAGTTGATTGAATTCTAAACCTTTTGTTTCCTTAAGAGTTTTAAGCACTTTTTTAAGATTTAATTTATCGACAGTCAAGCAGATCATATCAGATTCAATATAATCGCTAACTAACCCTTGAAGTAATTCCCTGATTTTATTCATAAGTTATTTAACTTTTATTCTATTCTTATTTCTTATTTTATTTTGTAATTGAAGGATACCGTATAATAATGCTTCAGCAGTTGGGGGACAGCCAGGAACGTAAACATCTACCGGAACAATTCTGTCGCAACCTCTAACAACAGAGTATGAGTAATGATAATATCCTCCTCCATTAGCACAAGATCCCATCGAGATAACCCATTTAGGATCAGCCATTTGATCATAAACTTTTCTTAAAGCTGGAGCCATTTTATTCACGAGCGTGCCTGCAACAATCATAACATCAGATTGCCTAGGACTTGGTCTAAATAACATTCCAAATCTATCTAAGTCATATCTCGAAGCACCTGCGTGCATCATTTCTATAGAGCAACATGCTAAACCAAATGTCATAGGCCATAATGAACCTGTTCTAGCCCAATCAAATAAACTATCCGAGTCAGCCAATACAAAACCATCTCTTTTTATATTCTCTAATCCCACTCTAAAGCTCCTTTCTTCCATTCATATATAAATCCAATTAGTAAAATAAATAAAAAAACAGCCATAGCTAAAAACCCTTCGTAACCAATATGGTCAAGTACTACAGCCCAAGGAAATAAGAAAGCAATCTCAAGATCGAATATAATAAATAGTATAGCTACAAGATAGAATCTTACATCAAATTTCATTCTGCTATCTTCAAATGGCTCAAACCCACACTCGTAAGGTGAATTTTTTTCAGAATCAGGATTACTCCCTCCAAAGAAGAAACCAGCAGTCATCATTACAGTTGCAAATATTAATGCAATCAATAAAAAAATTAAAATTGGCAGGTATTCAAATAACATAACTTATTATATCCTATATATAACCAAATACTAACAGGCATTATAGTCGGATAATTTCATGGAAGACCTAGAAACATTAGTAAATGTAAGAGAAAGTATATCGTTAAATCTATTAGATGGTGTGAAAAATAGAAAATCTGATTTTAGAACTTTTACTCTATGCACAATGGGAGAGATGCCGTCAGGACGAACGGTTGTCTTAAGAGGATATGATTCTATAAATAGTTTACTTACATTTCATTCAAACTCTCATGCAGAGAAAATCGAACATCTAAATTCTAATCCTGAAGTATGTTGTGTTTTCTATAGCAAATCATCAAAACTACAAATTAGATGTTTTGGCAAAGCTTCTATTAATCATAAAAATAAAAAATCTGAAAGCTCTTGGAGAAAAATGAGTGATATGTCTAAAGAATGTTATTTTCAAAATCCTCTGCCTGGCACCCCAATTGATAATTACGATAACTTTACAAAGAATATTGAGACTAGAGAAAGTAATTTTTTTTGTGTGGTAGAAATAAAGTTAAGCAAAATAGATTGGCTTTTCCTCAAAAGACAGGGGCACAGAAGAGCAAATATATTCATGGATGATAAAAAAGAAGATTTATGGGTTAGCCCATAAATATGCCGATGGCCGGACTCGAACCGGCACGACTTACGCCACTGCCCCCTCAAGACAGCGTGTCTACCAGTTCCACCACATC
>MDSV01138161.1_pt1 | contig 14786 bp, 17 predicted proteins | sample 810851 | NCBI WGS metagenome assembly MDSV01 (sample SAMN05326640, study PRJNA326480) | marine metagenome | isolation source: seawater | place: Atlantic Ocean: North East | collected 2012 | reverse complement strand
CCAATAATTTCAAAAAACATTCCAAAAATTAATAATACAGAAAGTATAAGAAGTTTTTTTGAAAAACTTCTACCAATTATAGAATAGATTATTTTTAAATTATCCAAGTGTTGTAAATTTTATATAAATAGTTTTTTAATTTTTTAAACCAGTGCCCATTACATTATAATTTAACTTCCATACATCATCTAAGGACCAAAGGTGAGGAGATCTAAAGCGGTCAGTCAATTCATTTTTAAAATACTCTCCATCAATCTCTAAATAATCCATTATTTCTTTAAAGTATTTATCTGGAAATTCACCATCAAATTTTTTGACTAATGCAATACCCTCTTCTCTTGTAATGTGCTTATTTCTAATTTCCTGTGAAGCATCATAAGTTGCCCTTCCTATTCCAAATTTTATATAAGTAGTATAGTAATGAAGGTCATCAATTTTATCATCAATACTATTGTATTTGCTATATGTACCCTGGGTTCTAAAGGGACGAGCTTTAAATCCTGTATTTTCAACTGCATAATAATAAACTTCCTGTGGAATCCACCTTAAATAGTAGCCTAAATAATGAACTTCAATTTTTGAATTATTAATAACATCAAGAGTAGGGGGCATAAATAAGCTTAAATCTTGATTTGTAAAACCATGTGATTCTTTTAGTTCTTTAATACTTAGACCTGAAAGATATATATTGTCCATATTTTTTGAAGAAAAAATTGACTTTGATCTTAATGAAGAATTATTATCTGCTATAGGATTTCCATATTCAGCCTCATTTTCTCCATAAAAAACTAAAGGAATCCCCATTTGTGCGGCAATCTTTGGTGCAAGATTTTTTTGACCGTAAAAAAAGGTTTGGAAAGGATGAAAGATATTTTCTATAGCTAGTCTAGTTAATTTTTTCATTACGCGACCATTAGGCTTAAATGTAACATTATCAAAACCCCCAACTTCTATCCAATTTTTCCAATTTTTATACCCATAATCAGTATATAATATAGGCGGCCATGTGTAAGTTAGAGGATTCATACCATATTTATATTTTAATACATGGGCTTGATATGCACTATCTTTACCTCCACTTCCAGGAACTAGACAATCATATGAACCGTCTTTACTTCTATGCTTGTCTAATAATTTAATTAACTGCTCCTCTCTGTTCTTCCAATCTATAGACCCTTTCTTTTCTGCCATTCTACAAGCATCGCATACTCCCTCTTCATCAAAAGCCATAGTTTGTTTCTTTGTTTTGATATTATGCTTAAACTCTACAGCAGAAGTGGGGCGTTGATTTGATATTACACATCTTTTACAAAAAAAGACATTTTCAGGTAATCCATAATAAGTTGTTTCTTTCATATTTAACTAATCATTTTTGAAAAATTATTATATATTTCTAAACCATATTTAGAGCTTTTCTCCGGATGAAATTGGACTCCCATAATATTTTTAGATTGAATAGCTGATGTATATTCAAGGCCTCCATATATTGTTTTACTCAAAATATTGTTTTCCGTTTTAGGTGAACAATAGTAAGAATGAACAAAATACATAAATGTAGAATTAGGAATATTTGAGAGTATACTCTCCTCCCAACTCTTATTTCGGGATTGATTTATAGAATTCCATTGAATTTGTGGGACTTTTAATAATTTATTGTTTATACTCCTAAAACTATGTATCTCTCCTGGAATTATATTAAGTCCAGTATGTTCTCCATATTCATAACTTTTTGAAAACAATAATTGCATTCCAAGACAAATACCCAGAAATGGACGATCAGAAGCTGCAAAATCTAGTAATGGATTTACTAAGTTCAATTTAATTAATTTTTCCATTGCAACACCATATGCTCCTACTCCAGGTAAAATAATTGCATCAGCCCCATTAATTAATTTAATCTCATTTGTTATGACTGCATTTAAGCCAACATGGTGACAGGCTTGAAGTACACTAAATAAATTACCTAGTTCATAATCAATTATTACTACTTTTTTATTCATAAAAATTTTCTAATTGAGATTTGACTTGAATTTAAAAAGTCCTTTATTTCCTGAATAGTTGATGTGTAAATTTGCCTCTTACCTTTTCTCATTAAGAATGATCGGTTGCCTTCTTCTTCATTAATAGAAGTATCCTGTTTTAGTTCACCTATTGCCTTATAATGTAGCATTGAAGCTAATGCAACAGCATCAGCACCTTTATTAATTGCCTCTTTTATATTCAATAATGAAGATGCTCCACCATGAATAACTAATGGGACGGTAATATCAGCACTTACTTTTTCAAGTAGTTCAATGTCAAATCCTTCTCCAGTACCTTCTCTGTCGACAGATGTTAATACAATCTCTCCGGCACCCAAATTTTGAATTTGTTTAATCCATTCTAAAACTTCAATTCCAGTATGTTCCCTTCCATTATCAATAAAAGCAAGATGCTTACCATCATTCTGTTTTATTACCTCAATACTTACGACTATTGTTGAGGATCCATAAAATAATGCAGCTTCTTCGATTAGTTTAGGATTTCTTAGAGCTGCAGTATTCAAACTTACTTTATCAGCACCTGCCCTTAAAACTGTTCCTATATCATCTAGGCTCCTTATTCCTCCTCCTACTGTTATTGGAATAAAAATATTTTGAGCTGTTCTAGATATAATTTCATGAAGACTATTTCTTTCAAAAAGACTTGCAACGACATCTTGAAAGAATATTTCATCTGCTCCATTCTCATAATAGTATTGAGCAAATAATTCAGGGGACCCTAAGACTCTTAATCCCTCTAGATGAATTCCTTTAACTAAATCCGCTCCCTTAATATCAAGTCTTGGAATTATTCTAACCATTTTATCTATTTGATTTTAAAATCTTAAAATTTAATATTTAACTAGCTAAAAATTCTGCAAGTTTAAAATCTAATTCTGTATCTATGTCAATGCTTCTTTTCTCTGGCATAATCATTTTTGAAATTTTCTTTATTCCGTGAAGCCCAAATTCTTTAAATGCTTTAACCTTTATTAAATAAAATGCACCATTAAACTTATATACTCTGGGACATTCCTGTCTAGTTACATAATTTGATGGTTTTGAACGAGATAGATATCCAAAATTATTTTCTTCATATAAACTAAAGTATGGATTCTCTTTAGCTTCACATACAGAAGCAACCATATCAAAATCTCTCTTTATAGATTCAATGAGGTTACTATAGTCCTCCTTCTTTCTTAATGGAGAAGTTGGCTGCAATAATAAAATATAGTGGAATAATAGTTGCTTATTCTCATAATAATCTAAACTATGTTTTATAACTTCTGACATACCAGAATTATCCTGAGATAATTGCTCAGGTCTTTTTAAAATATCCAAGCCCTCTATTTTATTGTAAAGCTCAATAATTCTATTATCATTTGTACTCAGGCATACTATATCTTCTTTTTTTTTGTTCTCAATTGCAAAATCAATAGTATGCTCAATAAGTGGCTTGCCTTTTAATTTTCTAATATTTTTATCGGTAAGTCCTTTTGAACCTTTTCTAGCAGGAATGATAATTAAAGTATTTTCATTACTCATATTTTGAATTTTGAATATTCTGATTTTACTTTTTCTAAATCTTCAACCCTACCTATATCTCTCCAGTAACCATTAAAAATATATTTATTTACATTATACCCTTCAGAGATAGCCTTCTCAATCAAATCAGTAGCATTAAAAAAAGTATTATCTGGAATTAAATTAAAAATCTCTTTTTTAAACAAGTATACTCCTCCATTAGTTAAATACTCATATCTTGGTTTCTCATTAATGGAAGTAATCTTTTTATTATTAAAACTTAATACTCCAAAAGGGATAGAAATTTCATAGGGTATACTTAAAATTAAAATGTCTGATTCACTTTTTAAGAAATCTACATAAAAATCTTCATAATTGATTTTACTAAATAAATCTGAATTTGTAATTAAAACATTATCTCTATTAAAGTTTTTGATTAATGATACAGCTCCAATCGTTCCTAAAGGCTTATCCTCTTTAATGTAATCGATTTGTAATCCTTTAGACTCACCATCTTTAAAATAATCAGAAATTTGATCACTTAAGTAATTAGTTGAAATCCAAAATTTTTTAATTCCATACTCATAAAAAGAATTTAAATTATGTTCTAGAATAGGGATTTCACCAATTTTTATCATTGGTTTGGGAATTTTGTTGGTAATTGGCCTAAGTCTTTTACCTTCTCCACCTGCCATAATAACTACATTAATCGGTAAAATTGTTTTAGTTTGATTAAAATTCAGAATATCTATTATTTTATTTTCAATACTTAGAATTGGAATTACTTTATACATTTCTTCTCTAAGACTCATAATTTCCATTAAATCATAATTATCTTCAATAATAAATTTTGGATTTCTTTCCATTATTTCATCAACAGTTGTATTTAGAGAAATTCTATCATTTATCATAGCTCTTCTAATATCACCATCTGTTAATGAACCAATTAGAATGTTTTTTTTTGTTACTACAAATAGAACCCCTTCTTCAGGCAATTTTTCAATTAGTCTCAATGCATTTTTTAAATTACTTCCTGATGGTATCAGGTGTTTTAGAAAGTTATTTTTCATAATTATGTTAAAATTTTAACTACCTGAAAAGCCTCAGCATATTTAACATTTGCAGTTGCACCTCTATAAATTGAAAGAGCTTTTATGTTCTCAATGCTTCTTGGGAAAGGATGTACATCAATTTCACTTTTATATATCTCCATAATCTTTAATTTATCATCAAGAAAAGATGTTATGTCAACAAAATAGTTTGGGATAAAAATTCTTTCAGGCAATTGTGCTGAAAATTCTGTTTCTGAAATACATTCATACATTAAGACTTTATTTATGTAGGGATGTCGGAAGGCCTTAGTACAAGCCATCACAGCTTCTGATAGAATTCTATGGTCAGAATGAGCATCATTTAAGTTTAAATTATAAATAATATTTGGTTCCACGTCTTTAAAAATTTCTGAAATTAACGGAACTAATTTAATAAGAGATGAACTATCTAATTTTGACGTTTCAAAATTTAATCTAAACACCTTTTTAAATCCATAAAATTTCGCAACTTCTTCAATCTCATTATTTCGTGATTTGATTTGGTCCTTACTATAAGATTTAGACAAACCCATTTCAGTTCCAATTATCCAAAATAGTTTATCCCCTTCAGACTTATGTCTTAATAGAGTTCCGCCTGCACCAAGTGTTTCATCGTCTGGATGAGCAGAAATAATAATTACATTGTTTTTCATTTTAAATAATTAATTTTTTTTTCATGTAATTCATGTTCAATAAGATCTATTGAACCATCACCTGTTTTAACTGTTATAACGCCATTTTTTGAAATTTTCAGAACTCTACCTGGCTCAAAGTTACTTTTACTAGTTCTACCTATTTTAGATTTCCATACCTTAACTTCTTTACCATTGAACTCAAAATGTGCACCCACATATGGCTTAGTGAGCCCCCTTATTAAATTATAAATATTTTCTGAACTCATTCTCCAATCAATAAGACCATCTTCCTTACTTCTTTTTCTCCAAAAGTTTCCTCCATTAGTTTGGGGAGTAGCTACTAGGATATCATATTTTAAATTAGAGACTATCTTTTTTAATTGTTTCTTACTAATATCAATTAACTTACCGTATAAGCTTTCTGCATCATCATTTTTTTTTATTTTTAATGTCTTTTGAGATATTATACCTCCAGTATCAGCCCCCTCATTCATTAAAAAAAAGGTTGATCCAGTTTTTTTCAAACCCAAAACAAGAGCCCAAATTATGGGGTGCCTTCCTCTATTTAAGGGAAGCTCAGAGGGATGATATCCAATAACTCCAAGTTTTGGAATGTTTAGTATATTTTCCTTTAATAATGATGGCCATCCAAAACAAAATATTATATCTGGTGATAAACTATGAATCCAGTCATGCGTTTTGGATTCATTTATATCTTTAATGTATTTAAATGGAACATCATAAACATTTCCAATTTTACTAAGGTCATAGTGATCAGAATTAAACTTGGAAGACTCTTTAGTAGCAATGCCGACAATTTTAATTTTGGGTAAATCAATTATTGAACTTAACAGTTCTTTTGAAAATTTTACGCACCCAATAAAAAATATTTTCATAATTGATAAAACTCCTTAAAGATTATTCCTTCCAGATCAACAGATTTAATTATATCACGAATCTTTTCTGAAGCCCCTCCGTTTCCATAAGGATTAACCACAGATTTTGTTTTTATCAGAAAATCATTTGAAAGGCCCATTTTAATAGCTTTAACAATACTAGCCTTATTAGTATCACAATTTATAACAGATTCTGCTTTAATTCTTCTTTTTTGACGATTTCCAATATTTATCGTTGGAACTTTGAAACTTGGGGCCTCTATTAATCCACTAGATGAATTCCCTATTACTAGTGATGAATATTTGAGAGCTGACAGATAATTTAATTGACCAAGAGACTTAAATAATCCACCTTTAGAGGGATAGTCAGAAAAGTACTTCTGAATTTTCTGATATATTATTCTTCCATCAGTATCAGCATTAGGCATTGTAAAGATTAACTTATGATCTGGAAATTCACCTAGGGCATTTAGAAGTTCATCAATATATATCTCAGCAGTATCTTTCTCGAGTGTTACAGGATGGAAAGTAATTAAAAAATACTTATCATTAGTTTTAAGGGAGAACTTATTGAATAATTCTTTTTGGTTTTTTAATTTAAGTTTATAAATATTATCCAATCCAGGTGCACCAGAGTTATAAACTTTAGAAGGGTTTTCCCCCATTTGTATAACTCTTTTTCTGTAAACTTCAGTTGAGGTGAAATGTAAATGACTCATTTTGGAAATTGCATGTCTTATAGGCTCATCTATTAATCCTTCAGTAGATTCGCCTCCGTGAATATGAGCTATAGGTATTCTTGCAATCATTGCCGCTGTAGCAGATGCAAAAGTTTCAAACCTATCTCCTAATAAAACAATCAAATCAGGATTTAACTCTGATACGGCTTCTGAAATAGATATTAGCCCCAGGCCAGTTGATTTTGATATACCTACAGGTGTATCGGAAGACAAAAGTATCTCAATCTTTTTATTAATTTTGAAGCCATCTTTCTCAATTTCCTTAAATGTTAGTCCAAATTCAGGGGAAAGATGCATGCCAGTTACAATTATTTGCACTTTAATTTCAGGATCATCATGAAACCCCTGTATAATCCATCTCATCAAGCCATATTCTGCTCTTGTGCCTGTAATAAAACAAATTTTCATATAATATCAGATTTAGTTAATTTATGCCCTTTAGATAAGTTATAAAGAGCTTCTCTTCCAATGACTTCATCAATATTCATTGGAGAAATTCCATCTCCGGGTCTGAGCATAATTAGATTTTTTTTCTTTATTCTAGATCCTTTCATAATATCACTTTTTAAATGAATACTCTTTCTGATAATTGTTAGATTTTTTTCTTCAGAAGGTGAAACTGTTTTTGAATTAATTCCTAATGATTTTTCAATATTTCGTATACTATGAATCATCAACTTAAGTTCATTAGGTGTTAAAGAAGCCTGATGGTCAGGTCCTTTTGACTTCTTGTCTAAAGTAAAATGTTTTTCAATAACACATGCTCCTAGCGCAACAGCAGCTATTGGCACTTCAATTCCTTGAGTATGATCAGAATAACCAATATTAATATTTAATTTCTTTCTCATGGAAACCATTGCATTAAGGTTTACATCTTCATATGGTGTTGGATATTCTGTGTTACAATGTAAGACCGTAATATCATCTTTTTTTCTTCCATTTGAAGTAAGTATTTCAATTGCCATACTTACCTCATCCAAATTTGACATCCCTGTAGATAGAATAATTTTTTTATCTGTTTTAGAAATATATTCTAAGTAAGGTTTATTAGTAATCTCACCTGAAGGAATTTTAAAAATTGAAACATTTAAATCTTGTAAAATTTTTAGACTTTCCTCATCAAATCCAGTAGATAAAAACTCAATTTCTTTCTCTTTACAACGTTTTATTAAAGCAGGGTACCAGCTTTGCGGTATCTCTAAACTTTTCAACATTTCAAACTGAGAATCTGATTTAAGTGTTTTATTTAATGTCTGGTAATTAGCCTTTTCTGCTGTTTTAGAGACTAAATTTTCTGATTTGAATGTTTGGAATTTGACAAAATCTGCCCCTGCTTCAGCAGCAATATCAATCAGATTTATTGCCTTATCAAGACTTCCATCATGATTAACACCTGCTTCTGCAATAATTAACACCTTACTATTGTTCATTTCTAAGTTTTGCAGGATTTCCAAAATAAATTGAATTATCTGGAATATCAGATAAAACTACCGATCCAGCTCCTATTATTACATTTTTCCCGATAGTTATATTCTCTCTAATAATGCTATTTGCTCCGACAAATGATTGTTCCTTAATATGGACCCCACCACATATTATTGCACCTGGTCCAACGTGAACTCCGTTTTCAATTAAAGAGTCATGTTCAATTACCGAAGATGTATTAATTATTATATTATCTCCTAAAATGGAGTTGTAGTTTAAACTAGAATTTCTACCTATAAAATTCCCTTTACCAATCTTTGATCCTTTTGAAATAGATGAACTTGGATGGATTGCATTAACTAATTCTCCACTATTATTAATAATATATTTGCTTATTTTCTGTCTTTTATTATTATCCCCAATAGCAATGAAGAATGATTCCCCTTGAATAAACTCCTTTGGATTTTTTTGTGCTTCGTCTCCTAAATATTCAATTGAAAATGGATTAGTTTTTTTTTCTTTTGGTTCACAATATCCTTTTATATGATAATTATCAATGATTAATGATTCGATAACCTCATATGAGTGTCCAGAGTATCCAATAATTATAATATCTTTATTCATAGCTTATATTACTTGGGATATTTACAATTCTTTCTTCTAAATAGATCGCATTTTTTTGAGAATCTCTTTGGCAGTTTTTATACATTGGAAGCTTGAATAAAAGTCTCCAAATGGGTCTAGTCAATATTTTATTTTTATTTGTTTCTTTCAGGAATAGATCTCTATCTTTCTTGTTTTGAAGCTTTATACACATTAACCAATAATTCCACTCTGTATCAATAGGTTCTTCCTTTAATTCAAGCCCAATAGATGGCAAGTTATTCTTATAGAAATCATATAATTTCTTTTTTTCATTAATTTTTTTGGTCAAGTTTTCTAATTGAGCTAGAGCTAGTGCAGCGTTTATATTTGGCATTCTGTAGTTATAACCTACTTGATCATGAATATATTCATAATCTGAAGAAACTTTAGCAGTTGTCGTCAAATGCTTTGCCTTATCAAATAAACTTTTGTTTTGAGTTACTATACAGCCACCTCCACCAGAGGTAATTATTTTATTACCATTAAAGCTGTAAGCAGATAAAAGTCCAAATTTCCCAGCACTTATTCCTTTATATTTGCTCCCAAAAGCTTCTGCAGCATCTTCTATCAAAGTAATTTGCCATTTATTACATATCTTTTTTATTTGATCAATTTTTGACATAAAACCAAAAGTGTGCATTGGAATGCAGGCTGAAATTTTTCTTCCTGTTTTTTTATTGAATGTTCCTTCCTCTCGTTGTATAGTGTTTTCATCTAAAAAATCTTCTAAAGCTTTAGGACACATACCCATAGTATCTATTTCAACATCAATGAAAACGGGGTTAGCCCCTAAATATGAAATAGCATTTGAAGTAGCTACAAAACTTAAGGCTTGAGTCAGAACCTCTTCCCCTTGTTCAACCCCTGCCAATATCAAAGAAGTATGAAGAGCAGCGGTCCCATTTACACATGCGACACTATATTTATTTTTAGTGTAGGCTGAAATTTTGTTTTCAAGATCTATTATATAATCACCTATACTAGACACGAAAGTAGATTCTATTGCCTTGTTAACATATTTAATTTCATTACCGGAAAAAATAGGTTCATGTAATGGAAACAAATCCCTTTTGTCAAAGCAAGACTTTAAAAGTTTGGAAAATAAATTAGGTTTTAACATCATCTACATTTTATCATCTAAAAATTTTTCCTTTTCTATATGGTTTAACTCTTCTAATGTGTTTTTGAAAAGGTCTATAATATGAGCTCTTTCCCATAAAAGTTTTTTACTATAACTACCAAATAACTTTTTGAAAATTTTAATTTTGTTAAAGTCTCCTAGCCTTTCATTTTCAACGATCCCTATATTTTCAAACATATCAAGATTGATTTTTTCTTTTTTAGAATAAAACTCTTCAAAGGGTTTTTCACCTGTAGTTTCTGATTCTGAAAAATAACACGGCCATTGATTTAAACTAGTTTTATTCTTAACCTTATGTCTTGCCTCTTTTTCACTACTGCACTCTAGAACAGAATATCCCTTTGCATCTAAAAAAGAAACTGCCAATTCTTTGAATGTTTTTAAATCTTGATCTGGGTTTAATTTTGGAAAAAAAATATCTCTATTCTCCCCAAAAATAGCAGCCATTATGCATAGTTCTGCAGCCTCTTCTTTTGAAATAAAATACCTTTTTATATCTGAAGGCGCAACTATTGGCTGATTTTTTAATAACCTCTGATTAAAACTGAATAATAAAGATCCATCTGAAAATAATACATTAGCAAATCTAGCTGATGAGACACTTATTTTATTAGAATACTTAAACATAAATAGCTCCATGATTCTTTTACTAGCACCCATAATATTTGCAGGATTTGCTGCTTTATCAGTGGATACACTAAAATACTTTTTTGTTCCCTTTGAGATTGAATGTTGGATTGTCTTCTCAACATTAAAAATATTTGTCTCTATTAATCTCATTAGTGTATATGGATCTTTCTCACTTCTAACATGTTTAAGTGCAGAGAGGTTTAAGACATAGTCATAATTTCCATCATTACTTATAAATTTATCATATTGATTGCTAGAGATGTCTAGTGCATATACACTAAAATCTCCATCAATATAACCAAATGAGCTTCTAATGTCTCTTACCAATTCAACTAAATTATTTTCGCTAATATCAACAACATGAATTTTTTTTGGATTGCTTTTAAATAGTAATTTTACAACTTCTTGTCCAATGGACCCAGCTCCTCCAAGAACTAAAAAAGAAGATTGCGATATAATCCCTTTAAGAATCTTACTTTTCTCTTTTATTTCTTTCTCAAAAATTGAAAAAGATTTATTTAAATAATTTAATTCCATTTATTTATATTATGTACCTTCCATCAAATAGCTTGGTTTTACTATAGTCAAGCTTTAAAAATTCTTCCCATTCAGTTAATATTAATGTTATTTCATTTTTAAGATTATCAATTTTTATCTCATCTAATATTCTAATAGATTTTATATCTGGCTCACAGACCCAATACTGATTAATGTCATGCATAATTGTCTCTTTTGTAACCATTGGGTCATAAATTTCAAGATTTGCGCCTGCCTCATAAAGTTTTTCAGCTACATAAATTGCAGGTGATTCTCTGGAGTCGTTTGTGTTTGCTTTAAATGCCCATCCTAATATTGTTATCTTCTTTTCACTCAAATCTCCTCCAGAATAATCAATAACCTTTTGGGCAAAACGGTTTTTTTGATAGTCATTTATTTTAACAACTTGATGCCAATATTCTGCAACCTCATTTAGGCCATAAAATTTACATAAATAGACTAAATTCAGAATATCCTTTTGAAAACAGCTTCCGCCGAACCCAACAGAAGCTTTTAAAAAATGAGGCCCAATTCTGTGATCCATGCCAATCGCTTTTGATAGCTCCCCAATGTCTGCTCCTGTTTTTTCGCATAATGCAGACAGACTATTTATTGATGATATTCTCTGAGCTAGCATCGCATTAGATGCTAATTTAGAGAGTTCAGAGGACCATACATTTGTAGTAAGAATTTTTTCTTTTGGGATCCAATTACTATAAATTTCAACTAATGCATTAACCGCTGCTTGTCCAGATGCCGTTATATCTCCTCCAATTAATACTCTGTCTGATTTAAATAGATCTTGGATAGCAGTTCCTTCAGCTAAAAATTCAGGATTTGAAAGAATTTCAAAATTTATATCAACACTATTATCCGTCAAGATATCTTTTATTTTTTCAGCAGTTCTAACGGGGAGTGTAGACTTTTCAACTACTATTTTATCACTTTGAGAATACTTAGCAATATCTTTTGCACACTCCACTATAAAACTAAGATCAGCAGCCATTCCTGCACCTTCACCCTCTGTTTTTGTTGGAGTGTTAACTGCCATAAAAATCATCTCGGCTTGTTCTATCGCACCTTTTATGTCATCTGAGAAGAATAGGTTTTTTCCTCTTGCCTTACCAACAACATCAGCTAGTCCAGGCTCATATACTGGTAAATTAACTAAAGGTCCATTCCATGCCTTAATCTTTTCGGCATTTGCATCTACAACAGTTACTTTAATACTTGGACATTTAAGCGCTATGACTGCCATTGTTGGCCCTCCAACATAACCTGCACCAATACAACAAATGTTTCTTATTTTCATATTATTTTTTTAATAGCCAAGATGAAGATTGGATCTTATCTCCCAGACCCTCAATTAGACCAATATTTAATTCATTACAAACGGCAGCCTCTGGAATACTATTATTATTTTGGTCACCACCATTAGCGAAAAATAAATCATATTTCTTAATATTCTCCTTAGCCAATAAAGCTAATGTTTCACATTGAGTTTTATCTTTATCAATTGAGACTAAAGATTTGTCAACAATTCCTATAGAACTTACAATAGCAATCCTTTCATCTTCTTTCATAAACTCTTTACTCCCTTTTAATTTGCGTTGATGATCACTATTGACAATTACCCAGAGTTCATCTCCATTTGCTTTAGCTTTTTCAAATAGCTCTAAATGACCCTTGTGTAAAGGGTTAAAATATCCTGACACTATGATTGCTTTAGCTTTTTTCATTTACAATCTATTATAATCGTCTTCAATACGAATAATATCGTCTTCTCCAAAGTAGCTTCCAGTTTGAACTTCTATAAAAACTAATTTTTTCACTCCCTTGTTTTCAACGCGATGTTTTGAGCCTTGAGGAATTAATATTGTTTGACCAGAGTGATAATCTTTAACCTCATCATCTAAGGTAATCGTTCCAACACCTTCGACTATGGTCCAAGTTTCACTGCGTTTATTATGATATTGATAAGAGAGTCTTCCCCCGGGATCTACTTCAATTCGTTTTAGTTTATATTTTGCTTCATCATGCAAAACAAAAAAACGTCCCCAAGGCCTTTCTTCACGTTCTATAGAAATCATTTATAGTTTGGAATTAAATAGTACAATATGCTCTCTGTCTGGAGAAAATTTAGAGGCTAAATAAAAACTTACTTTTCTGCCAATTAAATCTTCGATTTTATTTTCTAGTTGTGTTATATAGTCCATATTCAGTCCATGACCAATCAAAAACACTTCAATATTTCCTGTGTCATTTCCTCTTGCATAATCTCCAACTAGGACTATCTGATCGACATCTCCCATCCTCTTTAGTACAGTTTCAACAAGATCTTCAAGCCCTAGGTGCTTAAGCACTACTTTTCTTAGTATATCAAATAAAGGATGGTCTGTATTTGCTTTATATTCAATTTTATTATTAACCTTTACTTTTTTTAAATAACCCGCTCCTTGTAAATGGTTGAGTTCTTTCCTTATACCGTTTGTAGATTCACCCATCTCTGTAGCTAATCCATTTAAGTACCCCCTATTAGCTTGAGACACAAAGAACTTTATTAAAAGTCTAAGTCTAGTTTTTGATGTAATTAGTTCGCCTAACAATTTATTTTATTTTTAAATTAATTCACGGCTCCGCCGCATGAGCTACATGGCACATGTGGCATTAAGTATTTTTTAAAAAAATTAAACAGCTTGCAGCTTAAGAGTAACAACCATTCCTAAACTTTGAAGTTCTAATTTAATTTTATTTTTTTGTGTTTCTATAACTCTACCAGTCTTTCCAGATAATATCCCCTCAGAAATTCTATAAAGTTGTCCTTTTGTAAAGTTTGCTAATGAAACTGATTCATATACACCTTTAAGGTATCGTTTCATTAATTCTACTTCACTCTCTCTGATTATTGCAGGTTTTCCTAACCAAAATAAATATCTAACAACACCAGAAACAGAAAAAACATCATTACGATTTATTTCATCAATAAAAACCAAAACATATGATGGCATAAGTGGCTTTAATACCTTTTTTTTACGATCTGAATACTGCTTAATTACCTTTGTTGTTGGACAATAACATTGAATACCCATTCTATTTAAATCATCTACAACCTTAATCTCCTGATTAGGTTTAGTATATAAAACAAACCACTTTTTCATAATCTAAAATCAATATCAAGTCACAAAAGTACTTAAAAAAAAGTAAATTTGTTTCATAATATAAATTTTTTTAAAGATTTACTCAATTTTCAAAAAAAAGAATCTAATAAACTTCTATACACTTTTTTTAAATTTATATTTGATTATACAGATTAAATGAAAAATATTTTAGTAACAGGTGGTGTTGGCTTTATTGGCTCAAATTTGATTAAAAAATTAGTCGAAATGGGCTGTAATGTAACGTCTATCGATAATTATTCAACCGGTACTGTTGCTAATGAGGTTAAAGGTGTAAAATACATAAATGATGATATAGAGAAAATACATAAACTTGATATGGAAT
>MDSV01009219.1_pt1 | contig 14786 bp, 18 predicted proteins | sample 810851 | NCBI WGS metagenome assembly MDSV01 (sample SAMN05326640, study PRJNA326480) | marine metagenome | isolation source: seawater | place: Atlantic Ocean: North East | collected 2012 | reverse complement strand
GAAAGTTTTAGATATAGCATAAGTTGTAATTTTAGAATACATAATCATATTAAAAGGCTAGTAAACAAATGAAGATAGATTTTGATGTAGATATAGATATGGCAAATAGAGATGACTTTCTTAAGTTAATTGACCATACGCCTGCAAGTATAGAAAAAGATAGTAAGTTTACAAAGCATAATACTGGTGTGTATTTCCAAAACATTCCTAAATTTCCTTTAGAAGGATACAGTACAATAGATCATAAACAAGCAGAACAAGAAGGTTGGTTTAAAGTAGACTTTTTAAATGCTAGTGTTTATACTGATATTAAAGATGAAGCACATTTAAATAAACTAGTTGATACAGAACCTATGTGGGAATTGTTCCAACATCAAGAAATAGTAGAACAATTATTCCATATAAACAATCATTGGGATATAGTAAGACAACATCTCCCTACAAGCATAGACCAACTTGCAATGATACTTGCAATAATAAGGCCTGGCAAAAGACATTTGGTGGGAAAGAGCTGGAAGGAGATAGAAGCAGATGTTTGGGTAAAGCCTGAAGATGGTTCTTACTTCTTTAAAAGAAGTCACAGTTATGGATATGCATTAGCAATTATAGTGCAATTAAATAATATTTGTGAGTAGTTAGTCTGTTTTCTTGACTAATTGAATTCCACGTCTTTTAATACGTTTCTTTAATAAATTTTGTAATGTAGTTACAGGCCCAAACAATATCTCAACATCTTTCATTATAAATGTTTTTAAACAAGGTTGAAACATTCTCATCTCAATATTTAAAAACACATCTATAGGCAACATTCTATTAGATTCCCACCACCAGGTTTCTCCCATTTCTAAAAATGTTTTTCTATTTTCTATTGTTGGAATTTTTTCTATATCGTAGAAAGTTAAGATGCTATTATCATGGTTGACAACTATTCCAACGTACTCTACACCACCATATAGTATGCCTGTTAGAAAAGGGTACTTCTCTTTTGTTGAATCTATTAGATCTTTTTTCTCCACAATGTTATTTATGTTAGGTATTGATAAATAGTACAATAGAAAGAGTAAAAATTATGAGCCAAGGCAATCACAAATTATATTTGTACGAAGATTATATAGATTTAGTTATAGATGCTAATGGCGTATATGTGGATAATAGACCTATGAATAACAGAAAATTAATAGCACACAAGGGAATAACAAACGAATTAGTATTTAATATTACTAATAGAGATAGAAAAAAACAAAATGTGTTTAGTGATACTTTTAGTGGTAATATTATAAATCCTACTACTAAAAGAAGAGTTTTATCTAAGTTATTAGAACAAACTACTAAAGTAGGACAAGTAAAATTAGTTTTAAATGACGGTGACCTTGCTAATATAGATGCAGGATTATATACAATTTATATAACAATGCTTAAAGCAGATGGCACAGACGGTCCTGTGTTTACAGATCAAAATAGTGGACTTAAATTCCAAATAGAAATATCAGATCAAGTAAGTGAAGAACCAGTTGCCACACAATCAATTAGTTCTTTTACACAGTCTGGCAGTAACGTATATACATCAAGTGCAATGTACGGAAATGCAGATAGAAACTTTAATCACTCTTTACATAGTTTAGCAATCTATCCCTCATCTTATTCTGGAGAAGTTACTATACAAGGAAGTTGTTTAGAAAATGCTCCTAATAATGATGAAGCAAGTACAGATTGGTTTGACATAAGCAATGTTTCTCTATCATCTTCCTCTGTAATAACACATAGAACATTCCAAGTAAATGCAAATTGGCTTAGAATAAAACATGTGCCTACAGCAGGAACTATCAGCAAAGTACTAATTAGAAACTAGTTGACTTTTCAGCATATATCATGTATAATTAATGCATGGATATAGACTTCTTAGTTGAAAAGGTGCACCGCCTTCTTTTGGATAACTTGCCTATTAGGACAAGTAGAACTCCTAGTGGTTGGAACACAATGGACTGTCCAATGTGTACTGACAAAAGAAAACGTGGTGGATTAATTACAACAGGTGCAAAAATATCCTATAATTGTTTTAACTGTGGCTTTACAACTGGTTGGGAGCCTAGTCCTGCATTAGGAAAGAAATATAAAGACTTAGCATTAACATTAGGTGCAGATCAACAAGAGATACACAAAGTAACTGTAGAACTTTTAAAATATGCAGAAGATTTAGAAACACAAGAAGCATCAGACTATGTTTATAGCCTAGCAAAATTTAAACAAGAAGATTTACCTGAAACTGCAACAGCAGTAGATGATTTGCCTGAAGAACATCCTATTAGGCAATACGCAAAAGAGAGGGGACTAATTGGTCTATATCCATTGCTATATTTTGATGAGTCATTATATAAGCAAAGATTGGTGGTCCCTTTTTCTTACAATGGTGATTTAGTGGGCTGGACTGCAAGACATATAAATCCTCCCAATAAACAAACACCAAAGTACTTACATAAAATGCAACCTGGATATGTTTTTAATATAGATAGATTTGCAGATAGCAAAAGAGAAATTGTTATAGTGACAGAGGGCGTCTTTGATGCTATAATGGTAGATGGAATAGCGATACAAGGTAATAGTGTTGGTCCTGAACAAGCACATTTAATTGAGAAGTTAGGTAAAAGAATAATAGTATGTCCTGATAGAGATGAAGCAGGAGTAGACTTAATTATGCAGGCCGCTGAACTAGGGTGGGAAGTAAGTTTCCCGCCTTGGCATGTTGATTGTAAAGATGCCGCAGATGCCGTACAACGTTATGGTAGATTAGCAACTGTTAGTAGTATTATAAAACATGCTACAGATAATGCTTTAAAAATTAAAGTAAAGGCAAAAATGATATGAAGGAAAAATTTAATCATTGGAAAAACGTTTGTAAGATACATTGGAGAGAAATTGTAACTCTTTCTATTGCTTTGCATTGGATAGTTGACTTATTAATAATAGGTCCTCTCTTTATTGGATTGGGTTGGTTTTTAGGTGTTAATTTTGGACATGGTCATTAAATGAAAGTATATGTAAATGGTTGTAGTTTTAGTTATGGTAATACTGCTGACAATAAGTACGCATGGCCAGATGCTTTGCCTTACAATGTTGTAAATGAAAGTTGGATAGCAGGAAGTAATAAAAGAATATTTAGAAGAACTAAACAATATTTAGAAAATAATGATGTTGACCTAGTAATTTTACAACTAACAGATCCTTACAGAGATGAATTTTATAATAGTATAAATGATTTATGGTTAGGGCAACAGGGCGACTATTTACATTTTGATGATGAAAGTTATAAAAGGAAAGATATAGATCAAAAACTTATAAGGGCTCAATGGGAAAAATTTAGAGAATATAATCTACTTACTAGAACAGAAGAACAAGTTAATAATGAAACGTTCTATATGTTAAATACTATGATACAATATTTTGAGAATAAAAATATAAATTATTTAATTACAGCAATGAGTAATAAATGTATTCCAACGGAACTAATACAACCTAACAACAATATACTAAAACCAATGAGTCACATAGTTGATTTAGAAAATACACATGTAGACGGTCATCCAAATAATGATGGTCATAACCAATTTTCAAGATATATAATAAGTGAGATAAAGAAAAGATATGAGTGATTTAACAAACTATAATGAAGAAACACAGGAACTATTTTTAAAGTTTTTAATAAGTGATCCTGATTTATTCAGCAGATGTGCAAATATTGTAGATCCAACTTATTTTAATATAAAATATAGAAAGGCAGTGGAATTATTTCAAAGTCATGCAACTGATTTTAATTCTATCCCTACTCCAGAACAAGTAAGTGCGGCAAGTGGTGTTACTTTAGAACCTATAGAAAATGTAACTTCCGATCATCATGATTGGTTTTTAAGAGAATTTGAAACTTTTTGCAGACACAAAGCATTAGAGAAAGCAATTATTGAAAGTACAGACTTGTTAGAAAATCAAGACTATGGTACAGTAGAAAATAAAATTAAAGATGCTAGTCAAGTAGGACTAGTAAAGGACTTAGGATTAGATTACTTTGAAAATCCTAAGGAAAGATTACAATGGATTAAAGATCAGTCTGGTGCAATTAGTACAGGTTGGAAGGGAATAGATCATAAACTATATGGTGGCATGAACAGAGGTGAGATGACAATCTTTGCTGGTGGTTCTGGTGCAGGTAAAAGTTTATTTTTACAAAACTTTGCAGTAAATTGGTCATTAGCAGGGTTTAATACTGTTTATATTAGTTTAGAGCTCAGTGAACAATTAATTAGTATGCGTCTAGATAGTATGGTATCTGGATATGGCACAAAAGAAATAATGAGGAACATGGATGATGTGGACTTAAAAGTTCGTATGAAGTCTAAAGGTGCTGGTAGATTAAGAGTAAAACAAATGCCTAACGGTGTTAATGTTAATGATATAAGAGTCTTTTTAAGAGAATATGAAATAGCATGTGGTGAAAAAGTAGATTGTTTACTTGTAGACTATTTAGATTTAATGATGCCTATTAGTGCAAAGGTAAGTGGTAGTGATTTGTTTATTAAAGACAAGTATGTATCTGAAGAGTTGCGTAACTTAGCAATGGAAAAAGACTTATTGTTTGTAACGGCCTCTCAGTTAAACAGAGGAGCAGTAGAAGAAATAGAATTTGATCATCATCATATTGCAGGTGGTATTAGTAAAATACAAACAGCAGATAATGTTGTAGGTATATTTACAAGTAATGCTATGCGAGAAAAGGGTAGATATCAAATACAGTTTATGAAAACACGTTCTAGTAGTGGCGTAGGCACAAAAGTAGACTTAAAGTTTGATCCTGATACACTAAGAATAGTAGATTTAGAAGAAGGTGATGAAGATGCAATGACAGTTACTACAGGAAACCTTGTAGAACAACTGAAAAGAGGCAATAGTATTAAAGCAGAAGAACCAACAGCACAGGATACAGTTTCACAAGCAATGAACATGCGAGAGTTCTTAAAGAAGAACGACATATAAATGATAAATAGCATTATACATATTTTTTGGAGATGATGTGAAGAAGACTCGCAGTATATTAGAAGAACTAAACCAGATTTCAGTCGATCGTGATAGAAATCATGTCGTTTCTAATAGAGGCGAACACGTTATTGCCAGTGCTATTAGTTTATTAGAGCAGATTGATCGTTTTTATGATCCTGCTACAGCAAAAGATTTAACAAATAGGCTAGTCAACAGCATTAAAGGTCGAGATGGCAAAAAATTCTCCAGGGGTATTACTAAGGTTATAAAAGAATCCCAACGAGAAGACAATGCGAATTAATCAATTTGTACCAAATACATCTCAAATACTCATAGAAAAAGAGATTATGAATTATACCCTTGCCATGAAGGATATTCCTAATGGGAAAAAAGTTGATGGGGAAGGAACTGTTCAATATGAATACAGAGGACAGTTAGTTCAAGATCAGGATTTAATTTATAAATGGAATAAAAGGTTAAAAAATTGGGAAGTAACCCTTAAATCAAATAAAAAAGATGGTACATTTCGTAAATTAGATTGGACATTATTAAAAAAAGGTCCAGCAACAGATTTACAAGGTAAAGAGATAATAGATGACAAAGGTAACCCTGTAATAACTCAATATACAGCAAGATGGCGTAAATATATTGAAATAGCACAATTAGAAATAGATGGTAAGGATAAAGGTCAAGAACCTGCAACTGCTACACCACCTATTAAACATGAACAAAAAACTAAAATTAATGGCGTAGAATATATATACGACGAATTCAAAAACCGATGGTATGATACTACAACTAAAAAAGAACAAAATCCCAATGGCATGCTCCATGCCATGTTAATGGCAGAACATGGGTTTAATCCAGACGGAAAAACAGAGTTATCTGATAGTGTTAGAAAACAGATAAAGGATTTTATAGTAAATAGAATGTTGCCTAAATGGTTATCAAAAGGCGGTGAATTAGGAGCAGGCGAAAAAGACAATGCAAGGAATTTCGGTGGAAAAATAGGTGCACAGTTTGGAGATATAATAGGTAGAGGATTAATTGCCGCATTAGGTATAGACAATGAAGACTATATAGAAGTTATAGATAAAGAGCAAAAGAAGAATGACGATGCAGACTTAGATGATGTTCTAGATCTAGATAATGTGGCTAACGAATCCGAACTTAAACAAAATTTCAAAACATCTTTTCAATCTAATCCTGATATACCAAATGGTGCAAAAGTTCAAGACCCAAAAAACCCAACAAAATATTGGACATGGGAAATAGATAATGTAAAAGGTAGTAGACAATGGCGTAGTCCAACAGGACAATTTCATACTGTACTTCCAAACATCCATAACAATATTGTTAAAAAAGGTATTCCAGAAGATCAACTACAAGATATTTTAGATGGTAAGCAAATAGAATATGATGGAAAAGCAGTTACTCCAGGAGTAATGTTCCACTTAAGAAATTTTGCAACATACCATGCCGCAGATAAGAAGTAAGTCATGAGATTTAATGACATATCTAAGCCTCTCATAACTGGAATATTATTAGAAGCAGAAAATAAAAATACCCATTTAGAACATTTGGAAGATAACATATTCAATAAAGGATATGAAGGAGCCAAAGAAGCAATAAACTATCTATACAGTTTACATCAAATGCTTGATGGAAGTTCTGAAAAACCTGTTAGCATGACTACAAAATGGGACGGTGCACCAGCCGTTATTGCAGGTAAAGATCCTGAAACAGGTAAATTTTTTGTAGGTACTAAAGGCGTATTTGCACAGAAGCCAAAAATTAATTTTACAGATAAAGATATAGAAGAAAATCATCCAGCAGAAGGCTTGCAAGATAAATTAAAATTAGCATTAAAAACTTTAAAAGGTTTAACTTGGAATACTGTAGCACAAGGTGATATGTTATTTTCCAAAAGCGATTTAGAAACAGTTACTATAGACGGAGAAGAATGTATAGTATTTAAACCTAATACTATTGTTTATGCTATACCTACAAACAGTGAATTAGCAAAACAAATTACAAGTGCAGACATGGGTATAGTATGGCACACAGAGTATGTAGGAGGGCCTACATTAGCCGATACAACTGCTAAATTTGGATTTGATAGTAGTGTACTAGGTAATAATAATAAAGTATGGCATAGAGATGCCTTAATAAAAAACTTACGTGGAACAGTAACATTAACACAAGAAGAAAGTAAAACTATTATATCGTCTATTAAAGAAGCAGACGGATACTTAAAAGGTGTAGATTCAGATACTTTTAGTTGGTTAGAAAAAGGCAATGACTTAATAGGTAAAGATTTTTTACAGCAATTGAAAGCACATGTAAATAATAATATTAGAGCAGGTGCATTTGATGAACCTACTAAGTTTGCTCAAGGATTTGTACAAAAGTACATTACATTTATGCAAAAGAAAATAGATGGCTATAAGACTCAAGCAAAGCAAGATGAGATGAACGACAAGTTAGTACAAGGTGTTAAGTTTATAAAAGAACATGTACCAAGTATAGTAAGTGTATATGATTTATATTTAAAAATTATACAATCCAAAGTACTTATAATTAAAAAATTAGAAACAATTAGACAGTTGCCTACATTTAAAGAAACAGAAAACGGTTATGAGGTCACTGGCGAAGAAGGATTTGTAGCAGTGGATAGGATAGGTAATGCATTAAAATTAGTAGATAGACTGGAGTTTAGTAGACTAAACTTTGGAACAGGAATGCCAGGAAAATGAATGACTTGACTACTGATAAAATGATAGCATACTTAGAAAAGGCTATGAAAGAGAAGCATCATCCAGATTGGCTTGGCTGGGTAGGTCAAAATAAAGTTTTTAAATACAAAACTATTCCTATAGACTCTGTATCACCAGCAGATGGTTGGGAAGGAGATCAAAATAAGATAGATAATATGGCTAAAAGTAATTTGAATAATGCTCCTCTAATTGTAGTTCATAAAGATGGCACTATGATTGATGGCAATCATAGACATCAAGCATTAAAGAAACAAGGTGCTCAAACAGTACAAGCCTACATAGGCGAAGTTAATGAAAACAAAGACAAAATGACTGGCGATGAAATGAGAGAGTTATTGGATAAGAAACATGCATGGGACGATGGCATACACAATCGAGAATTTATATATGACGTAAGACGTCACAACTGGGTTTTAATAAACAATTACCCACTTGCTAAACTGGGTAGTGTGGAAGATCCTTATGATAGAATAATAGACACAGATGATGATTATGCTATGAGAAACTCAGATTTGTCAGAGCCTATTGTAATTGCTCCTGATAGAAAAAGTGTTATGGACGGAAATCACAGAGTACATAAAGCAAGAGAAATGGGCAAAACACATTTACCAGCATACTTTCCTATGATAGATGAAAACAAATTAAATTTAAAACTAATAGATCAAGAAATATCAGAAGCAAGACTATTTAGAACTACTAATCAATTTAAAATATATAATGGTAGAGATATAGCAGACTTATTATACCTAACATCATTAGCAACATTTATGATGGCTAAAGATGAAAAGCAAGAAGGATTTGCAAGATCGTATGCTAAACAAACAGCACAATACGGTAAGTACAACTTTTTTAGAAGTCATGCAACAGATTTATATTTGTTAGCATATCAAGTAAATGATCCTAGTAATAGAAATATTAAACTTAAAAATTCTATAGAAAGTAAGATGTTTTTAAACAGTTGTAATTTTAATGATGCACACCATTGGCAGTTTTTTACTAAACTAGGTGGTGCAAGAGAAAATTCTAATGAAAGTGTTATATTTTTTATGAGATTAGAAAAGCAACTTAAAATCCGTAATGCAAAGTATAAACAATTCCGTAGATTTATTACAGACTGGAAAAATTTAAAATATAGATCTAAACAATTAGTGGTTGCACAAATTATACAAGAATTTAGAAGAATTGGTAGAGGTAGCGAAATGATAGGTCCTTTATCAACAATGACAAAATATAAAAGTTACAGATTATCAGATAAGTACAAAAAAGAACCTAGTACTGCTAGGAGAGTTGCTGGTGCGGCCGCAGGTGCAGTTGCAGGAAGATATATAGGTAAAAAGGTTGCACAAAGATATGGAAAGGATTCTGATAAATATAAGAAAGCAGGAACAGGCATTGGTGCAATAGCAGGTTATTGGGCCAGTGGAAGGCAAAGACAAAAATGAAAATTGATCAAGTAATATTAAAAGAAGAACTTACATGGAGCGATGTCGCAGTAAAGTATAGTGGAAATACTGTTCTTCTGCAAATGATTATGCAGGCTGGACAAGATCCAAGAAACCAAGTAGATGGCAAAACAGATTGGGGTGCCGCTATTGATTTAGGTTCTGCAAATTATCAAATGCATTTACGAGATCAACAAAAAAGAAGAGACGATACACCTAGAGCAAAAGAAAAACCTCAGTCAGATAAACAAGACGGAGCAAAACGATCACGTGGTGCTCAACTTGGTAATCAAAATGCTTACAAAGGCGGACCACAAGGAGCAATACCAGGACTTAAAGATTTACCAAAAATAGATACAAGTACAGTAGGTAAATCAGCAACATCATCATTTGCATTTGGTCAAGCGGCGGCTGATATAGCCGGTAATAAAATTGGGTATTCTCCTAAAAAAGGATTGGCCTTAGCCGCTAGTAAGAAAAATCCTAATAATAAACTTTAAAAAAATACAAAAAAAGATAAATAAGTGTAACGGAGTTATTTAGACTCCATAAATTATTAGGAGAAATATAATGGCACAAACAAACCCAAATGCTGACGTAAGAGCGGCAAACGGATTCGTAGGTAAAACCCACATCTTAGCAGTTAGTGACGTATCAGTTGTTTCAGTTAAAGCGGCATGTTTAGAAGCACAAAACGAAGGCTTCATTGTTGTAGCAGTTGAAGATGACGTAGCAAACGACGGATGTCACATCGCACTTCAAGGTGCAGGTGCAACACCTTCAATCACAGGTACTACATTAGTAGCAACTTTTGGTTAATCCGTAATTATTACAAAAAGAAGGCAGTTTATACTGCCTTTTTTTATGACTTTTTGATAAATAACAGTAACGGCGAACATTATCGCTAAACATTTAGGAGAATAAAATGGCACAAGCAGATAGAAGAGCGGCGGCGGCTGGTGAGTTTATTGGTAAAGATGTATTCCTTAAGAGTTTTACTCAACAATCAGGAAACATTTCAGCAACTCAATTAACAGCATTAGTTAGCTCAGTACAAAATTTAAACCTTTCAGTATTAAAAGTTGGCGCAGTAAGTGGTGCGGCAGTTAATATGATTGTTGAAGGTGCAGACAACCTAGCAAATGGTGACCTAGCAGGACACGTTATTGCAGACGTCTCATTCTAAGTTTAAAAACTTTTTAAAAAATCCTCACTAGTTGGGGATTTTTTTTGGCTGAAGGAAAGGGAATACTGATAAATAGTGTAATACAGGAGACACAGAATGGTTGCAGGAAATAGAAGCGGAGCGATGGGAAGTAGTGAAACACTTTCAGGTAATATAGAATTTTACACATTGTTCACAAGTATTAACATATCAAGAACAGGTGATTTTGCTGACAATAGTCAGAAAGATTTTGAAAGTGTTGTGCAAGTAATTGGATTAAGGGCACAACCAGTTGTAATGAATGAACCAGTTACATTGAGTGGAGTAGGTGCAAACGTTCTAGAAAATTATGGAGCACCTACAATGACAGGAGCAGGTTGGATTTTTAAATTTGCTTTTGAAAGAACAGATGTTCACACTATAACTACACTTACAGACGAGTTGAATGGGATAGTATTAAATGGTGGAACCATAGATACTAAAAGTACAATTAATATGGAATTTAGTAAGCAAGACTTATTATAATAAAAAGATGCCAAAGAAAAACGAACCAGAAATAATGCCTAAGCCATATGTTCAAAGTGGTGATATAGAAGCACATATAATTGCTGATATGCTTCGTATAGAAAGTATTACAGCAGAACTAAAAGAATTTAAAGAAGTAACTAAAGAGCGATTAAACAAACTTGAAAGTTGGATTATTGCTATAGTTGGATTAACATTTACTACACTAATGACAACAGTTGTAGGATTATTAATGAAGATATTATGAGATATTTAGATATAGTAGAAGAAATAACACTTGATGATGCAGAAGACTTTCACGAAGAGTTCGGATACATTGGATATAGCATAGACGAAAATGATATGTTTGAAGCAGAATACCAAGGTCGTAAAGTTAAACTAAACAAGCCTATGCAAGGTGATGTTAAAAAATTTAAAGTTTATGTTAAAGATCCTAAAACAGGAAATGTTAAAAAAGTAAACTTTGGACACGGCGGTTCAAGTGTAAAAGGTAAAACAATGCGTATTAGGAAAAGTAATCCTAAAGCAAGAAAAAGTTTCAGAGCAAGACATAATTGTTCAAACCCAGGACCTAAAACAAAAGCACGTTACTGGTCATGTAGGAAATGGTAATATGAGATTAGAAGAATTTACAGACGTAACAATTACAGAAGGCAGAATGGTATGGCGTAAAATGGGTAATACTGTTAAACGTGCTGTCAGATGTACTAGTGGCAGACGTAAAGGAAGAGTAGTATCAAATGTAAGTCAATGTAGTGCTCCTATAGATTTTAAAAAGAGAATTACATTAAAAAGGACTAAAGCAAGACTTGGTAAAAGAATGATTAGACGTGCCCAACGTACTAAAAAGTTTAATCCAAATAGCCGTAGATTGCGTATGATGAATAAGAGACGTAGATAATGAAGTTTACAGATGTTAAAACTTTAAAACATTTATTGAAAGAATATTCTTTTAATTCTTCAGGTGCTCCAGAGAAATCAGGAGATCAAGCACATGGAACAAATGCAAAGTCCAATGTGTCAATTGCTAAAAAAAGTACACATTCTCCAACTACTGTAAACTCACCTCAAAATAAACAGGAACCTATGGAACCTGTACAACCAATACAAGCAAAAGATGTAAAAACAGATCCTTTAAAAAGAGAACCTAAATATGTTTCTCTTAAAAATAAAAAAGAACCTTTAGAAGTTGTCTCTCCTGTAGATGACGGTGATAATCCTGAAGCACTTGTAGTAAAAGATAAAAAAGGTAATTTCACTGCAATAGCAAAAGACGAAGAAGTGCAGGAAATACCAGAAGGAAAATTATCTAAAATTGCTAAAGGCAAAGGTAAAAAATTAAAAATTAAAAGTTTAGGAAGTAAAATTAAAAAACTATCTAGACGTAAACTTAAAGAAGCAGATCCAAAATTATTTGAATTAAACTTTAATAAAAAGGAAATAGCAAAATCAGCCTTTGATGCTCCTGTACGTTGTGGTTTTGAAGCAGAAACATTTTTCTTTAGTGTAGATGGCAGAGGTTCAAATAATGATATAGACGATATGTCTATTAGTGATATCGAATACGAATTCGGTGACTTACCTGATCAGGTATGGGAAGACTTTGAAGACTGGTTGTATAGCAAGGGACAAGACGAATACCTAGATGACATTATAGATGATAAAGTACAGGAATACAGGGAAGATGAAGACTATTTAAATGATTTTATAGATAGTGATTCAGGACCAAGTTCAGAAGCAGTACAACGATACAAAAAAGATTTTGAAGAAGACGATCCGGTAGAATTCCTAAACCGTGAAGAAGATGGTTGGGAATATATGAACTGGGTCAGAGAATTTGTAGAAGAAGAATATGAAGATGAATACTTAGCCTGGTTAAGAGACGACATTGCAGAAGAAAATGATCTAGACGATGAAGCCAAAGAAGCCGCAAGAGAAGACTACAGTACTGAAGACTGGATATATGACAACTATAGTTATATGTCTAGTTTCCTTGATGACTATGGTTATGACTATGATAGACGCGGCGGCGATGTTGAAGGTGTTGCAGATGAATTAATGGTATGGATCAGAGATAATAGCGAATTTAAAGACTACCCAGAATCAGGAGATTACGGAGATACTTATACCACAACTGGTTGGGCAGTAGAAACAGACAGCAGTATAGAACCTGACGAAGGAGCAGGTGCAGAACTTATATCACCCGTGTTTAGTAGTCCTAGACAGATGCTTACAGAAATGAAGAGTTTGTTTAACTGGAGTGAAGATAACTTTGGTACAAACAATAGTACAGGACTGCATGTTACTATGAGCTGGAGCGGTGATAAATCAGAACCAAACAAATTAAAAATGGCATTACTATTAGGTGATGAATACTTACTTGCAGAGTTCGGCAGACTTAGAAACAGTTATACAAAAAGCCAATATCAAAATGTATTAAAACATGCAGAAGGTATGAAACGTGGTGATAAGAAAAGTTTTGAAGATTTTGAGAAAGAACTTACTAAAGGTATTAGCGGAGATAAATTCCAAAGTATCCATTTTAAAGACACAAAAGATAGTGAAACAGGTACTAATCTTATAGAGTTCAGAATAGCCGGTGGTGTTGATTACAATACTATGTATGAAAAGGTTGTAAAAGCCTGTGTGAGATATGCAACAATTATGGAAGCAGGTTATACTGATGCATACCAAAGAGATTATGTCAATGCAGTATTTAAATTGTTGCGTAAGTCACAGGAAATAGATCCTAAAAAATTAAAAGACTTGGAAACAGTTAATCACGAAATAATAGATTCTGCTAAGAGTATTGTAGGTAAAAAAGATTACTTTGATGTTATTAAATTATTAAGTACCAGTGTTGAATATTTACAAAACCATGAAAAATTAAATAGTCCAGAAGCAGACAAACAATGGAAACAGAGCATAAAGGATTACGAAAAAGGCACTGGTGACAAAATAGAGATAGATGAAGTAGAAGAAAAAGAGCCAATACAGGGTTATTTAAAACCTAACACTATGGCACCAAGCAAAAGAGCGGCTGGCGAATTAGACAAAGCACAAGAAAGATTTGGTTCAGCAATAACATTGTTGGCAAGAGACATAGCAGATGGCAATAACAGAGCACCTGTTAGTGCTAAAAACATTGGTGCATTTAGAAAGTTTGCCAAAGAATTAAAACTAAACACTGATGCTGTAGAAAAACTGGCCTTCATAGGTATGAAAGAATTTATCAGTAACGGTACTGATAAAGAAAATGTAGCAAAATTACAAAAAGGTATAAATGCTTTATTCAAGCAAGACATAGTTAAGAAACCAGAATATTTGGCAATCAAAGACGTTGACATTATAGGTAATAAAATTTGGCAGTTCTATCAATCAGAGGATGCTAAAGATAATATTAAAATGGATCAACTTGCAGAGTTACTTGTTAACCTAAATCCCTCAAACAACAAAATAGATGTCGACGATGTATTAAGAGAATTATCGCACGAAAGATCACTGAATGGATTTATTGCTAAGTTAAAAGGCTCCGGCTGGAGTACAAGAGTATCATTATTAAAGAACAACGGTATAACATCTAAAGGTTCTGCACAGGAATTATTAAAATTCTTAGAACCATACAGTGATTATAAACATCCTACAAGTCCAGACCATCACGTAAATATTAAAAGTGATGACAAATACGAAGATGTATTCCAAATGGCTTTGGTGCAGAGATTAAGAGACAGACTAGCCCATTTAAAAGACTTAGAAACTGAAGACAAAGAAAAATACATGACTATTGCTAAACAAGTAAGCAAATTAGGAATAGAATTATTAAATGGCTTAAAACCTAGACCAGATATGTGG
>MDSV01175089.1_pt1 | contig 14791 bp, 2 predicted proteins | sample 810851 | NCBI WGS metagenome assembly MDSV01 (sample SAMN05326640, study PRJNA326480) | marine metagenome | isolation source: seawater | place: Atlantic Ocean: North East | collected 2012 | reverse complement strand
GATTATGGTACTGCGTCTGTAATTCAGCAACAAATAGAGATAACACTCGAAAATTTTGAACCTAGAATAGATAATGTTTCAGTTGAAGTGTTCCCAAGACCAGATTTGAACGAATTTGAGGTTACGGTGTTCTTTAATATTGTCGGACAACAAGTTCCTGCTCAAGAATTTACGTTCATACTCGAAGCAACAAGATAAATGCCTTTTACTAAGTTTACAAACCTTGATTTCGATCAAATTAAGTCGTCAATTAAAGATTATATTCGTGCAAACTCAAATTTTACTGATTTTGACTTTGAAGGATCTAATTTTTCGGTCTTAATTGACACTTTAGCATATAATACGTATATTACTGCATTTAACTCTAACATGATTGTTAATGAGTCGTTCTTAGACTCGGCAACTCTTCGTGAAAACGTTGTTTCACTTGCTCGAAACATCGGATATGTACCAAAATCAAGAACTGCTGCTCAAGCAACAGTCTCTTTTGACGTTACAACTAACTCAAATACACCTTCTCTAACTCTACAAGCAGGTTTGGTGTGTGTTGGGTCGAGTGATGACACATCTTTTGTATTTTCAATACCAGAAAGCATTACATCTACTACTACAAATGCTTTTGACGCAAATGGAAACATAATTTCAAGCACAGCATCATTTAGTAACATAGTTGTATATCAAGGAACATACTTAACTAAGTCATATACAGTAAATGGATCACTAGATCAGAGATTTTTAATTGAAAACTCCTTTGTTGACACCTCAACCATTAGAGTTTATGTAAAAGGTGCTGCTGATCCTGGTATTGGTAGGGAATATCGTAAAGTTGATAATATATTAAATATCACAGACACATCAGAAACCTATTTAATACAAGAAACAACAAATGAGAGGTATGAGTTGTTATTTGGTGATGGTGTCTTTGGTAAAAAACTTGAAGATAATGCAGTAATTACTGTTTCATACATTGTAACTGATGGCATAGAGGGTAATGGTCCTGCAGTATTCTCATATGCAGGTAGTGTTGTATCATCTTCTAATCAAGTTGCTCTTCCTGCATCTACACCAACCATGAATACCGTTTCAGCGGCATCTAATGGAGGTAATATCGAGTCAATTGACTCAATCAAGTATTTTGCTCCTAGACTATATTCATCACAGTACAGGGCAGTTACAACAAGGGATTATGAGTCTGTAATACAACAAATATATCCAAATACTGAGTCTGTATCGGTTGTTGGAGGAGAAGAATTAGACCCACCTGAGTTTGGTACTGTTTTTATCACTATAAAACCTAAGAATGGTGAATTTGTATCAGATTTTGATAAACAGTCAATATTATCTAACTTAAAAAATTATACATTAGCAGGTATTAACCAAAAGATTTTAGATTTGAAGTTACTATACGTCGAATTGGAGTCATTTGTATATTATGACGTATCTAAGGTATCTACAGCATCAGATTTAAAGACAAATGTAACTAATGGTCTTCTTACATATGCTTCATCAACCGATTTAAACAAATTTGGTGGTAGATTCAAGTATAGTAAGGTATTGAATGTGATTGATAACATAGATGATGCAATATCATCAAATATCACAAGAGTAATAATCAGAAGAAACTTAAAAGCACTCACTAATCAATTTGCTCAGTATGAGTTATGTTTTGGAAACAATTTTCACATTAACCCAGAGGGTCGTAACATCAAGAGCACAGGTTTTACTATTCAAGGTAGAACCGACGTATTGTATATTACTGATATACCTAATAAAAATAGTGATGGAACACTTGATGGTAGTGGAAAGGGTATATTGGCAATAATTAAGGGAAATATAGGTGAATCTGAAAATAGATTAGTCGTTGCCTCTGCAGGAATTGTAGATTATGTTCATGGAGAGATAATTTTATCTACTATCAACATTACTTCAACAGTAAAACCTAATAATATTGTTGAAATTCAAGCATTTCCAGAGTCAAATGATGTAGTTGGTCTAAAAGACTTATATTTGAGTTTTTCTGTATCTAATAGCACCATAAATATGGTTAAGGACACAATTACTTCTGGTGAACAGATATCAGGTGTCGGTTATAAGGTCACATCAAGTTATTCAAACGGAGCGTTGATAAGAGGATAGTATGATAACTACTGGAATTGATAAAAGAGTCAAAGTCCAACAGATAATTGAAAACCAACTACCAGAGTTTTTATTATCTGAAAGTCCAAAGGCAGTCGATTTTTTAAAACAATACTATATCTCTCAAGAATATCAGGGAGGTCCTATTGACCTAACTGATAATTTGGATCAGTACATAAAATTAGATAATTTAACACCAGAGGTCGTTGTGGGTGAAACCACTTTGTCAAGTGGCATAAGCACCTCAGAAACAACTGTTAATGTTACTACTACAAAAGGTTTTCCAAACTCTTACGGTCTTTTCAAGATTGAGAATGAAATAATAACATATACTGGTATAACTACAAATAGTTTTACTGGTTGTATAAGAGGTTTTAGTGGTATAACAACATATCATGCAGAAAACAATCCCTCAGAACTTGTTTTTTCAGATTCATCATCAACAAATCATGAATCGGATGCAACTGTCATTAACCTAAGTGCGTTATTTTTAAAAGAATTTTACAAAAAGACAAAAAAACAACTCACACCTGGTTTAGAAAACGAAACATTTGTCAATAATCTAGATGTCAGTAATTTTATAAAAAATTCAAAATCACTATATCAATCAAAAGGAACTGAAGAGTCCTTTAGGATATTATTCAACGTTCTGTACAATGAAACTCCAACTATACTTGATTTAGAAAAATATTTAATAAAACCATCATCAGCAGAGTATATAAGAAGAGAAATTGTTTTAGCAGAGGCAATTTCTGGAAATCCTATAAATCTGGTTGGACAAACAATAATTAAATCAACTGACAGTGAAACTAAAGCAGCGATATCTGAAGTAGAACCTTTAACTAGAAAAGGAAAGGTATATTATAAGATTGGTCTTTTTGTAGGATTTAATGAAACAGAATTAATTGAAGGTACATTTAATATTACTGGTAAAACTAAAGTAATTGGTGATGTTTCAATTGGTTCATCCGTCATAACTGTTGACTCTACTGTAGGATTTGGTCAAACTGGAACTTTAGTATCAGGAATCAGTACAAATATCTATTATAGTAATAAATCTGTCAATCAATTCTTTGGTTGTGAAAATATTGTAAGTAATATATCATCAACTGATGATATTAGATCAGATGAGTTTTATTTTGGGTATGAAGGAGGAGATTTAACAAAGAAAGTAGAATTAAGACTTACTGGTGTTTTATCAAAGTTTGTAGCAACCTCTGATATTAAATTATTAGTTGAGGGAGAAAAGATAAGTGTTAAAAATGTAGGAGAAAAAATATTAAATCCTGATGATGGCAAAACAAGAAAACAAATTTTTGCTAATTCATGGATATACAATACTTCATCCAGATTTAGAGTAGAAAGTATATCTGGTGCGAATGTTGTTGTATTTACAAGAGATATTGATAAATCAAGTTTAAAAGTAGGAGATGCAATAGAAATATTGTTTAGAAATGAGGAGTCAAAGGTAGCAACAGGTGTTGTTGGTAATATTGATAAACCCACAGGTACAATATCACTTAATAATCTAACACTTCAATCAGGTATTACACAGTTACCAGATCCTAATAGAGAATATGATCTAAGAAGAGTAATAAATCGAGCAACCAGCACAAATACGGATTTAGAATTTGGAAATAACATATTAACAACTGATGTAACTAACGTATACAATGAATTAAATAATAATTTTTATGTTGCATCAAATTCTTTACCATCTTATCAAATAACTTCTGAGTTACCAAAATCAATATTACCAAATGCAATTGGAGGTGTTCAATTACCCCAATCTGGTTATAATGCAAATACTTTGAAATACAGTATTTTGTCATTTCCGAATCCAGTACCATTTATTACTGGTGATGAAATTTTTTACACTGCACAAGGAACAGTCATACCAGGTTTAAATGAGTCTGCATATTTTGTTGAAGTATTATCAAGTACAAACCAAATTAGATTATACAGATCTAGATCATTTATTCCCATTGCAGATTTTGAAGAATTTGAGTCATTACCTGTAGGTTCAGGAACTCATACATTTTCTTTAGTTGGTATTAAAGAACAGCAAATAGCACCACAAAAATTATTCAAAAAATTTCCATTAAAACCTGATTTAACAAATTCATCTAATGTTTTGACAACACCTGGTACTTCAGGCATGTTAATAAATGGTGTTGAAATAAGAAATTATAAATCAAATGATAAAATATTTTTTGGACCTCTTGAAAGTATAAGTTTATTGAATGGTGGTAAAAATTATGATTTACTCACACCTCCAAATATAGAATTATCTGGATCAGGTGCTAATAATACAAAAGCACTAATACGACCAGTGATATCTGGTAAAGTTGTTGACGTTCAAGTTGATCCTCAAGATTTTGATATTAAAAAAATAATTTCCATAACGATGGAGGGAGGAAATGGTTCTGGAACAGTGCTTGAACCAATTCTTCAAGAAAGAGCAAGAGAACTAGATTTTGATGCTCGTTTAATCAATGAATCTGGTGGAATTGATAATATAAATGAAACTCTTACATTTAAAACAAATCACAATATTGTAAGTGGGCAACCCTTAGTTTATGATAGAAATAATAATCCTCCTCTTGGTATTGGAACAGTTGGTAATGATGCAGGTACATCTGTAGTTGGAGTTGGTACCACCACTCTTATAAACGCAGCAACTTATTATCCATCTGTTTTAAATCCAACTACAGTTCAACTATATCAGACATTAGGTGATTACAATTCAGGTATTAACACTGTTGGATTTACCACAACTAACAAAATAGGTATTCATAAATTCAAACTTTTAAATGAACAACAAAGTTTAAAAGATATTAGAGTTATTGATGGTGGTCATGGTTATGAAAACAGACAAGTATTTGTAAAACCAATTGGAATAAACACTGCTACAAATATAATTACCTTCAAGAATCATGGATTTGAACATGGTGAAAATATCGTATATTCAACAGCAGTAGGTCTTGGATCAACTATGCCAGTTTCAATGACTGGTTTGTCAACTTATACTGGAATTACGACAACATCTAATTTTTATAAAGTTATTAAATTAAATAATGATAAATTTAGAATTGCAAATGCAGGTTTAGCTGGAACCATAACTTCAGAATTTGATAGAAATGATTATATTAAATTTACAGATCAAGGAACAGGATTTCAAGTATTTAAATTCCCCGATATTAAATTAAATTTAAAATATGAGTTATCAAATACAACCGTAGGTGTTATAACTGCTACCCCCATTGTAAGAGGTGAAATAACAGATGTACTATTATATGAAGAGGGAACTGGATATGGTTCTAATATTTTAAATCTTGAAAAATCAACCACAATTAATGTAAAAACTGGTAAAGAAGCACAATTAAAACCAATTGTTACCGATGGTAAAATATCATATGTAGAAGTGCAGACAAGGGGAAGAGAGTATACATCAGCACCAGATTTAGAAATAGTCGGAGTTGGAACAGGTTTTGGTGCAAAACTTAGAGCAGTTGTATCAGATGGTAAGATTGTAGATGTTGTAATTCTAGATGGAGGTCTTCAATACCAACAGGATAAAATTGATATCAAGGTAACTCCACCTGGCAGTGGTGCAAAATTAGATGTTAAAACAAGAAGTTTAAATGTTAATTTATTCAATAGATACGGAAATGAAGCATTAGTCGAAACAAATAATAAATTAGGATACTCTATTGTTGGATACTCCACTCAAATCGGTAATGATTCATTTGGTGATACTGGTGCTCAACACTCTCCAATTATAGGTTGGGCATATGATGGAAATCCAATTTATGGTCCTTACGGATATGGTGATCCAACAGATCAAAACTCGGCAGTAAGAATTTTGAATACTGGTTATGTTTTAGATCCCTCTACTATTATTGATAGACCTTCTGGATTCAGTAATGGATTCTTTGTAGAAGATTTTAAATTTAACAATAGTGGTGATTTAGATGTTCATAATGGAAGATATTGTAGAACTCCTGAGTATCCAAATGGAACTTATGCTTATTTTGTAGGTATTACAACTAATTCATTACTTCCATCTTTCCCATACTTTATAGGAAACTCTTATAGAACAAATCCTTCGTTTGAGAACTTTAATATTAATCAAAACACTTTTGATTTTGATAATTCTAATTTGATAAGAAATAGTTATCCCTATAAAGTATCAGATGAGTTTGCTGATAATGATTTTATTATAGAATCAAATGAAATTACAACACAGTCTTCAATTGTCGAAAGCACAACTTCAGGATCTGTAAGCTCAGTTAAAATTGTTAATTCAGGTAATGGTTATGAGATTGGTGACAATGCTGTATTTGATAATACTGGTACAAATGGTGGAGGTTTAAGTGTTACTGTAAATAATATCGCAGGTAAAGAAGTTACTTCAATTGATACCACAGTTGACACATTTGATAACACCATATTTACTTGGACAAATGGTGGAACTGTTTCGGCATTTATTTCAACTGCACCTTCTTTAAATGACGGTGATAATGTCATAATTTCTGGATTATCAACAACAGCTATCAAAGGATTAGCAGGTGCTCATGTTCTTGGTGTTCAGACAGCAAACACCTTTGTATATCAGGAAATTCCAAACCCATCTACAACTGGTATAGTTACTGATATTTACGTTCAAAACATACCAAGTTTAATTTCAGTTGGAAGTAGTATAGGAATAGGAACTGAGAAACTATTAGTTTTAAATACATTCAATGAAAATAATATTTTAAGAGTTAGAAGAGGTGTTTCTGCAGGTGTTCATACAGTATCAACAAAAGTTAATTTAATACCTAGCACATATGATATATCATTAAATACAGATTTCTTTGAGTCAGCACCTGATGATGTTGTGTATTTTAACCCACATGAATCAATAGGTGTTGGTACTGTTGTTGGGTTAGGAACCACTGCAACATCAACTTTAGGAAATTTAACAAAAGTAAAATCATTAGAGACACACACCATCTCCCTACCAAATCATCCATTTGTTACAAATCAAAGAGTAACACTGACAAAACCAAGTGCTGGTTATGCTCTGACAGTTACAAAAGATGATGGTGTAACCACATTTAATATACCAGAATCTGGAAATAGTCAGGATGTATTCATAATTAAAAAATCAAGTGATACTGTTGGTATAGTCACTCAAGTTGGTTTTACAACATCTTCACCAGGTCTAGCATTTGTTGGTCATAATAGAGTCGGATCAAGTAGTTTTGAATATAATTTATTAGCACAAAATACAAAAGTAACTGGTAAATTACAGAGAATTGAAACTGTGGTGTCAGTTTCAACTGCACATAATTTGATTGATGGAGATATTGTAAACTTAAATGTCGTTCCTAGTGACTCGGTAGGAATAGGTACATCAACATCTATAAGTGTTAAATTTGATCAAAATACACATAATTTACTAGTCAATACAATAAGTTGTACAACTAGTGGTGTAACAACATCTACAGATAATTTCAATATTAACTCTCATAATTTACAAACTGGATCTAAAGTTCAATATGATTCTACAAACGTATCTGAAGGTCTTGTAAATCAAAATTCATACTACGTATTAAAAGTAGATGATAATAACTTTAAATTAGATGAAACTTACAAAGACGTAACAAGTAATCCTGCTAGTGTAATTGATATAAAATCAACTGGTAATAATCATGAATTTTCACTTATCAATCCACCATTACCAGTATATAAAAATAATAATTTAGTATTTGGTGTAGGTCATACATCTTTAGTTGGTTATGAACTTGAAATTTATCATGATAAAGATTTTAATAATAAATTTATTTCTATAGGCAATACATCTAATTTCCAAGTTATTGGAGTAGGAACAGTAGGTGTAACATCAACTGCAACAGTGACTTTGAATTTTTATGATGATAATCCGTCAAACCTTTATTATAATATTAAAAAATCTGGATTCATAAGCACTGCGGACACTGATGTTATAAACTACAATAAAATACATTATCTTGATAGTAAATATAGTGGTCAATATCCGATATTTAAAGTACCACCTGTTGTTGGAGCAGCATATACTCAATTTAGTGTTGCCATACCAGAAATTCCAGAAAAATTATCTTATGCATCAACTGAAACATCGGTGCTTAAATATTCTACAAAATCACCAAGAGCAAGAGGTGCTGTAGATTCTGTTCATATTAATTTTGGTGGAGTAGGATATGATGACTTACCATCATTTGTTAGCATTGCATCAACTCAAGGAACTAATGCAACATTATTGCCTGATTCAAATACAATTAATAGATTAGATGATGTAAGGATACTTAATCCAGGTTTTGAATATTCATCTGATCCAACTTTAAAACCAGAAGCATTTGTTTCACCAGTCATATCAGTTATTGATTCACAGACAATTTCAAAAGTTGAGGTTATTGATGGTGGTAGAAATTATACAGTTATACCTGATCTTGTCATTGTAAATCCACTTACTGGATTAGAAGATAAATCTGGTGCTATTATTGGTGCTAGTTTAAATGGAAGTTCATTAGCAGATGTTAAAGTCATAGTTGCACCAAAAGGTTTACAAGCAATAACACATGAAGTTTTTACTCTTAATAATACTAATGGATTAACAGTTAGTAAGTTAGATTATAATCAGTCAGTAGGAATTGTAACATGTACTTTAGTTACTCCTCTTTTAGGTTTCTCAACAGCACCATTTTCTGTTGATGAAGAGATTTTTGTTGAGGGATTACAAAAGAATGATGCAACTGGTACTGGATTTAACTCTGCTGATAATGGATTCAAATTCTTTAAAATCACTGCCTTTAATAACACCAATCCAGCGACAGTTGAATTTGACTTATCTTCAATTACAACTAATGCAGGTGTAGCAGTAACAAGTCAAAATTCATTTGGTGTTTTGATAAGTAAAGATGATTATCCAACATTTAAGGTCACACAAGATACATCAAGATTTAGTATTGGTGAAAAATTATTAGCATTTGTTGGAACATCGTATATTCCTGTCAGTTTGAAGGTAACTGAAGCAACGAATAATTTAATTAAAATTGAAGAGACATCACCTGGTGCTTTTAATTTAGTGGCAGGTCAACTCATAAAAGGTTTTGATTCTGGTAATGTAGCAAAAATTGATTCTGTATCATCAAGCACTGGTAGATTTGAAATAAGTTACTCACTAAGACAGGATCAAGGTTGGAATGATGATATTGGAAAATTAAGTCAAGATTATCAGGTAACACCAGATAATAATTACTATCAAAATTTATCCTACAGTGTAAAAAGTAGTATTACTTATGAGGATCTAATAAATCCCGTCAATAGATTATTACATACAACTGGATTGAAGAATTTTGCAGATGTGGGTATTACATCATCCACAAGTGCTGGTGTTACGACTTCAACTTTCACTGATGTTCTTGCACTTGATTTTATAGATCAAAAACGTGTAGATACAATTAATAATTTTGATTTTGCCTTAGATATTGATACTATTGATGGTAAATCTAAATTCCTAAAATTAAAAAATACAAAATTATCACCATATATTGAATGTAGAACAAACAGAGTTCTTGAAATAGATGATATTAGTGTATTATTTACAAATACAGCAACTAGTCTAAATGAATTTCTTGATTTGTCAATTAATGCAAGATATGCTACTTTCTTAATACAGGTAATAAATCCTAATAATAATAACACACAAATATCTGATATTATTCTATACAAAGATGATACAGATGTATTTACAGCAGAAAGAGCAAAATTACACACAACACCATCAGAACTGGGAGAACTCAAAGGTCAAATTGATAACGCAGGAAATGTAAGTTTACAATTTACTCCTGATGATCCAGATAATAACGATTATGATCTTAAAATTTTAAAAACTTTTTATAATACTAATCTAACAGGTATTGGAACACAATCAGTGGGATTTGTTGCATTATCTGGTATTAATACAACAGTATCTGTTGCAACTACTTCAAATATATTATCTACAAATATTAATAATACAGAAGGTTTATTTGCATCCATTGAAGTTAATAATACCTTTACAGATCAAACTAATTTTGTTGATTTATATCTATCACATGATGGAACAGACTCAGTAATAACAGAATTTTATGCAGATACTGAAGACGGTCCAACATCTAACTTTATAGGAACGTTTTCATCAGAAATAAATTCAGGAGTTCTATCTCTTAATTTTGAAAATGATCAATCAAATGATGTTTTAGTAAGATCAAGAGTTATTGGAATAGGAACAACTGCCGCTGGTATTGGAACATATAGATTTAAATTAAGTGGACAAATAGAAGGAAGTGAGAGAACATCAATTTATGAATCTAAGTTTTCTAATGTATCAGCAGCATCAACCATAGCAACTTTCTCAAGTGCTCTTATTTCATCTCTGAAAGGATTTGTAAGAGTTTCAAGTGGTTCAACAAGTTCTCTACATCAAGTTTTAGTTGCACACGATTCTACAGATTGTCATGTAACTCAGTATCCATTCCTATCAATAGGAAGTACATCTGGTATTGGAACTTTCTCTTGTGGACTTGTTGCAGACGATTTATGTTTAAATTTCCATCCTGACGCACTGTATAGTGGTGGAACTAATAATGTTCAAGTTCAAGTATTTACTGAATCATTCTATACTGAAAATGATGCTCTAAACATACCTCCAGATTTACAATATGGAACAGTCACTGAATCTTTATCACTAGCACAATATGATGCTAAGAATGGTCTAAGATCAAATAAAACTAGTTTCAAACTTCAAAGTGATTCAAAACTCATATTCCAAAAACAATTTAATCCTTCAGATACAAGCACTCTTAATCAAACTACTGGTCTATTCACCATCATAGATCATTTCTTTGAGACTGGTGAAAGATTAATTTACGAACCAGGTTCTACTTTCCAAGGTATTTCAGTTACTGGTATTGCAACTGCAGGAGGAACATTACCATCAGAAGTTTATGCTATAAGAAAGAGTAAGGATACTCTACAACTAGCAACATCTCGTGCCAATGCATTATCAGGAGCAAATGTTGCATTTACAGGAACTGGTTCAGGTAATGCTCATAGTTTAGAGATGTTCAAGAAGAATGAAAAAGCATTAATATCAATAGATGGTGTCATACAATCTCCGATGGCATTTACTCCGATTACATCTGATCTAGAGTTTAATATTACCAATACTGCGACAACATTCAGTATTACAGGTATTTCATCTATCAATTCTGATGATGTTATAAAAGTAAATAATGAGTTTATGAAAATTACTAATGTTGGTTTAGGTACAACATCTGTAGGACCAATAACTAACACTGGTAGTGTAAATTTAATTACGGTTGAAAGAGGTGCGATTGGATCTGCCTCTACAAATCATAGTTCTGGTGATACTGCAAGATTATTCTCAGGTAACTATAATATTGTTGATAGTAGTGTACATTTTACAGAACCTCCAAGGGGAACAAACAATACTCAAAAAACACCAGCTAATTTAGACCCTGAGAGATCAACATTCAACGGAAGAGTATATTTAAGACAAAGTTATGCAACTAACACTATTTTTGATGATTTATCAAGTGAATTTACTGGTATTGGTCAAACATTTGATTTAAAAGTTGGAGGAGCAAATACAACAGGTATTCAAACTGGAAGTAGTATTTTACTTTTAAATGGAATATTCCAAACACCAACAACATTTAATAATCTTGGAAATAACTATGAATTCTCTGAGACTAGTGGTGTTAGTGAAGTAACATTTACTGGAATTACATCAGCAAATGGAACTAGAATTATTTCTGATTCTGACGTTAATCAAAATCAACTTCCAAGAGGAGGTGTAATAGTTTCATTAGGATCTACTGGAGGACTTGGTGTTGCAAACCTTGCTCCTGCAAAAGTAAAAGCTACAACAAATGGAAGTGGTGCAATTGTAGGAATAGTTGGATTATCCACCACTGGTTCTTCATTTGGTATAAGCACTGCTTCATTTAATAATACCACTGGTGAATTACAAGTAACAACATCCACAAATCATGATTTTAGAAATATAAATGAGTTTGTCAGATTAGATGGTTTGACATTCACTCCCACTTTAACAATACCAAATGATACATCATTTAGTGTTACTGGAATATTATCCGCAACTACATTTACAACAAATGTTGGAACAAGCACTGTGACTCATACATACGTTGGTTCTGGTACTGCTACTGAATACCTTGCAGATTTAACTTTTGGATCTGGATACAGAAATCCAGTTTCTGTTGCTGTTACAGATTTATCTGGAAATGGAGCAAGTGCAGACATTTCAGCAGAGGTTGTTTCTAATACTCACGTTTTTATAAGTGCAGCTGCAAATTCTGTTTCAGTCACTGGAGGTCTTTCTCTTACTCCTACAAATGCCACATATGATCCAGCAACAGGAGATTTAGTAATTACAAAAGCATCTCATGGTTTAACAACAAGTAATACGGTTGGTCTTGCTACAAATGGGTTTGTATTCAGATGTGCTCAAGATAACTTCTCTACTGATCACTCTTATCCTCGTTCTGGTCCTACACCAAGTTCAGCTGGAGGAGATCCTGCACATGGAAAAACTTTAGCAATTACTTCAAAAACAGCAAATACATTTACAGTCAATGTAGGTATCACGAATACAGGCACAGGTGGTGCACTTAAATTTAATATTAATAATGCAGGTACTGGTTATACTAAACCACAAATACAAGTTTCATCACCTTCATACGAAAATCTACCAATTATTGGAGTTTCAAGGAGAGGTATTGGATCAACTACTGATACTGGTAATGGAGCAACTTTAACAATTGAAGTTGGTGCTGCAAATACAACAGTTGGTTTAGGATCAACATCTTATGAAGTTAGAAACTTTAGATTGGATAATAATGGATATAATTTCAAAATTGGAGATGTATTTAAACCAGTTGGTTTGGTTACTGATAGATTTTTAAATACTTCTCAATTAATAAGTGATTTTGAATTAACTGTTCTTGAAGTATTCAGAGATCAGTATTCTTCATGGAATTTTGGAGAGTTTGACTTTATAGATTCTATAAAAGAATTACAAGATGGTCAAAGAAAGAGATTCCCATTAGTATATAATGCGAGTTTACTTAGTTTTGAAGTTGATGAGGATAATCCTGATTCATCACTTATTAATCTCGATGCGTTATTATTGATATTTGTTAATGGTGTTGTACAAGATCCTGGTGTTTCATATACATTTGAAGGTGGTACTTCGTTTGAATTTACTGTTCCTCCAGATTCTGACGATGAAATTGATATTTTCTTCTATAAAGGAACGACTGGAGTTGATGCTGTTCAAGTTTCAGCAGGTTCATCTGTTTCACCAACAGTTAAAACGGGTGACATTGTACAGATGTTTAAAGACACTTCTGGAATAACTACAACTCAAGAGCAGAGAACAATTTATTCAATCACTGCTTCTGATGAGGTAGAAACTAATTTATACACTTTACAGGGTGTTGATGAGAGAAACTTTAAACCATTAAGTTGGACAAAACAGAAAGTAGATAAAAAGGTTAATGGTGAAATTGTGTTTAAAACAAGAGATTCATTAGAATCTCAAGTATATCCAACTTCTAAGATTATTGGTGATTTATCTACATCTGACACAGAACTATTCGTGGATAATTCCAGATTCTTTAATTATGAAGAAGATAATTCTTCTCTAGTTGTAAGTAGTGTTGGTGGACTTATAGTAGGAGCAGGAGAACCTGTATCTGCTGCATTTACTGCGACTGTTTCAATTGGTGGAACTATTCAAGCACTAACTATAACAAATGGTGGAAGTGGATATGTAGGTTCTACTACATCAATATCAATATCTGCACCACACTCAATTGGAATAGGTATTGGCACAACTGCTACAGCAACTGCTACTATTACTAATGGTGTAATAACTGGTACAACCATAACAAATCCTGGTTTTGGATATACAATATCTTCTGTCCCTCAAGTCTTAACACAATTACCAAGAGTTATAAAAGAGGATATTGATCAAATAAGCACTATTGAAGGATATGATGGAATCATTACTGGAGTGGCAGTTACTGATGGTGTTGGTGGTCATCCTCTAGCACTTAAGTTTACTCTTGAACCTGATTTTGTTAATAATGCAAGTTCACAAACAACAGATTTGAAAGTTGGATATCCAATAATGATATTCGGTACAAAAGTTGGTCATGGTGTTACGTCAGTAGATGGAGGTAACAGCACTGTAGTTGCAACAGGAACAACTTGTCTTGATAACATTTACATTATAAATGATTATGTCCCTGCAGTTGGTATAATTACCTGTAACATAATGACTGGTGTAAATACATCAGGTATCAATGGTGCATCAGTAGGTTTTGGTACAGGAGGATTCTCTTGGGGAAGACTTTCTGGATTTACCAGAGGTTTAAATCCAATATCAATTGGAGTTACTGGTTTGACAATAGACTCTGGATTATCAACTTACCCAACTATCCAGAGAAGAGATTTCGGTCTTAGAGACACTGGTTCATTAAGAAAGGATCTTGGGTAGTATAAATATAGAAAAAAGCTAATGATATGGCTGCAATTG
>MDSV01145564.1_pt1 | contig 14791 bp, 16 predicted proteins | sample 810851 | NCBI WGS metagenome assembly MDSV01 (sample SAMN05326640, study PRJNA326480) | marine metagenome | isolation source: seawater | place: Atlantic Ocean: North East | collected 2012 | reverse complement strand
TTCGCCAGATGTTATCTGGCACCGCGTTCTTAAAGAGCCCGGACTTTCCTCTCTTGTTTATTAAACAAAAGCGACCAATCAATTGTCTGGCAGTAGATCTATTAATCAAGAAAATTATATAAATCAAGGTTTTTTTAAAGTTTTTTTGCTATGCTTCTAGCGATAATAAGGCATTCTTTATCTAGAATCCCATTTATTAGGTCTTTTCTGAACCTTCTTTGAAAAGCTTTTAAATTTTTTACAAAAACATTTTTATCCAAGTTTTTGATACCGTAGCCAATTTTTTTCAAAATATTGATAAACTCAGTTTTTTCTTTTTTTTTCAACTTTGCTTTTCTATATTTTGCTAAATAGCTAAGTTCAAAATTATGCCAAAAACCAATATTTTTTTTAGCTAAATATTCCCAAGGAAATTTTTCACCAGGATCAATTTTTCTTAATGGGGCTACGTCGGAATGTCCTACAATATTTCTCTTTTTAATTTTATATTTTTTTATTAAATTTTTTAAAACTTTTATTAAACTTAATATTTGTTTTTTCTTATAGCTGGTGTACCCAAATTGATGTCCTTTATTTACTAACTCTATACCAATAGAAAATTTATTTATGCTTTTATATTTACCCCAGCACGATTTTCCTGCATGCCAAGCAATTTTGTTATCTTGCACCAGTCTATAAATTTTGCCTTTTTCATTTATTAGAAAGTGGCTACTTACCTTTGATTTTGAGTCACATAATCTCAAGATAGATTCTCGCTCTGATTGCATTCCTGTATAATGGATGACAATTATTGCTATTGTATTTATTGGCCTTTTTTTTTTATCAAAATTTGGTGAGTAAAATTGATTTATTTTCATAATTATAACAATATTTTAACTAGTTATTGCTTACAAATAATATATATAACATAAATATAGGGTAAAATATGATAAGAAAAATTATATATATATCGTTTTTAACACTTTTGTTGCAAACGTCTGTAGTGTTTGCGGGCTCAAGTGATAGCGAGGAATTAAAAAATAAAAATTCAAACAATTCAGCCAGTGAATGCTTTGAGGGTTTTAGCAGAGCAATGTTTAAGCTTAATCTTGGTTTAGATAAAGTTATATTTAAACCTGTAGCAAAAGGCTATAGAGCACTACCGTCCCCAATAAGAAAAGGAACAGGAAATGCTGTAGATAATTTACGTTCATTATTGACTGTTACAAATAGTGTTTTACAAGGAGATTTTTCTAGAGCGGGAAATACCGCTGGTCGTTTTGCAATAAATACAACTGTAGGAATTTTGGGAATTTTTGACCCAGCTACAAAAATGGGATTTGAAGACCAAGGTAAAGAAGACTTTGGACAAACAATGGGTGCTTGGGGAATTGATAGTGGTTGTTACTTTGTAATGCCAGTTTTAGGTCCCACCACAGCAAGGGATGCCATAGGTTTAGTTGGTAATACTATCTTAGATCCAGTTTATCAAATTACTCATAATACAGAAATAAGTAATGGTGTAGTTGGTAATGCAAATTACTCTGAGCATAACTATTACTACTATAGAGGAACAGGCGCTGTTGACTTTAGAGCAAAAAATATTGAATCTTTCGAAAGCTTGGAGCAAAACTCTATAGATCTTTATGCTTCATTAAAAAGCTTATACCTGCAAAATAGAAATAAAAAAATATTGAATTCTGATACTACTATTGAAACCCAAGATGATAGCGACTGGGAAGAAATAGAAACTCAATAACTCTTAAAAAAAATTTATGAAAAAAAATTTTTTTAAAACAATATTTTTTATTTTAGCTTTAACTTTTCTTCCTAATAAAATAAGTGCTTACAGTAGCGATCCAATAAAATTTATAAATGAAATAATTGATGAAACTAAAGAAATATTAGTAAAACAAAATACTAAAGAATTTAAAGAAAAAAAATTAAGTGAAATCGCTCTAAAGGCAGCAGATATAAAAGGAATTGGATATTACAGTCTTGGAGCGTATAGAAAGAATTTATCTAAAGAACAGCTGGATGAATACGAAAAGCTTTTTGAAAAATATTTTTTAAAAAGTTTCACTTCTAGATTGTCGGATTACTCTGACCCCAAAATAGAAGTGCTTTCCTCAAAAGTTGTAAATGAGAAATATACAATCGTATATAGTAAACTTTTAGCTACTGATAAAAGACCTGAGGTAAAAATTGATTGGAGGGTGTATACAAAAGATCAAAATAATCCTCTTATAAGAGACTTAATTGTTGAGGGCTTAAGCTTAGCAAGAACACAGAAGGAAGAATTTGCATCAGTAATTGATGGTAATAATGGAGATATTAGTAAATTATTTCAGTTATTAAAAGAATTTATAAATAAGTAACTCTTTAGACTTAATTAGTGGAAGAAAAAAATAGAATTTTAAAAAAAGCAAGTGGTGACCAATCAAGACCAGTATTATTTAATGATTCATTTGGCGGTAGTGAAAATCAATTAAGACTTTTATTAAAAAATCTCCCTGATAAAAATTTTAAAGAAATTAATTTAATTTTAAATAATACTAACCATGATTTAATTGAAAAAGATAAAATCAATGTGCTTTGGATGCATCATTTTGTAAACCAAAAAGAAGCACAAAATTTGGGGTCTAAGAACTATACTGATAAATTAGATTGGATTGTATTCAATTCAAATTGGAATTTTGAAAAATTTGTTTACCAATTCAAAATTCCAGAGGGCAAATCTATAGTTATAAGAAACGCAATTGAAAAGATTGGTTTTAAACAAAAAACAAAAGATAAGATAAAACTAATTTATCACACTACCCCGTGGAGAGGATTGGTTCATTTATTAAAAATATTTAAAAATTTAAATTTAGAAAACGTAGAGCTAAATGTTTGCTCGTCTACAAAAATATATGGAAAAAAATTTGATGATAAATTAGGAAAAGAGTATGAAAAAATTTTTGATGAATGTAAAAATACAAAAAATGTTAATTACTTTGGTTTTTTAGATAATAAAAAAATAATTGACTTATTAAAAGAAATGCATATTTTTGCTTACCCAAGTGTATGGCCAGAAACTAGTTGTATTTCAGCAATTGAATCCATGGCCGCGGGTTGTGAAGTTGTTACAACTAACCTTGGTGCCTTGTATGAAACTTGCTCACCTTTTGGAACTTTTGTAAATTTTGATAGAAACTTTGATAATTTAGAAAAAAGGTATAGCGAAACTTTAAAAAATAGCATCAAAAATTATTGGACCGATTCAAACCAAAATAAGCTCAAACTTCAAGAAGAAACTATTAACTTAACTTACTCTTGGGAAACGAGATCTAAAGAATGGGAAAATTTTTTCAACAATGCAAGAAATTTAAAAAATTAAATCTTTAGTTTTTTTTTGCATATATTTAAAACTTTCAACTGATATTTGATTTCTTTTATTAAAAGCTTCTACTAAATTTTTTCCATAAGTTTGAATAAGTCCTGAAGTTATTTTTTTTTGAGTATAAATTAATGAACGTTTTCCCGCGAAATCTTTTTCAAGATGATCCTGCAAAGAATATATTTTATTTTTTTTAATAAAATATAAATAGTATGAAATCCAAACATCATCATTTAAAAAAAGCTCCTTATAATCTTTAACAACCTTGTCATAAAAATTTTTAATTCCCTCTAAGTGATTTGTGTTAATAGCAAAGCCATCAGCCCCCTGCCCTACAGGAAAATTTTCTACTGCATATACGTAAAAACTATAAGCATTGTTTGGTGCTTTAGAATAAAAATATTCAAATTTTTCAATCATGTAATCTTTATAAATAAGGTCATCATCAGCAAGTATTAATAAAGAATTTTTTTTTACTTTTGGCAGGGAGCCAAGTAGTTTTGTTCCTGGTCCAAAATCCTCACATCTAGTAACCTCAACACAATTACTATTAAATTTTGGAATTTGGCTTTCTTCAATTTTTTCTGAAAATCTCCTATACTTAAAAGGTATATTAACAAATATTTTATCAGGTTTTTTTGTTTGTTTTAGTAAAGATTCAATAGATTCATTTATATTGTTTAATCTTTGAGGAATCGTGCTTATAGAAACATATATCATTTATTTAAATATTAGATCCAAAAAAGTAGTTAGGATTTTCTTCCATTAGTTTTAGTAAATCTTTTGGGAAAAAATTTTTATCTACTTTTTTTGTTGTTATTTTTCTTTTAAATAAATCTGCTCCAGTTTTTTGACAATTAATTATATGTTCAATATTTTTAAAACTATCCTTGTTAAATTCTTTGTGCGCAAACGCTTCAAATTTCTCTTTAATTTTTTCAGGACCACCAAATGAAGAAAAGCTCCAACCAGCATCAGTAAAATGGGATATTCTGTTTCTCGCTCTTCTAAATTGATGTGGTGAATATGCGTTACAAATTTCCATTGTAGTCACAATACTTCCTCTCCAACTTTCTAATCTTAAAAAATTACAATCAATATGAAATAAATGTTGTTCAAAAGCAATGGGAGCAATTTTTTTAAAATCAGATGAAATGATAAATTCAAGTTTTTTAATTGACGGTATCTCATCCACATCACTGATTATTAAAATATCATCATTTGAAAAGTCTTTGCATGCAGTTTTAATATAATTTCTTTGATAGTTGTCTACTTTCCAAGCATCGTCTCCTTTTATGTCATCAATTATCCAACTTTCCTCTTTTTTTAATTTTTCTTGATCAATATTTATTTGGTGATACTTAATTTTATTTGAAAATTCCTTTAGATTATTTTCTAAAATTTTCGGAAAATTCCAATCTTTTTTTTTGCCTTGATGAGTAATATTAGCTTCTACTATTACAAAATAATCTACTATTTTATTTAAATATTTTATCCTAAGCTCAGCCAATTCAGCTTCATTAAAAAAAAGGAAAGAATCTATTAACATTATTTTAATTATATATATATCTACTATTGTTTTGTATATTTTAAAAAATTATAAGATCATTTTATGAATAATATTAAAGTTTCTATTCTAGGTTCCGATGGATATACCTGTCAAATACCAAGGATTAAAGATGGCGTGATGGCCCTTGGTCACGTCTTAACTAAAGATAATCCAGATATAATATTTTCAAATGATCCGAGAGGCTATGATGAAGCTTTATCCGTCAAGGAAAAATACCCAAGTGCATATTTGATATTAAACTTTTTGGATATTCCCTGGCATATGCCGGATATTGAAAAACAAACAATGATGCTAACACAAAAGTATTTTATGAAAGCAGACGTGGTGACAGCAATAAGCTTTAAAGTAAAAAAAGACTTAGAAAAATTTTATAAAAAAAAAGAAATTCAAGTAATTTATAATCCAATAAAAGATGTACATTATGATGAACATATTAAAAAAAATAATATGTTTCTTTATGTTGGGAGAGCTAATGATCCTGTTAAAAGAATTAAACTGGTTCATGATTCGTTGTTAAATATAAACGATGAAATACGAAAGGTTAAAATTTGTGGTTCTGAAAACCCAAAATTTGGCAACTATCTTGGTGTTGTAAAAGATGAAGAGTTAAATAAATTATACAATTCATCGAAGTATTTATGTTTGCCTTCAAAAGCTGAAGGTATTGGTCTGCCTATGATAGAAGCAATGATTTGTGGAGCAATACCTATTACCTGCAATGACAACGAAACCGCAAAAGAGTTTTCTCCAATAGAATTTATTTGTGACCCAAAAGCTGAATCAATAACTAAAAAAATAATTGATTTAGAAAAAGATTACAATGCCAAAAGAGAATTAGCTTTACAATTTGGAAAAAAATATAAAATACAATTTGATAAAATAAATATTGCCAAAAATATAATAAATATTTTTAAAGAAAAAAAATAATCATATTATTTTTTCAATTTATTTTTTAAATAATTTTTTAAAACGTAATTAAGACTATCTTTTGGTCTCCAGCCAATTTTTCTAATTTTTTTAATATCTCCGATTATATTAATATTTTTAAATTTTTTACTATATAAATTATCTTTATTAACAATTTTAATATTTTTACTTTTAGCTAAAATATTAACGACCTTTAAAAGTTTAGTTTTTTTACCGGAGGCAATATTATAAATACCCTTGGCTTTTTTTTTATATAAAAAATTTATAGCATCACATACATCTTTTGAACCAAGAATATCTCTATATTGGTTTAAACCATAAAAGGTAATTTTTTTTTTATTTTTTTCATATATTTTTTTAAATACGTTTTGAATAAAATAACTAGATTTCTGTCTATGATGAAAATAACTAAAAATTCTTCCTATGCAAAATAGAATTTTTGTTTTTTTTGTTTTTTTTAAAATATAATTTTCTGCTAATAGTTTTGTTAATCCATAACGTGTAATAGGAATTTTTTTACTATTTTCAGTTAATTTTTTATTTGAACCTTTGTAAACATGCGAGGTTGATGCATAAAAAAACCAACCTAAGTTTTTAGGCTTAAATTTTATAATAGCATCAACTAAGTGTTTGGTACCTCCATAATTAACTTTTTTTGCTTTAGAAAAATTTTTTTCTACATCTTGAATAGGTACTATAGCTGCAAAATGAATAAGAGCTTCAAAAGAGTTATTTTTTATCCAGTTATATACACTTTGTTTATTTGTTAAGTTTCCATCAAAAGTTATAAAATTAAATTTTTTATTTAATGTAATAAAGTCAGTACCAATCACACCTCTATGACCCGTAATCCCAATATTTATTTTTTTTTTATTTTTTATTAAATCCATTCCAGGCCGCTTGATAATGTGCAAATATTATTTTTGCACCAACATGTGATGCGTATTCATGCACTAAAAATCCCTTTCCGCCAATGGTTGGAGCTGGTGAAGGTAGTATCTCCCATGTGGGAGATGTATCATTTTTTGATCGTGTTAGATTACCAATTGCCGGAGAGTCATCTACTACAACTAAAGTGTCTTCATTCAATATTTTGTTTATTGCCGTAAGTTCCTTTAAATGATGGCTCGCAGATGGATGAGGGTACCTCCAGTCAACATCAAATGAATCTAGGTAAAACATTGATACATTAACATTTGTTTTTAAAAAACTATTACATAAATTATTTAAATAACGAACGCTATCTTCTGTTGTTATCTCGACGTTTTTACTAACAACTTCTTTGCAAACACTAGTGGAATTTTTATTAATATCTACAGTGTAAACTTTTGAATTATTACCTCTTGATTGAGTATAATTATCAAAAAGTAAAGTGCTTTGACCATCAAGAAAATTATTTTTTTTACGAAGACATCCTGTCTCCACTATAACAATTGGTGAAGGCATTGAATCAAGATAATTAAATATTTTTTTAAAGGAAACTTCTCGATTTCCTAGATTTGAAGATATTGAGTTAAACCATTTGTAAAACTCTTCTTTATTTTTCATAATAATATAATTCCTTCTAGATGGTGGGCCCGCCAGGATTCGAACCTGGGACCAATACATTATGAGTGTACTGCTCTAACCAGCTGAGCTACAGGCCCTTGTCTAAAATAAGCTTTTACTTGAGTTTTCAATTAGTTTCAAGTTATCAGATTTAATTGAAGTGTATAGTTATATATTATATTAAAAAAATGAATAAAGTCCTTTATAAATATTCTTAATGAAAAAAAAAACACTTTTTATAAATTTATCATTCTTTTTAATTTTCTATCTTTTAGCGGATATATTATTTAGTAATTTTTTCCTCAATTATAGAGTGGAGTATAAGTGTTATAATTATAGTAATAATGGTTTATTTTATAAACTTTATAAAAATTGTTATGCTGAGATGCGGTATATTTCTAGTATTGAAAGTTTTAAGGTATTTACTAATGAAAATGGCGAGAGATATTCGGGTAAAAAAAATAAGAAAATTAATAAAAACAATAATGTATTTTTTTTTGGCGATTCACAAACATTTGGGTTTGGTTCTGACTGGGAAAATACTTTTGTCGGTATTATAGAAAAAAAAATAGGTAACTATAATTTCTATAATTTTGGAGTACCCTCATATAGCCCAAGTGTATACCTTTACAAACTTAATGAGGTTTTAATAAACAGAAATATAAGACCAAAAAAAATATTTGTTGTGCTGGATGTAACTGATGTTTTTGACGAAAGTGAAAGATGGAAAAATACAAGTAAAAATGGACAGCCATCTTTAGACGAAAAATTCTCTTTAGTAAAAAAATCTCCTTTTAAAAAATTTAAAAGAGCAAACTTTAAAGGCTCAAGATTAATTGCAAATAAAGTAAGAGGTTTTTCAAGAAAGTTAAGATTAAAATTTAAAAGTGAAAAACAAAAAATTAAGGAATATAAACCTGTGAATGGTAATTATCAGGGAGGTTATATTTATACAGATTTTGAAAAATTAACAGGTTGTGATACTAACGAACAAAAGACAGCTTATTGGTCGTGTGGTGGAGTAGACATAGGTATCAAAAAAATTGAAAATAAAATGAAAAAAATTGGAGAAATAGCAAAAGAAATAAATACAGAGCTTTATATAGTAATTTTTCCTTGGCCTGACACACTAAATTTTGGACAAACAGTATTTAATTGGGAAAAATATGCACACTCGTTATGTAAAAAATCAAATTGTAAAAATGTAATCAACTTATTTCCTGAATTTAAAAAAATAAAATTAAATCAAGAAAAATGGCTTAAGAAAATATATTTGAAAAACGACGTACATTTAACACCCGAAGGTAATAAAATTGTAGCAAAAAAAATACTTAAAGAAGGTTTTGGTTTTATTGATTAAAATAAATAAAGAAAGTATTGTAAATTATAAACTTAAAATCTCTATAATTTTATGAAAAGATATATACAAAGCAATATTGATTTAATTCACCCTGACAAAAAAACGGAAATAAATTTTAATGAAGAGAAAGATTCTTTTCATGCTGATAATAAAATTTTTGAAAAATTTTATGATATACCCAACTTATACATAAAAGACGGCAGTGAATTAACTGAAACTCAAAGTGACTTTTATAATGATATAAAATTTCCAAACTACGATGATATTGATGACTTTGGCTCACTTATTGACAAAGCATCAAAATCAATTTTTGCTAAAAAATTAGATGATGAAATACCAATGAACAGTAAAGTCTTAGAGGCTGGGTGCGGAACTGGTCAATTGTCACTTTTTTTAAGTCGATTTTCTAGGCAAATATATTCAATAGATTTATCTAAAGGATCACTAATTGAAGGAGAAAAATTTAGGAAAAAAAATTTAATCAAAAACGTTTTTTTTTATAAAATGAATATTTTTAAACTTTGTTTTAAAAGGGAAACTTTTGATATTGTTGTTTCTAATGGGGTCATACACCATACAGCAAACCCTGAGGATGCCTTTACAAATTTAGTCAGTGTATTAAAAAAAAATGGAATAATAATTATAGGATTGTATCATACATATGGCAGACTGATCACAAAGATAAGACAAAAATTGATAGCTATATTTGGAGATTGGATGAAGTTTACTGACGCAAGATTTAAAAAAAATATTTCAAATAGTAAAAAATATGCCTGGTTTTTAGATCAGTATAAAAATCCCTCAGAAAAAACTTATACTTTAAAAGAAGTTTATAGTTGGTTTGAAAAAAATAATATAGAATTTATTTCATCTATACCATTTAATTACACCAATGAGTCAAAACTGTTTGAAAAAAAAGAAAAAAAATTAAACTTAAGTTTATTTTTTGAAGAATTATCTCAAGCGATAAGCTACAAACAAATTAAAGAAGGTGGTTTTTTTATAATAATAGGTAAAAAAAAATAAATATATTTTAAAAATTAATTAGTAAATATTTTTGCTTCTACAAAATCTGCAACAACTTTATGGCCTTTTTCATTAAAATGAGGATCGTTTAAAAAATAAAGCTCATTTGGCCAAAATTTTTTTTCTTTTTTAACTTCTTCAAATATTGGAAATAAATTTATTAAAGAACATTTATTTTGAGAACAAATTTCATTGGCAAAATTTTCCCAATCAAATTTTTCTTGCCCATAATACAGTGTTTCTTTCCAAGGATAAATTACTAAATAAAATTCTATTTCATTATCTTGAGAAATTTTTGAAATTTCATCAATTCTTTTTTTAGTTTTGGTTATTCCTTCATCAAATTTTTCTTTACTCCACCAATTTTGGTCTAATTTTTCTTTATCCAAGTATGTAAAGCTTGCTTGAAAAGAATTTCTGATTACTAAATTCTCCTGATTATTATTTATTTTTCTTTTATATCTAATTTCCCTGAAAAAATTATTAATGTTTGATGATATTGATTTTGAAAAAACAAAGTATTTTTCAGTAAATTTTTTATTTGCTTTCATATATTCGAAAGCTTTATTTTCTAAAAAAGGCATTTTATTATCATTATATTTCCATCTAACTCCTTCATCATAGATATCTGTCAAATCTAAAAATAAAATAATTTTTTTTGGTATAATATTATTTTGTATTGAGGTTTTAAGTTGATATAAATATACCGAAGGACTATATGATGGTACAGCAAAATTATAAAATTGATACTCTTGGTTCTTTTGCTCAATAATATTTACAAAAGTTTTATCATTATCTAGTCCAACTCCAAATGTAAAAGAGTCACCAAAAAAAAATACCTTAGATTCAGAATTGAAACTTTTTGACTTATAATTAATTCTTAAGCCAAGATCTGAAGTTGTGACATTAGCAGATGGAAGGTTAAGGTTAAATTTTTCTTTTGCGGAACAGTTTTTTTTTAAATCATAAAAATTTATTTTGTGATTAAAATTAAAACAAGTATTTTTATCTGTTTTTAAATAGAAAATACTTAACAAAACATCAGTTAGTAAAAATAAAAAAATAACTAAAGTTACATTGTAAAAAATTATCTTTTTCATTGAATATTTTTACCTTTAATATATATTTCTGCCAACTTATTATGTATAACACTAAAGTAAAAATCAGTTCAAATAGAAGTTTAGGTTTAGTTTTTTTTATTTTGTTTCTTTGTATTGCTTTGTGGCCATTAATTAACGATGGTTCAATAAGAACTTGGTCTATTATCGTTTCAATAATTTTCTTAATTTTGGGAATATTGAATTCAAAACTTTTAAGTCCTCTAAACAAATTATGGTATAAACTAGGATTAGCGCTGGGAGCTATAGTTGCTCCTATTGTCATGGGTATTATTTTCTTTTTAGTAGTCACGCCCATCGGCTTGTTTATGAGAATATTGGGAAAGGATTTGCTGAGAAAAAAAATTAACAAAAAAGTAAATTCTTATTGGATTAATCGGGACAAAGCTGTTAGCACTATGAAACACCAATTTTAATTATGAACTTTATAAGTGAATTTTTATATTTTTTAAAAATTAGAAAGAAGTATTGGCTTTTTCCAATACTGCTTGTTCTTGTTTTTTTTGGCTTTCTTATTATTCTGGGAGAAATGTCGGCTATAGCTCCTTTTATTTATACCCTTATGTAGATTATGGAATTTTTAAAGGAATTTATATATTTTTTAAAAATAAGAAGAAAGTATTGGTTGGTTCCAATTTTGATAGTTTTGATTTTATTTGGTGGAATAATAATTTTGAGTCAAGGTTCAGTACTGGCTCCAATAATCTACACAATTTTTTAAAGTGACAGCAATATTAGGAATTTCTGCTTTTTACCATGATAGCGCCGCAGCTATAATAAAAGATGGCAATATAATTGCTGCTGCGCAAGAAGAAAGATTTACAAGAATTAAACATGACTCTAGTTATCCATTTAATTCAGTAGAATTTGTTTTAAAAAAAGCGAAATTAAAATTAAATGAAGTTGATTATATTGTTTTTTACGAAAAACCTTTTTTAAAATTTGAAAGATTACTTGAAACTTACGTGGCATTTGCACCAAAAGGTTTTAAATCATTTTGTATGTCAATACCCTTGTGGCTTCGAGATAAATTGTTTCAAAAAAGGATGATTTTTAATGAATTAAAAAAACATGATGAAAGATTTGAAGATGTAAGTAAAATTCATTTTTCTGAACATCACCTTAGTCATGCCGCAAGTGCATTTTATCCATCACCATTTAAAGATGCTACTATATTAACTTTAGATGGAGTCGGTGAGTGGGCTACGACTACTGTAGCAATGGGTAGTGAAAATAATTTAGAAATGATAAAAGAAATACACTTTCCCCATTCTATAGGGTTGCTCTACTCTGCTTTTACTTATTACACAGGATTTAAAGTAAATAGTGCAGAATATAAAGTGATGGGACTGGCACCTTATGGGGAACCTAAATTTAAAAAATTAATTTTAGATAAGTTGATTGATTTAAAAGAAGACGGAACATTTAGATTAAACATGGAATACTTTAATTATGCAACAGGATTAACAATGACTAATAGTAAATTTTCAGATTTATTTGGTCAACCTCCAAGAGATATAGATAAAGGATTACTTACCCAATTTCATATGGATCTAGCTTCGTCAATACAATCAGTTACTGAAGAAGTGGTAATTAAATTAGCAAAGTCCTTGGCTAAAGAATATGGAAAAAAAAACTTGTGTATGGCTGGTGGGGTAGCTTTAAATTGTGTTGCTAACGGAAAAATCTTGAAAGAAAAAATTTTTGACAATATATGGATTCAGCCTGCGGCTGGAGATGCCGGTGGTGCCTTGGGAGCAGCCTTAGCACTTTGGTTTAAAGAGTTAAAAAATAAACGTACAGCTCCCTATAATGACACAATGCAAGGATCATACCTTGGTCCTAACTTCAATAATGATCAAATTGAAAAAGATTTAAATGAATTAAACGCAAATTATGAAAAACTATCTGAAGAAGTGCTACTAAAAACTATCTCACAAGAATTATCAAAAGAAAAAACTATAGGTTGGTTTCAGGGAAGAATGGAATTTGGACCTAGAGCATTAGGAGCTAGATCAATTATAGCCGATCCACGATCTGAGAAAATGCAAAAAATTCTAAATATGAAAGTTAAATTTAGAGAAAGTTTTAGACCATTTGCGCCTTCAATAATTAGGGAAGATTTACCTAAGTGGTTTGAGATGGATTGTGACAGTCCGTATATGCTTCTTGTAGCAGATATAAATAAAAAAATAAGAATAGAAATGACGAATGATGAAAAAAAACTTTTTGGTATAGATAAATTAAATATAAAAAGATCAAACATACCAGCAGTTACCCATGTTGACTATTCAGCTAGAATTCAAACAGTTCATGAAAATACTAATTCAAAATATTATAAACTTCTAAAACATTTTAAAGACATCACTGGATGCCCTATTTTAGTTAACACATCATTTAATGTAAGGGGTGAACCAATTGTTTGTAGTATACAAGATGCATATAGATGTTTTATGGGTACAGACCTGGATATATTAGTATGTGAAAATTTTGTTCTGCATAAAGAAAAACAAAACAATCAAAGCAAGATAAGCTATAAAGAAAAATTTAAACTTGACTAGTCGAAAAGATATTAGATTAAATCATTTTCTGTAGATGCCAGTAAGCTGGTCTTTAAGAATTTTGCTTGCCTCATGCCTTAAACTTTTATTAGAAAAACTTTTTTTTAATTCATAATTTCCTAGCAAACCATAAATCTCTGATATTAAATTATAAATTTTATCATCTTGCCCAAATTCTAAAGCAATTAGTAGAGCATCAATTGAAGCATAATATAGTTTGCTTAAATAAAAAAGCTTTCCTCGTAAATATAAATAGTTTGCATCATTATCATAACTTCTCCCTAAGCTTGATAATAAATTTTGGGCTTCATTTAATTTTTTTTCTTTAATAAGTTTTTCTATTTTTAAAAATTTTTCTTCTTTCATATAAAAATTTTATTATATATTTGTTCTTGCATTTTAATTTTATAATTATTCCACCAAGATTTACACTCTTCCTTTTTTTTATTAATTTTTTCTTGATCCCAGGTTTGAATTATAAGTTGAGCATCAGCCCATTTATCGATTTTTATAAAAGGATTTTGTGGAAATAAACGGTCATAATATTTAAAAGCATTTTCTACAATTGGTATACATTCACACTCTAATGCCTCATATAATCTATAAGTTTCAGGATGAAAAAATCCATTGGGACAAGGTATGAATTCTGTGGATGATAGAATTTTTGTCATGGCTTTTGTGTCTATTATTTTCTCATTAAATTTATTTGTCTTGTGGCAATAAAAAGGTTTAATTTCTGAAAGTTGAAATAGCAAATCATGACGACTAGATCTGTGTGGTGTACCAATAAACGCCCACTTATACTCTCTTTCACTTATTTTTTTTTCTAACTTAACACCCGATTTATACCCAATAGCTAAGCAACTGATATTATTATTATCAAAAAATTGATTTAAACAAAATGTTCTCCATACGTAATTAAAATTTCTATAAATTGCTGTTAAATTATACTTTCCGGTTTCATCTCCTAGATGAATAAGAAACATTTTTGAACATATTAATTTTAATTTTGAGTAAAGATTTTCTTTTTTTTCTATGCTAGAATCAATTAATAAAAGAGTGTCTCCGCTTTCTAACTCATTTTCATTGTTTATTATTTTATATTTTATCTTTTTTAAAATTTCAAAAATCCATTGATCCGAATTTTTTTTATGATAAATGCCCCAATTATAATCAGATATATCTTTTTCACTTTGGTTGCTTAAGTTTTTCGAATTTTGATTCTGAGTATTCCAAAGTAATTTAATCATCAAAGATCAAATTTTTATTTTTCTAAAAAACTTTTTAAATGTTTTGATCTGCTTGGGTGTTTAAGCTTTCTTA
>MDSV01199247.1_pt1 | contig 14792 bp, 17 predicted proteins | sample 810851 | NCBI WGS metagenome assembly MDSV01 (sample SAMN05326640, study PRJNA326480) | marine metagenome | isolation source: seawater | place: Atlantic Ocean: North East | collected 2012 | reverse complement strand
TATCTATAAGAGTTCCGTCTAGATCGAATAAAATTGTAAATTTTTGAACCATTTTTAAAAGTATTATTAAGAAATAATTTGTGAGTTAAATTAAAGTAATACCTCAATATAAATAAATTTCAAATGAAAGAAAAAAATTTACAAAATAAGTTAAGAGGCAAATTTATAAAAAAAGGAGTAAAAATGATTGCTCCCGAAACTATTTTTTTTTCAAATGATACAAAAATTGGAAAAAAAGTAGTTATTGAACCATATGTTGTGATTTCTAAAAATGTTAAAATTGGAAATAACGTAAGAATTTTATCTTTTTCACATTTAGAAGGTGTAAAGGTGGACAATAATATTAATATTGGTCCATATGCCAGACTTAGACCTGGAGCAATTATTAAATCTGGATCAAAAATTGGAAATTTTGTAGAAGTTAAAAAAAGTGTAATAGGAAAAAATTCTAAAGTTAATCACTTTTCTTATATTGGAGATACAATTATGGGAAAGAAAGTTAATATTGGCGCAGGAACGATTACATGTAATTATGATGGAAATAAAAAAAGCAAAACAAAAATTAAAGACAAAGTTTTTATAGGATCAAATTCATCTTTAGTTGCACCTGTTACGCTTAATGAAAATAGTATAGTTGGAGCAGGATCGGTTATAACAAAAAATGTTCAAAAAAATTCACTTGCACTTGAAAGAAGTCCTCAAGTAGAAATTAATAATTATAAAAAAAAATAAATGTGTGGGATAGTAGGAATAACTAGTAATAAAGATGTAACAACTAGAATAATAAATTCTCTAAAAAAATTAGAATATAGAGGTTATGACTCAGCTGGTATTGCAACTTTAAATGATGGCATAATAAACCAAGTTAAATGTGAAGGCAGGGGAGAAGCATTAGAAAAAAATATTTTAAACACCTATATACAAGGTGATATTGGAATTGGTCATGTTAGATGGGCTACTCATGGAAGACCTAGTACCGCAAATGCTCACCCACATTCTTCTGAATCTGTTTCAGTAGTTCACAACGGTATTATTGAAAATTCAACTATTTTAAAAAAAGTTTTAGAAAAAAAAGGATATAGGTTTAAATCCCAGACAGATACAGAGGTGATAGCTCACTTAGTTACAGATTACTTAAAAAAAAATAATTTAAAAAATACAATTATTAAAGTTTTAAAAAATTTGCATGGTAGCTTTGCTTTAGGAATTATATTTAAAGATTATCCTGACTTAATTGTTGGCGCGCGAAGAGGTTCGCCGTTAGCTGTTGGATATGGTCCAAATGAAAATTATCTTGGATCTGATTCTTATGCATTAAAATCAATGACAAATAAAGTCTCATATTTAAATGATGGGGAATTTTGTTTAATTAAAGAAAATCAAGTCGAGTTTTTTGATACAAATGGAAATAAAATAAATAAAAAAGTATTAAATTTATCTCAAGATAATCAAAATTATGACAAAGGTGATTATAAGCATTTTATGGCCAAAGAAATTGATGAACAGCCAATTACAATAAAGAATTGTACAAATGAATATATTGATAAAATAAATAAACAAATAAATATTTATAATTTTCCATGGAAAACTAATCAAATATCTTCGATAGTTTTAATAGGTTGTGGCACTGCTTATCATTCTTGTTTAGTTGCAAAATATTGGTTTGAAGAACATACATCTTTAGACGTTACAATAGATATTGCTTCAGAATTTAGATATCGAAAGCTAAAATTTAAAACTGATTGTTTATATGTTTTTGTATCTCAGTCTGGTGAAACAGCTGACACTTACGCGGCTTTGGATATTTGTAAAAAAAACAAAATGAAAACCTGCTCAATAGTTAATGTTGTTGAAAGTTCAATAGCTAGAGATTCCAATCTTGTTCTACCAATACACTGTGGACCTGAGATCGGTGTAGCTTCTACCAAAGCTTTTTTAGGTCAAATGTTAGTTCTATATATGCTATGCTTAAAAATATCCTTTGATCAAAAATTAATTACTAAAAAAAATTATCAAGAAAAAATTAAAAATTTAATTTCACTTTCAAATCTTTGTAAAAAAACTTTATTAACTGACAGTAAAATACAAAAAGTAAGCAAAGCATTTATTGAAGCAAAAGGATCAATGTTTTTAGGTAGAGGTTTTTCATTTCCAATAGCTTTAGAGGGAGCTTTAAAATTAAAAGAACTTGCTTACGTTCATGCCGAAGGTTATCCAGCAGGTGAAATGAAACATGGTCCGCTAGCATTGATAGAGGAAGGCATGCCAGTTGTTGTTCTTGCTCCAAGAGATAACTATTATAAAAAAACAATTTCTAATATGCAGGAAGTTATAGCCAGAGGTGCTAAAGTTTTGCTAATAACAAATAAAAGCAAAGATGAGATTTTATCTGAAAATATTTGGGAAACTATAGAAGTTGAAAATTTATCAGATGATCTTCTTCCTTTTTTAACAACAATACCTTTACAAAAGTTAGCATATTACGCCGCTATGCAAAAAGGCTATGACATAGATAAGCCTAGAAATTTAGCAAAATCTGTTACAGTTGAATAATAAATAAACTCTGTTAAAACACTTCCAGGTTGAAATGAAAAAATGGAAAATAAATAGTTGGAGAAATTATCCCGTTAAGCACATCCCAAAATACGAGGATGAAAAAGAACTAAATATGGTGCTTGGAAAAATAAAAAATTTCCCTCCATTAGTTTTTGCTGGGGAAACCAGGCATTTAAAACAGCAACTTGCAGAGGTTGTTGATGGAAAAGCTTTTTTACTTCAAGGTGGTGATTGTGCGGAAAGTTTCGTTGAATTTAATCCTGACAATATAAGAGATTATTTCAAAGTTATTTTACAAATGTCTTTAGTTTTAACTTATTCAGCTTCATTGCCAGTTGTAAAGCTAGGTAGAATAGCTGGACAGTTCTCAAAACCAAGAAGTGCACCAACAGAAAAAAACGGTGATAAAGAATTACCAAGTTATTTAGGTGATAATATAAATGGTATTGATTTTACAGAAAGATCAAGAAAACCTGATCCAAAAAGATTATTTAAAGCATATTCTCAGTCTGCATCAACTTTAAATCTTTTAAGAGCATTTTGTCATGGTGGATTTGCTGATTTGCAAAAAGTTCATCTGTGGAATACCGGATATATTAAAAAAAGTCCTCAAGCAAAAAAATTTAAGGAATTAGAAGATAAAATAGCAGACGCTCTAGCATTTATGGAAGCATGTGGAATAAACTCTGATTTTAATAGAAGACTTAAGACTGTAAATTTTTGGACATCGCATGAAGCATTGCTACTGCCTTTTGAAGAAAGTATGACTAGAGTTGACTCTACGACAGGAGAGTATCATGATACTTCAGCACATTTAGTATGGATTGGTGATAGAACAAGACAGTTGGACGGAGGTCATGTTGAATTTTGTAGAGGTATAGAAAATCCAATTGGAATTAAATGTGGACCAACTTCCAAGCCTGATGAGATTGTAAAAATTTGTAATAAAATTAATCCAAAAAATGAAAAAGGAAAAATAATCTTAATTTCAAGATTTGGTCATGAAAATGTTGAAAAATTTTTACCAAAATTAATTAGAGTTATTAAAAAAGAAGGTTTAAATGTTATTTGGTCATGTGATCCAATGCATGGTAATACAATTAAATCTACAACTGGCTTCAAAACAAGACCGTTTAATAACATTCTAAATGAAGTAAAAAATGTTTTTGGAGTTCATCAAAGCGAAGGTTCTTATGCTGGTGGTTTACATATAGAAATGACTGGACAAAATGTTACAGAATGTACTGGTGGTACTCAAAAAATATCAGATAAAGATCTATCCAGTAGATATAGGACACATTGTGATCCTAGATTAAATGCTAATCAAGCTTTAGAGCTTGCTTTTATGATATCTGATGAGATTAAAAAGAATTCTATTTATGCCAAAAGTGGAATAAAAGCGGCATCTTAAGCGTTTATAAAATAAATCCTTTAACGTATATTTGAATTATGGAAGTTAGTAAAAAAGTTGAATTTATAAAAAACTGGATATTGAACTATGTAAATTCAATGCCATCTAAAGCTCAGTCATTAGTTATAGGTGTATCTGGCGGAATAGATTCTTCTGTATCAAGCACTTTAAGTGCTATGACAGGTTTGAAAACATTCGCAATTTCAATGCCAATTAAACAAAAAAACTTTCAACATGAATTAAGCTTAAAACATCAAGAATGGCTCAAAAAAAATTTTAAAAATGTAAATGGATATACGATTGAATTGGATAATCTTTTTAATACATTTGAAAAGACACTTTCAAATTTTAATAATGAACATGGTATGGCAAATTCTAGAGCTAGATTAAGAATGTCAACACTTTACCAGGTTGCTGCAGCAAATAATGGAATTGTTGTTGGAACAGGAAATAAAGTTGAAGATTTTGGTGTTGGATTTTATACAAAGTATGGAGATGGTGGGGTAGATATATCACCAATAGCTGATTGTAACAAAACAGAAGTTTGGGAATTAGGTAAAGAACTTAATATTTTGAAGGAAATAATTGAAGCTCCTCCGACAGATGGTTTGTGGGATGACGGTAGAACTGACGAAGGTCAACTTGGTCTTTCTTATAATGAACTTGAAGAGGCGATGGATAATGAAAACTCAATAAATAGAGACAAATATATCGAAATTAGAAATGCAAATCTGCATAAGATGGATCCCATCCCAGTTTGCAAGATACCTAAGTAATCTTAAGGATTCACAAATCATCAATTAAAGTATATTTCTAGAACAATGGATAAAGAAATTTTTTTAACAAATAGTCTTGGAAGTCAAAAAGAAAAGTTTAATCCAATTAATACAAAAAAAATTGGAATGTATGTCTGTGGGCCAACTGTATATGACAAACCACACATAGGCAACGCAAGACCATTAGTAATATTTGATATTTTATTTAAAGTTTTAAAATGTAAATATGGAAGTAAAGCCGTTACTTACGTAAGAAATATTACAGATATTGATGACAAAATTATTAAATCATCCTTAGAAAAAAAAATACCTATAGGAGATCTTACAAAAAAAATTACTAAAGTTTTTCATGACGATTGCAAGTACCTAAAATGTGAAATTCCTTCAGAAGAACCAAGAGCTACTGAAAATATTTCTTTAATGATTGAAATGATTAGTAAGCTTATTAAAAATAATAATGCATATGAAAGTAACCATCATATTTATTTCAATGTAAATAAATTTAAAGATTATGGAAAATTATCAAATAAAAATTTAGATGAGTTGATTTCTGGTGCAAGAGTTGAGATATCTGAAAATAAAAAAAACCCTGCAGATTTTGTTTTATGGAAGCCATCTTCAGAAAACGAACCTTCATGGGAATCTCCTTGGGGAAAAGGTAGACCAGGATGGCATCTTGAATGTTCGGTTATGTCTAAAAAATATTTAGGTGATAAATTTGATATACATGGTGGAGGTATAGATCTAATTTTTCCACATCATGAGAATGAAATTGCACAATCTAGATGTGCTAATAAAAATGAAGTATTTGCAAATTATTGGGTTCATAATGGATTCATTACAATTTCAAGTGAAAAAATGTCAAAATCGCAGGGCAATGTTTTAACAATTGATGATTTAAAAAACAAAGTAAATGGACAAGTAATAAGATTAGCTTTGATTAGCGCTCATTACAAACAACCTTTAGACTGGAACGAAAAACTTTTATCTGAAAGTGAAAAAACTATTAACAAATGGTATGAAAGTTATACTAATTTAAAAAAACAAGTTTTAATTCCACAAGACTATCTCTCACCATTGTATGACGATTTAAATACACCGGGTTATATAGCCAATCTTCATAAATTATTTGAAAAGTCTCAAACAGGATCATCAATTGATAAAGAAATATTTGTATCGGCATGTAATTTTGTTGGCTTGTTAAATGAAGATAAAAATACCTGGGAAAAGTTTAAACAAAGTAAATTGAATATTTCCAAAGAGGAAATTGAAAAAAAAATAGACGAAAGAAATATTGCTAGGAAAAACAAAGATTATAAAGAAGCTGATAAACTTAGAAATGAATTATTGGACAAAGGAGTTTTAATTGAAGACAAAGATGATAAAACCCTTTGGAAATATAAATGAACAAAGAAAAAATTTACATATTTGATACGACATTGAGAGATGGAGCCCAGACACAAGGGGTTGATTTTTCTATAGATGATAAATTAAAAATAGCCAAGGCTTTAGATGATTTGGGTGTTGACTATATAGAAGGAGGCTGGCCAGGTGCAAATCCTACAGACACTGAATTTTTTCAAAAAAAAATTAAATTAAATAATTCTTTATTAACAGCTTTTGGTATGACAAAAAGATCTGGTCGTAGTGCAGACAATGATCCAGGTCTATCATCCATACTAAATAGTAACACACATGCCGTATGTTTAGTTGGTAAATCATGGGATTTTCATGTTGATGTAGCTTTAGGTATTTCAAATAAAGAAAATTTAGAAAATATTTCGGAAAGTGCAAAACTTTTTGTAAAAGAAAAAAAAGAATTTATGTTTGATGCAGAACATTTTTTTGATGGATTTAAAAATAATAAAGAATACGCTATTTCATGTATTAAATCAGCATATGATAATGGTGCAAGATGGGTAGTGCTTTGTGATACTAACGGTGGAACACTTCCAAATGAAATTTCAGAAATTGTAAGTGAAGTAACCAAAACAATTCCAGGACAAAACCTAGGCATCCATGCACATAATGATACTGGTAATGCTGTCGCCAACTCTTTGGCTGCTGTATTATCTGGTGTAAGACAAATACAAGGAACTATTAATGGATTAGGCGAAAGATGTGGAAATGCAAATTTGATGTCAATAATTCCAACATTACATTTAAAACAAACCTACGAAAAGAATTATGAAATAAACATTAAAAAAGAAAATATAAACAAGATAACTCAATGCTCCAGATTGCTTGATGAGATATTAAATAGAAAACCAAATCAACATTTACCTTATGTAGGTGCTGCAGCTTTTTCACATAAGGGAGGGCTACATGTATCTGCTGTACAAAAAGATCCTAAAACTTATGAACATATAAATCCTCAAGAAGTAGGAAATGTAAGAAATATTGTTGTTTCAGATCAATCTGGAAAATCTAATATAGTTTCAAGATTAAACTCAATAGGAATTGACTTCAAACAAGATGATCCAAAAATTAAAAAACTTTTAGACGAAGTTAAAGATAGAGAATTCATCGGTTACAGTTATGATGGTGCAGATGCATCTTTTGAATTATTAGCAAGAAGAGTAATGGGAGAAATCCCAAGATATATTTTAATTAAAGAGTATGATGTTAGTGTCAAAAAAAATAAATCAGGGGAAATAATTTCTTCAGCAAAAGCCCAATTGGAAGTTGATAAGAAATTAATTATTTGCGAAGGTGAAGGGAATGGCCCTGTTCATGCGCTTGATAATGCAATTAGAAATAATGTAGATAAACTGGCTAAATATTCTCAATATTTAAAAGATTTAAAATTAGTAGATTATAAAGTTAGAATACTTAATACAGGTACAGAGGCTGTAACAAGAGTTTCAATAGAAAGTACTGATTCAAAAGGTAAAAATTGGTTTACAATTGGAGTTTCGGCAAACATTATTGACGCTTCATTTAAGGCGTTGGTTGATAGTTTGGATTATAAATTATTCAAAGATAATGCTCCGGCAAGCATTTAATGTTTAATAATATATCTTTTATTTTACATAAACCGCAGCTATCTGAAAATATAGGTGCATGCGCTAGAGCAATAAAGAACTTTAATTTTGATAAATTAATTTTAATAGATCCAAGACCAAGTTTTCCAAATGATAAAATAATTGCCACTTCAGTTGGTGCCAAAGATATTATTAAAAAAAGTAAAGTTTTTGATAGTTTAGAGCCAGCACTAGAGAAAATTGATTATTTGATAGCTACAACTTCGAGATTTAGAAATAAAAATATTAAACATATACAATTAAAAGATTTAAAAAAAATAGATTATAAAAAAAAGATAGGTTTTTTGTTTGGCTCGGAAGCCTCAGGATTATCAAATAATGAAATAAGTTACGCAAATTATACTATGCAAATCCCAACAAGTTCTAATTTTAAATCATTAAATCTTTCACATAGTTTGATTGTTGTAGCTCAAACGGTTTTTAATTTAATTAATTTAGATTTAAAAAGTTACACTAAATCAAAAAAATTACATTAGCTACAAAAAAGCAAATACAATCGATGTTAAATCTGTGTATAAAAAATCTCGAAAGTCAAAATTTTTTTAAACCAAAAGAAAAAAAAGCCATCATGCTTGAAAATTTAAGAAGTATTTTTTATAGAATGGAACTTTCGGAAAAAGAAACTCGCATTTTATCAAGTGTATTTGCTAGTTTATTTAAAAAAAAGGCTGATTGACAAATTAGATGTTAAGTTTATAAAGCCCAATATCAAATGACAAAAAGACTTAACTCCAAACATAAAGTTGATAGACGCTTAAAAGTTAATCTATGGGGAAGACCCAAAAGTCCTTTTAATAGTAGAGCATACCCGCCAGGCCAACATGGACAAACAAGAAGTTCTAAGCCATCTGATTTTGGAATACAACTTCAAGCTAAACAAAAACTTAAGTCTTATTATGGCAACATGAACGAGAGACAATTTAGAAATGTATATAAAAAAGCTATTATGAAAAGAGGTGACACAGCTGAAAATTTAATTGGTTTGTTAGAAAGAAGGCTTGACGCTGTAATTTATAGATCAAAATTATCTAATACAATTTTTTCATCTAGACAGTTAATAAATCACGGACATGTAAGAGTTAATGGAAAAAAGGTTAATATTTCTAGCTATCAAGTTAAAGAAGAAGACTCAATAGAGATTAGAGACAAATCAAAACAACTTGCTTTAATAGATATTGCTTTAGCAAATAAAGAAAGAGAAGTTCCTGAATATTTACAGCTTGATGAAAAAAATAAAAAAGTCAAATTTGTAAGAATTCCAAGATTTGAAGAAGTTCCTTATCCAGTCGTAATGGAGCCAAATCTTGTTATTGAATATTATTCTAGATAAAATTTTTGATCAAAAGAACCTCCAAAAAATTTATAGACATCACAATTAAAAACAATCCTAACTGGAATATATTAGATATTGGTTGCGGATTTACAGCGCATGAAAATGCAAAAGTAGTTTGCGATGTTCAAGACTTATCCAATTTTTATAAAGATAAACAATTTGTTAAATTAAATAATAAAATTTTACCATTTAAAGATAAAGAATTTGATTTTGTGATAGCATCACATGTTCTGGAGCATGTTGAGGATATTAATGGTTTTGTAACTGAATTAGAAAGAGTTTCTAACAAGGGCTATATTGAACTCCCTACAATACTAGAAGATAATTTAGTTTTTGAAAATAAAAATGACCATTTGTGGCAAATGGAGTTTGATGATGTAGATAATATGTTAATCATATCAAATAGAATACAATTTATAGAACCAATATTGACAGTTTCTTCAGCAAAAATTTTTTCTAATTTTTTTAAACAGAGTTTGAATTTAGAATTATTTTGGGAAAATTCTATTGATTACAAAATAATTAAAAAAAATATAAAAATCGATAAAAGAATTTTTAGATTTAACCTTTTTAGAAAATTTTTATCAAAATTATTGAGAAATATTTTAAGATAAATTTAATAAATATTTATTCAAATTTAATTTTTTTTTTTAAAATTTATACCTTTTTCCTCAAATAGTTTAGCAAGCTCACCATTTTCGTACATTTCTTTAATAATGTCACAGCCGCCTATGAATTCATTTTTTACATAAAGTTGAGGTATAGTTGGCCAGTCACTATAAACTTTTATTCCTTCTCTTATACTTTGGTTTTCTAACACATTTATACTTTTAAAATTTAGTTCAAGAATTTTAAATATATTTACCACAGCCATTGAAAACCCACATTGTGGTGCATCAGGTGTGCCTTTCATGAATAGACAAATTTCGTTATTTTCTATTTCACCCTTTATTAAATCACTTGTTTGTTGATCCATTTAATTCTCCTTTGTTTTGATTGCTAATGCATGCAGTTCATTTCCCATTTTACCTTTTAATGAATTATAAACCATTTTGTGTTGTTCTATTTTACTTTTACCAGAAAATTGGCTTGATGTAACTGTGGCAGAGTAATGATTACCATCTCCTGCAAGATCCTGTATTTCTACAGTTGCATCAGTTAATGCTTCTTTTATTAACTTCTCAATTTCTTTCAAATCCATCGCCATTAGTTATCCATATAGTTCTTTAACCAATATTTATGTGCATTTGATAATTCTTCAATAGGTAATTTTATATCTTTTTTAAAACTTAACATTTTTTCGTCAACAATGCCCAATTCATCATAATGAACAGAATTATTGTTTAAAATTTCTTTTACTTTCTTCATGTTAGCTTTTGTTATTTCAACTATATAACGTCCTTGATCTTCGCCAAAAAAATACTCAAATTTGTTAATTAAACCTTTTAAAGGATTAATTTTAATACCTTTTTTTCCTTTAATACACATTTTTGAAATTGCAGTTAAAATTCCACCTAAAGAAACATCATGGCAAGAAACAATTAAATCAGAATCTATTAATTTTAGTAAGGTTTCTCCAATATTTTTTTCGTTAAATAAATTAATACTTGGAGGTGCTCCTTTTTTTTCATTTAATAAATTTTTTGCAAAAACACTTTGATCTAAATGTCCCTCGGTTTTACCTATAACGTAAACAAAATTTCCATGTGTTTTTAAATCCATTGTAATCATTTTTTTATAATCTTTTATCAGTCCTATACCACCAATGGTTGGTGTTGGTTTAATACCTTTGTCATTTGTTTCGTTATAAAAAGATACATTCCCAGAGACAACTGGAAAATTTAAATATTTACTTGCCTCAGTAATTCCCTCAACACATTCAACGAATTCTCCCATATTTTTTTCTTTTTCTGGATTTCCAAAGTTTAGGCAATTTGTAATAGCTATTGGTTTAGCTCCTACGGATATTAAGTTTCTCCAACTTTCACAAACAACTTGTTTACCACCTGTAAGTGGATGAGCAAAACAATAAGAGGCTGATGAGTCTACACAAGCTGCTACAGCTTTTCTAGAACCGTGCACTCTTACAACGCCCGCATCTCCACCAGGCTTTTGGATTGTGTCTCCCATAACTGTATGGTCATACTGATCCCATATCCACTTCTTATCAGTAATATTTGGAAAATTTAAAATTTTTTTTAAACAATCAGATATATTTAATGATTTCAAATTATCTTTTTCAAATTTTAATTTCTGAGGAAGTTTCGTTTTTTTCCATTTTCTATCATACATAGGTGAATTTTCTGCCAATAAATCTATTGGAATGTCTGCAACTTTATTATTATCAAATAATATTTCTATTTTTTTTGAATTAGTTGTTTTGCCAATTACTGCAAAATCTAAATTCCATTTATCAAATATTTTTTTTGCATGACTTTCTTTACCTTTTTCTAAAACGATTAACATTCTTTCTTGACTCTCCGAAAGCATAATTTCATATGGTGTCATTTTTTCTTCTCTGCACGGAACTTTGCTCAAGTCTAATTCTATACCAAGCTTTCCTTTTGAAGCCATTTCTATACTTGAGGATGTTAATCCTGCGGCACCCATGTCTTGAATAGAAATAATAGAATTATCTTTCATTAGTTCTAAACAAGCTTCTAATAATAACTTTTCAGTAAATGGATCTCCAACTTGAACTGTAGGTTTTTTTTCTTCTATTTTATCATCAAATATAGCAGATGCCATGCTTGCGCCATGAATTCCGTCTCTGCCTGTTTTAGAACCAACATAAATGACCGGCTTGTTTGTACCTGTTGCTTTTGAATAAAATATTTTTTTTTTATCAACTAATCCTAGCGTCATCGCATTCACTAGGATATTTCCATTATATGATTCATCAAAACTAGTTTGTCCTGCAATTGTTGGTACTCCAATACAATTACCATAACCACCAATTCCCTTTACTACCCCACGCAATAAATTTTTAGTTCTTTTATGTTGAGGTGAACCAAAGTGAATTGAGTTTAGATTTGCTATAGGTCTAGCTCCCATTGTAAAAACATCTCTCATTATTCCTCCAACACCAGTAGCCGCTCCTTGATATGGCTCAATAAAAGAAGGATGATTATGACTTTCAATTTTAAATACAATCGCATCATTATCTCCAATATCTATTACACCTGCATTTTCTCCTGGACCTTGAATTACTTGTTTACCTTTTGTATGTAGTTTTTTTAGATGTTTTCTAGATGATTTATAAGAGCAATGCTCATTCCACATTGCTGAAAAAATACCTAACTCAGTAATATTAGGTATTCTTTTTAATAATTCACATATTTTTGCAAATTCTTCTTTTTTTAATCCATGCTCAATTGCAACAGTTTCTGTTACCTTCATTATTTAAAATTTCCCAATAGATTTTCAAAAAACAAAGAACCATCATCACCAGAAAGATATTTATCAATCATTCTTTCAGGATGAGGCATCATTCCTAAAATATTTTTTTTTTTGTTTAAAATTCCTGCAATATTTTTTAATGCACCATTTGGATTATTTTTATCATTTTCTAAACCTTTTTGATCACAGTACGTAACAGCAATTTGACTGTTATCTTCTAAGGATTTAACTTCATCGTTTGAACAAAAATAATTTCCTTCATTATGAGCTATATTAAGTTCTAGAATATCTTTTTTAATATTATTAAAATACTTATTTTTTTTATCTTTAATCTTTACATAAACATTTTCACATATGAAATTTAGATATTTATTTTGTTGCAATATACCTGGTAACAAAGCAGCTTCAGTTAAAATTTGAAAGCCATTGCATATACCTAAAACAAGTCCACCAGAATTAGCAAAATCTATAACTGATTTAATTATATTTGATTTAGATGCTATACTCCCACATCTTAAATAATCTCCGTATGAAAAACCACCAGGAAGAACAATTAGATCGCTTTTTGGAATAGATTTATCATTATGCCATATCATTTGATTGCTAAAACCAAACTTTTTTAGAGCAACATCCATGTCTCTATCACAATTTGATCCTGGAAAAATAATTACTGATGATTTCATTAATATTAAATGATTTTGTAATCCTCTATAACTAAATTTGTTAATAGCTTTTTACACATATCGTCAACTAATGTTTTTGCTTTACTCTCATCATTTTCACTAACTTCAATTTCAAAAAATTTTCCTTGTCTTACCTCAATTACATTATCAAAATTCATTCCATTCAATGTTTGTTGAATTGCTTTTCCTTGAGGATCCAAGACTCCATTTTTTAAAGTTACAATGACTTTTATTTTCATTATTTCTTTTTAATTTTAACTTCTTTTGGCTTTGGAAATTTTATTGGTCTTACATTTGATTGTTCATGGAGAATATTCAATCTTCTTGCTACTTCTTGGTATCCTTCAATTAAGTTACCTAAATCTTTTCTAAATATATCTTTATCCAACTTTTTTTCTGTAGCTGAATCCCAAAGTCTACATGTATCAGGACTAATTTCATCTGCTAGAATTATAATGTTGTCTTGTGAAGTTCTTCCAAATTCAACTTTAAAATCAACTAGCTTTATACCAACACCTCTAAACATTCCTTGTAGAAAATCATTTATTCTTCTACATTCTTCATTTATCCAATCTAATTCCATTATATTTAACCATTCAAAAGTTAAAATGTGCTCACGGCTTATTAATGGATCTTCTAATTCATCATTTTTGAGACAATATTCGATTAATGGACGACTTAAAACTGTACCATCTTCTATTCCAAGTCTTTTAGTTAATGATCCAGTGGCAATATTTCTTACTACAAATTCAATAGGTATAATTTCAACATTTTTTACAAGTTGTTCTCTCATGTTGATCCTTTTAATAAGATGATTTTTTATTCCTATTTCATTTAAGTTTGAGAGGATATGTTCTGAAATTCTATTATTTAAAATTCCTTTTCCATCAATAGTTGCTTTTTTTTGATTATTAAAAGCAGTTGCATCATCTTTAAAATGTTGAATTACTAAGTTTTTTTCAGGTGAAGCATATATAATTTTAGCTTTACCTTCGTATAACTTTTTTCCTTTTTTCATGATCCAAAAAACCCTTTGCCTCTTAGAACCGCAAATAAAGCAATAATAAAAGCTGATAGAACCAACATCCAGACCCCATTATCTTTTTTTTGTTTTTTTTTATTTTTCATTATTTAAAAACTCTATTAAATATTAAATTTACATTTTTAAAATGTGAGGAATAATTAAATATTTTTTTCATTTTTTTAATTGGAATTCTTGATGTAATACTTTTATCATTCATTACAACATCTAAAAGATTAAGATTATCTGCTATGCATTTTTTAGCATGCGTTTGTATTAATCTGTAAGATTTTTCTCTACTCATACCTGATTTGGTTAGCTCTAGCATTAACTCTTGAGAAAAAATGTTACCTTTTGTGATATTAAGATTATTTAGCATATTTTTTGGATAGACAATCATTTTATCTAAAACATTACCTAGTCTTACTAAAGCAAAATCAATTGTTATATTTGCATCTGGTCCTATATTTCTTTCAACGCTTGAATGCGAAATATCTCTTTCATGCCAGAGTGCAATGTTTTCTAATGCAGGAAAAGTATAACTTCTCACCATTCTTGCTAGCCCCGTT
>MDSV01180892.1_pt1 | contig 14794 bp, 16 predicted proteins | sample 810851 | NCBI WGS metagenome assembly MDSV01 (sample SAMN05326640, study PRJNA326480) | marine metagenome | isolation source: seawater | place: Atlantic Ocean: North East | collected 2012 | reverse complement strand
TTATTGTTTGCCATATTAAAAAGATAGTTTATTTAATAATATAACGCAAATTTAAATGGACTTAAAAAAATTTATTAGATCAATTCCTGATTATCCTAAGAAAGGTATTCTATTTAGAGATATTACAACTTTAATTAAAGACGAAAAAGCTTTTGAGGAAACAATTAATCAAATAATTGAAAGATCCAAAAAATTCAAATTCAATAAAGTTGCAGCTATTGAATCAAGGGGTTTCGTGTTTGCATCTGCTGTTTCATATATTCTTAAAAAACCTTTTATAATGTTGAGGAAAAAAAATAAATTGCCTGCAGAGACTCACTCAGTAGATTTTGAACTAGAGTATGGAACAGCAACTATCGAAGTGCACAGAGACTCAATTAATGAAAATGATACAGTTTTAATTATTGATGATTTAATTGCTACCGGAGGAACAGCTGAGGCTGCTTCTAGACTAATTGAAATTTCAAAAGGAAAAGTTGGAGCATTTATATTCGTAATAAATTTATTTGACTTAGGTGGTTCTGATAAATTGATAGAAAAAGGTTTTAAAGTTGAGAATCTTATTGAGTTTCCTGGTCATTAATTTACTAAAGGCCTAAACCAAGACTGTCTACCCAACAAAGCATTTGAAATACCTAACACTCTCATTTTATAAATATTCTTTTTTTTATTTAATGTAAGTGTGTAGATAGTGTATTTTAAAAAATTTACAAATAGACTGCCTAAACCTAAAATAATTGAAGTAAAAAAACCTCTATGTTTTTTATTAAAATAAAGTTTTGACCACATCCAATGCCAGTTTCTTGAAAGCTCAATTTCCTCACTATACTTGTCATCAACTGCTTGGGCTCCTAAATGATGAATTTCAGAATTTTTAATTATAAATAATTTCCCCTTATTTTTTCTTGCCCTTAAACACAAATCTACATTCTCTAGGTACATGAAAATTTTTTCATCAAAAAATATATTATCAGAAAAAAATTTTTTATTGATTATCATTGAGTAACCATCGATCTCCTCAACGTTCTTAATTATTTTGTCATCAATTGAGTCGTCATTTTTATTAGTTTTATAATTCGGATAACTTGGATTGTCTGATATTGGTGAAAGAATAGCAAAATTTTCCAAATTGGAAATTGACCTATTAATATTTGAAAAGGTATCTTCATTTAGCAATACATCTGGATTTAAGACATAGACATATTGGGTATTAGATTTAATTATACCAATATTATTTCCGGCTCCCATTCCTATATTCTTAGACAAAACCACCTCAGTTTTATCATAATTCTGCTCTAATTCTTTTTTTAATTCTTCATCAGATGAATTTTCAATTATTAATTTATTAAAATCTTTTGGTAGAGAGTTTAAACAATCGTAGATTACTTTTCTGCTATTAAACGTGACTATAACAAAGGTTAGATTATTATTTGTAAATTCCATGTGAGAATGAAGTATACTTAAAATAACTATTATTGTAAAAAAAAAAATGGAAAAGATTATTGTCACTGGTGGTTTAGGATTTATTGGGAGCAATCTTATAAAACTATTAATCAAAAAAAACTATTTTGTAATAAACGTTGATAAAGTTAACTATGCTTCAAACTTTTACAATACAAGAAGCTTTTCTAAAAAGAAAAATTATAAGTTTGTAAGATTAGATATCAATAACAAGTTTAAACTTAAAAAAATATTAAATTTACATAAACCTATTGCTATTTTTAATCTTGCGGCTGAAACTCATGTAGATAGATCGATTGATGCTCCCACTGAATTCATAAAAAGTAATATAGTTGGGATATTCAATTTACTTGAAGTCTTTAAAGAATTTACGAAAAAAAACAAAAAAACTAAACTAATTCATATTTCTACTGATGAAGTTTATGGAGATGTTTTAAAAGGTAGGAGTAAAGAAACCGACCCTTACAAACCAAGTTCTCCTTATGCTGCATCTAAAGCATCATCAGATCATTTGGTGTACTCTTACGTCAAAACTTTTAAAATAAACGCAATGATAACAAATTGTTCAAATAATTATGGGCCCCATCAACATCCTGAAAAACTAATTCCAAAATTAATTTATAATATAATTAACAATAAACCCCTGCCTTTATATGGAAGAGGAAAAAACTCTAGAGAATGGATATTTGTAGATGATCATTGTGATGCCTTATTTAAAGTATTCAAAAATGGAAATAAGGGGGAGTTTTATAATATTGGATCTAATATAAATAGTAGTAATTTTGAAGTTGCAAAACTGTTGATTAAGATCTCTAAGAAGAAAATCAAATTAGGCAAAAACGTAAAGATAAAATTTGTAAAAGATAGACCTGGCCACGATTTTAGGTACGCTTTAGATAGTAAAAAAGTTTTAAATAAACTTAAATGGAAATCTAGGGTAAATCTTAAAAAGGGTTTAGAAAATACTTTTGACTGGTATTTAAAAAATATGAAGTACTATACAACTTTAAGAAAAAAAGATATCACAAAGAGACTTGGAGTGGTTTAATGATAAATAAAGCAATTATTTTAGCTGGTGGAATGGGTACACGAATGAGTCCTTTAACGAAAGCAGTTAATAAACAACTGCTTCCAATCTATGACAAACCCTTAATATTTTATCCTCTTTCAATTTTGATGTTAGCAAAAATAAAAGATATTTTAATTATTGTAAATAAAGGTCAGCTAAGCCAATATAAAAAGATTTTACCAGACGGAAAACGTTTAGGAATAAATATAGTTTATAAAGAACAACAATATCCAAAAGGTCTCCCTGATGCATTTCTTTTAGGAGAAAAATTTATAAATAATAAAAATGTTGCATTAATTCTTGGAGATAATTTTTTTTATGGTCAAAATTTAACCTCTAAACTTATCAATTGTACAAAGATTAATAGTGGTGCAAAAGTTATTTTGCATAAAGTAATTAAACCTGAATTATTCGGAGTAGCAAAAACGTCTAAAAGTGGAAAAATTTTATCAATTAAAGAAAAGCCTAAAAAATATATTTCTGATCTCGCAATTACTGGTTTATATTTTTTTGATAAAAAAGTTGTTGAATATGCAAAAAAACTTAAACCTTCATCTAGAAATGAACTGGAGATTACTGATTTATTAAAGTTTTATTTGAAGAAAAAAAAATTGACATCAGATATTTTGGGTAGAGGTGGTGCCTGGTTAGATACTGGATCAATTGAAGATTTTTACAAAACAAGCGCTTTTGTTTCAGCGATAGAAAATAGACAAGGTTTCAAAATCGCTTGCCTTGAAGAAATCGCTTTTAATAACAAATGGATAGGAAAAAAAGAAGTTTTGGATGCAATTAAATTTTATGGAAAGTGCGATTATACAAATTATTTAAAAAAATTGATCTCCTAAATGAAAAAAATAAAAACAAAGTTTAAGGGTTTATTTGTTGTAAATACTAAAGTTTTTAAAGATAAAAGAGGTTGGTTAAAAGAAGAGTTCAAAAAAAAATTCATCAAAAAAAACTTAGTTTTTACACTTGTATCAAGTTCAAAAAAAAACGCTTTGCGGGGACTTCATATGCAAACAAATAAACCTCAAGAAAAATTTTTATCAGTCCTTAAAGGAAGGGTGCTTGATATTGCAGTAGATTTAAGAAAGAATTCTAAAACATATGGAAAGCATTTTAAGATTATTCTGAGTGAAAAAAATGGTAAACAGTTATTTGTTCCAAAAGGTTTTGCACATGGAATTTTAGGACTAGATAAAGAAAATATCCTTCATTATTCCTGCTCAAATTATAGAGATAAAAAAAGCGAAGTATCAATTAAGTGGAATGATGTTGATTTAAAAATAAATTGGGGAGTGAAAAAACCTATTTTATCCAATAAAGATAAATCTGCTATTTCTTTAAAAGATTTTAAAAAAAGTAAAAGATGAAAAAAATAGTATTTACTGGTGGTAGTGGAAAATTTGGTAAAGTATTTAAAAGATTTTATTCAAAGAAAAAAAATATCTATTATCCATCATCAAAAATTTTTGATGTTACAAATTTAAAAAAAATGGAAAGATTTATAAAAAAAATAAAACCAAAATATATTATTCATTGTGCTGCGATTTCCAGACCTATGGATCTTCATGAAAAAAGAATTGAAAGAAGTATAAACACAAACATTATTGGAACATCTAATATAGTAAATCTTTGCTATAAGTATAAAATTAAACTTATTTATTTTTCAACAAATTATGTATACCCGTCAAAGAAAGGCAATTATAAAGAACAACATCCCTTACTTCCATTTAACAATTACGCCTGGTCTAAATTAGGGGGAGAATGTGCAGTCCAAATGTTAAAAAATTCACTTATTTTAAGAATATGTATGACAGAAAAACCTTTTGCGCATAAGTATGCTTATACTAACCTAAAATCAAATTTTATGTTTCATGAAGATTTGGTACAGGTTTTTTTCAAATTGATAAATAAAAAAGGTATTATTAATATAGGAGGTCCTGTGCAATCCGTTTTTAAATTTGCAAAAAAAAATAACAAAAAAATTAAAAAAAAGATTATGAAAGTAAGAAAAAATAGTCTTCCATTAAATTCAACCATGAATATTAGAAAATTTAAAAAAGTTTTTTAATTTTGGTAGCGGGAAGTGGGATCGAACCACTGACCTCGGGCTTATGAGTCCCGCGCTCTAACCAACTGAGCTACCCCGCCATATAATGAATATTGTTTTATACTACTTTTAATTTTTGTTGCAATCATCTTTTGTATAAAATTTTCTTAAGCCTTTTTGTAACTTAAAAATTCTACTAATCTATCTAATCCAAATCCAAAAAATAAGGAAAGGTAAATTAAACAAGGTGTTAAATATCTTGGATTGCCTAACCAACTTAAAATGAAGAAAAAGTAAAGTGCCGAAATAAAAGTCATTAAAAAAATCTTTTTATCTTTTTTTAATAAAACGAAAAAACCGATTAAGATAACAAAATATATTATAAGCGAGTAAACAATTCTTATTGGTATCCAAAATTGGTGTTCGGGACTTTTGAGATATCTATTTTTACCTTTATATTCAAATTTATGAAAATACATTACATGTACAGGATCCAAAACTGCTGTATGTAAAGATTTTTTCAAAATAAATTTAGTTGTCTCAAAAGGGTGAAAAAAAATGTACTTGTATGAATATCTTTGAATATGGTCGTAAAATTTTAAAAGGCTTTTTTCATTAGTCATATCAATTTGATTATCTTTTTTCCAATTCTCTAAATTTTGATCGATTTTATTTTTAGCCTCAATCACAGTAATTCCTTCAACCTTAGACATAACATGAGGTAGTAAGTAGAGTTTTACTGCAAATTTTTGATCAGTTGGGGCAACATAAAATACATCTGCTCTTTTGAATTGGTGATAACCAACAAATAAAATTAAAAATAGATAAGAAATAACAAAAATTGTAATTTTTTTGACCTTTTGAGTTTCAGTAACAAAAAACAGAAAAATTATTAAGGGAAAAAAATAATATATTGTAGCCGATCTTTGAAGAAACATGAGTCCCAAAATTATTCCTGATAAGAAAAATTCAAAAGTACTAAATTGTTTTTTTATCAAAATTGTTAAAAGCAATAATTGTAGAGACAAAAATATACTTTCAGACCAAAAAGATGAATGCCATTGATTGAGTGTTGGTTCAATTGCAAGAAATGCTACTACAAAGAAAACAGCTCTATGAGTAAAACGTTTGGTCAATTCTTTAGAGAAAAAAAACAAAATAGAGAAATATAAGAGTGATTGAAAAATTAAAAATGATAATTTTTTTTTATCTGTGGTAATTCTTTTAGTGTCTTCTTCTACCATGTTGTCACCTGATAGATATGAATATAGCAGTAATATTTTTGAAGGAAGATAGTTTCTATTATAGATTATGCCAGTATCAAAATAATTGTTACCATCATTAAGTTGGTCTTTAATTATTTTTGCGTGTCTCCAATGATTTTCATTTACTCCTTTAATAAGTGAATGCCTCTCGGCATTATCAGTAGATATTTCATATCGATCAAAATTTTCAATATAAAAGAAGTTTGTTACAGTAGATAAAAAAAAACCCAAAAAAATTAGAAAAAAAGTTTTTTTAATCATCAAAAAATTTATACTTAAATAAAGTTTTTATTGCAAGAAACCCATCTTTCATTTTTATTTTTTTTCCATCTTTGTAGCTCCTACCATTATAAGAAATTGGTACCTCTAAAATCTTTTCATTAATTTTAGCTAATTTTGTAGTTATTTCAGGACAGAAACTAAATGAATACTCTTTTAAAGTAATTCTATCAAAAACGTTTTTTTTTATTACTTTATAACAAGTATGAGCATCTGATAATTTTTGGGAATTTAGTATATTTGAGAGTGTTGTTAATACGTGATTGAAGAAAACTCTATAAACTGATGAAAAGTTGTCAGATAGATATCTATTTTTGCCAAGCACCCTCGAACCATAAACAACATTAGTATATCCCTCAATAATTGGCTTCAATAAATGTTTATAATCATCAGGATTATATTCTAAATCTGCATCCTGAATAATAATGATATCACCATTTATTACTTTTTTGGCTTGAATTATACAGTAACCTTTCCCAAAATTTTTTTCATTTAATACTAGTTTTTGAAATTTATTTTTTAATTTATTTTGAAGTAATTCTCTTGAGCCATCACTAGAATAATCATCTACAACAATGATTTCTTTATTAAAGTGTACAACTGTATTGATTTTGTCTAATAGTTTTTCAATTGTATTTACTTCGTTAAAACACGGAATTATAATACTTAATTTCAATTATGCTAAACCTCATCACTATACCAATTATTTCCTAATTTCATTTTTTTCAAAAGATTTCTCTCTCTAATTGGTCCTTTAATAAATGGAATATCGTAATTTTCATCTTCTTCTGCCTGGTTTACTAAAGAAGTGAGTACGTGATCAAAAGAGTCCATGAACCTGCTGTCATTTTCATCATAAATAATCGGTTGTTTTTTGTTTAAAAAGTTTTTTATTACCTCAGCTAAAGTCTTTTCTTTACTTATTCTTCCTATAATCATTTTAGAATTTCCTTGTCTGTTTAAAAATCCAGCTTCTCTATACAAAAAAACATCTCCATAAAGATCTATTGCCACAGATAATTGTGTAAATCCAAATTTTCTCATTTGAAGTCCATTATTCTTAATTAATCCGCTATCAAATATACCTCTTGATAAATTTTCTAACGAATATCCATAATCTACGTGTAGATCTGAACAATATTCAGACCTCAAATTTTCAAATTCTTTCAAAACTTCAATGAGTCTTAGTCTTTCATCTTTTTCTATTTTTTTTGAAAGACGATATTTTCTTTGTGTATCAACATTTTCCTCACCACCAGTAACACTTTGATAATCATCCCTTAAAGTTAAAAAATTAACCCCATTTTTTTCACCAGTTTGATGATTTATTTCATTAATCAATTTAGGTATCTTCAATAATTGTTCGATGTTCTCAGGTATTATTATGAAATTAAATCCAAATTTTAAATTTTTGTTGTTTAAATTTCTTTTTTTTAAAAAGTTAATTGTATTTTTCTTTACCATTTCAAAGCTTTTTTCAACACGTGTGATGAAATGATAGCTTTCCTTATCAACGCCATACAAAGAAATTCTTAGAGAGTCTAAATTCCATATACCTGGTGTTTTATTTAAAAAATTTTCTGTTAACGAGTATCCATTGGTGATTAAAGGAATCTTAAAGCCATTTTTTTTTGCACTTGAGATCATTTCACCAATTTTTGGATTAGTTAGTGGTTCTAATCCTCCTGAGATTGAAAAAGCAGTATCTTTTGGACTTTCATTAAATAATTTATCAAATGCTAATGAGCTATCACTGAGTATTGATGTAGGATATTTTGCACTTTGATTTCTTCCACAAAAACCACAATAAAACATACAAGATACACCAGGGAAAATTGCAATTCTTTTCGGGAAAGAAAATTCATTTTTAAGAACTTTATCTGTTAGAGCAGCAAATGGAATTATTGTATTCCAGTATTTTCTTGCAGGACTATTTTTAACTATTAAGTTTTGAAACTCCTCAGAATTTTGAATTATATAATTAAGTTTTAATAGTTCTTTTTTATCTACTCTAAGCTCATTTAAGATTTCTTTTTGGCTCACTAAAGGTTTTGTTGAAAACTTTTCTAAAATTATTTTTATATAATTGTAGAAATCATCATTGCTGGGTATTTCAAGATTGAGATTTTTTAATACACTAGTTGTTTCACTTTTTATAAAGCTGCTATCTAAAATTGGTGTAATATTTTTTTCCATAATCAAATAATTTTATAACATATTAGTTATTTTTTTGGCTACTGTTATTGATGTATTCCATTTGCCTGAAAAAATTGAGATAATCTTATCATCAACATGGCTGATTTTATTTAATCTTTCGTCTGTTTTTTCCTTATTTGTCTCAAGGGCCCTAACCACATAATATGAACCTATGTATTTCGCTTTTCTTAAAAATTTCAAATAATTTGACCCGTGTGAAATAAAGTTATTAAAAAAGGAAATTCTTTTGTTTCTAATCATACCTTTGTTTAGATATTTTTTTTTAGTATTTTTGAAGTTTGGAAAATAACCAGTTCTAGTCTCTATTTTTGAGTATTTGTTGCTACTCAACAAATGGTATTCTGTGCCTAAATATGGGTCAAGGCATATAAACTGCCCATCTACAACCATAAAGCTTTTATCTTTAAAAGTTTTATCCAATTTGATTATAATTTTTTCCACCAGCTCAAACTTAAATTTTTTTTTTAATGTGTAACCCAATTTTTGTAGAATGATGTTGTTTTGATCGTATGTTGCAATTATGGTTTTATCATACTCCTTAATTTTTTTTTTTGAAAATTGAGTGTTATAGAATATCTTTATATTAGCAGATCTTATTTTTTTTTTTATAATTTTTTTTATTTTAAAGTAGTTTAGATTTTTTTCCTTACTTAAAAATGACAAACTTATATTATTTGTAAAACCAACTTTTTGGCATATCTTAAAGTATAATCTATTTTTTTTTAGGAATTTTATATATTTATTTTTAGATGTTTTTGAGTCTTTTTTGGCAACGCCATAATAATTTTTTGTTTTACCAAAAACCTTAGTGCTATAAAATTTACTAAAATCCTTATATGAACCGTTTACTTCTTTAAGGGTTTTCGAAGATCTCGGGTAATGATAACCTAAATGAAATCTTAATTGGTTTGCTAATGATGCGCCATTCAAAATATCCCTTTTAATTTCATAAATATGAACTTCGTGTTTTTTTGCTAACATAAGCGCAGCTGCTACACCAAAGAAACCTGACCCAATTATTGCAATTTTTTTCATTTATTTTAATTATAGTAACCTTTTTTTAATCTATATATAAACTTAAAAACTTCAAAGACTCCAAATACAGATTTAAGGTATTGATTGTAATTTGATTTTCCAAATTTTCTCTCTTTAAGATTTAATTTTATCATACTTATTTTTTTTGCACCCCTGGTTACAGCAATGGGTATTAAATATCTATGATCATTTTTTATCATTTTAATATTTTTAATAAATTTTGATTCATAGGCAGCATACTGAGCTCTATAAGTAAGAATTTTTCTATTGAGAACCTTATAGAAAATATAATCATAAATTTTTAAACCTAACTTTAATATCAAAGCTGCTTTTCTTTTAACTCTAACACCTACAACTAATTCATTTTTTTCTTTTATTTTTTTCAAGAAAAATTTTATTTTAGCTGGGTCATCTTGAAGGTCAGCATCCATTAAAATAATGAAGTCAGAGTTTGTGGTATCAATTCCACACTTTAAGGCTCCAGTTTGAAATCCCCTTTTTTTAAGATTTTTAATTTTTAAAATCTTTTTATATTTAGTATTGAATTTTTTACATACTTCTAAACTGTTATCTGTAGATTTATCATTAACTAAAACAAGATTGATTTTAAATTTTTTATTTTTTTTAATTTCAGTTAAAATTAATGGAATTAATATTTTTAGATTATTTTCCTCATTTCTGAAAGGTATTACTACTGAAATTGATATTTTTTTTTTTCATTTAGATTGTTTGGATTTTTTAATCAAAATGTATTTTACAATATTTGTTAAGCAAATAAATAAGATAAAAAATAAAGATGAATATATAAGTTCAGGACTCTTTAATAATTCAAAACTTATAACCTTTCCTGAAACTTTATAAGCATTAAGCCAAGAATATAGAATTTGAAGAATTAAAAAATGAGATACAAGAGAACCAAAAAATTTTGCAATTATAAAATTCCTTATTTTTGCATCAATTAGTACTGGTCCTAAATCAGCTAGTTGAACAGGAATTGGTAGAAATCTCAATATAAATAGTGTCGATAGCTCGTAAGTCTTAAGATTTGAGATAATAAAAAATAATTTTGAGTTAAAGTTCTTTAAGAAATTTACTACTCTTTGCTTGTAAATTTTCTTTATAATTGAATAAAGCAGCGCTGAACCAATAGTTTTTGAAAAAACAACTAAAAATAATGCAATATGAATATCAAAAAGATATGCGGATATTAGTATTGGGAAAAGTCCAAATCCTAAAAAAAAACTCCAAAAAAAAGTAAAAAAAAAAAATGTAATCAAAATTGAAATAAAATTCTGTTTTTTTATTTCATCATAGTAAGATTGATTTTCAAAAAAATTATTAATTATAAAAAGTTCCTTATATTCAGAAAAATATATTAAAACTAAAAAAAGTGACAAAATTAATAAATAAATTGAAATGAGTAATATTTTTAAATTATTTTTACTAAATAGTTCTTTCATCATATATTTTAAACATATACTAATTTATGTATGAAAAGAAAAATAAATATTGGTGTAATTGGTAGAGGTGCGTGGGGTAAGAGAGTAATAAATGTACTGAAAAATCTGTCTAAAATAGAATTTATTTATGGAAGAAAATCAAATTATCGAAAATTTAATAAAAAGATAAAATGGGTCTTTGTATTGTCATCAAATAAATCTCATTATAAAATTTGCAAATTCTATCTTGAGAATAAAATAAATGTTTTTTGTGAAAAACCATTGACATTAAACTATAAACAAAGTGAATTTTTATTTAAAATTGCCTCAAAAAATAAATGTATTTTATATGTTGATGATATAGAGGTTTTTAAAAATAAAAAGATAGTCCTAATAAATAAAAATTTTATAGTTAGAAAAAAAATGGATCAAGGATCGAAAATTTCACTTTTTGAAAGATTGTTTTATCATGATGCGTATCTTATTTATAAAAAAATTCAAAAAAAAAAATTAAGGATCAAATTTTATAAATCAAAAATACTTAATTTTGATATGATGTTTGGAAAGATGATCATAAATTTTAATTATGATATTAATTCACCAAAAAAAATTCATCAAATAAATAAAGTGAATCTCTTAAATTTTAAAGGTAACCCTTTAGAAAAGATGATTAAATACGTATTTAAATTGAAAGAAATTGACTTAAAAAATAGAGATAGAAGTTTATTTGCTCTCAAAATTATGAACTTATTGAAAAAAAAATATAGAGATAAAATATGAAACTTTTTCAAAACTATGTATTTGAAAAATATATTTTAATATTTTTAGCCTTATTCTATATTCTTGGGATTGTAATAGTAAGTGACTACGGAATTTCATGGGATGAATCTGCACAAAGGATGCATGGCTTTATAAATGGTAACTATATAATCAAAACTATACTAAGTGATGAAATATATAATAAAATCTTAAGTGATGTCACAAATATAAAATTTTCGGATATTAGCAAGGATCCACCAGATTTAGCTTCTCATAAAGGTAGAGCTTACGGCATATTTTATCAACTACCTATAGCGATTATGGAAACCGTTTTTAAAATTGACGATGATAGAAGTATTTATTTATTTAGACATTTTATTAATTTTTCCTTCTTTTTTGTATCTGCAATATATTTTTATAAATATTTAAAACTAATATTTGAAGATAAGACTTTATTATGTTTTTTAGGCTTAATATTTTTAATAGCCAATCCAAGAATTTTTGCCAACAGTTTTTATAACCCAAAAGATATTATTTTTTTAAGCCTCTTTATTATTTCAAATTATTATGGATTAATTTTTTTAAAAAATAAAAATCTTAAAAGTTGTATTATTTTTTCTATTTGCTCTGCAGCACTTATAACTACAAGAACTTTTGGTTTAGTAGTCCCTTTTGTAATTTCGATAATGTTTTTTTATGAGTTTATTACAAGTAAAAATAAAAAAATTTTTAACTTGTTGGTTATAAACATGTTATTTGTTTTATTGTTCACCTATATTTTTTGGCCTTATTTATGGGAAGATCCATTAAATAGATTTTTATACGTAATTCAATTTTTCTCACAAAAATCTAACGAAATCCAAATGCTTTATTTTGGCAATAAGATTTTATCAACAGATTTGCCATGGCATTATTTATTAATTTACTTAGCAATATCTAATCCAGGTTATTTGATTACCTCTTTTATTATTGGTTTGATATTCTTTTTTAAGTCAATATCAAAAAATAAAACCCAAAATTATATGCTTATTTATAAGTTTTTGATGTTAGTATTCTTTTTGGTAATACCCATAATACTTGTAACACAAATGAATACCGCTCTTTATAACGGTTGGAGACATTTTTACTTTCTTTTACCTACAATAATAATTTTTTCGTTAATTTTTGTTGATGAAATTATTAAATTAAAAAAAAATAAACTTTTAAAATTGTTTTTTATTTTTATGTTGGGATTTAATTTTTTATTTACTTTGTTTTGGTCGATCAAAAATCATCCCTATCAAAATGTTTTTTATAACAATTTTTTTGGTCCAAAGCCTAATTTAAGTTTTTTTAGTAAAGATTATTACGGTTTAAGCAATAAGCAATTAATTCAATACTTAGTTAAATTTGAGAAATCTGATGAAATCTACTATGATTTTTTAGGCTCAAATTTTTATCTAAGTTTAAAAATGTTTGACTCAGCAACACAGAATAAATTCAAATTAGATAGAAATAATAAGGATAATGATCAATTTTACTACCTATTTTACAATAATAATTATCCGAATGACGAAATTATCTTTAATGAAAAAACTTTGGATAAAAAAGTTGAAGCTGTAAAAGAAATTAAAATTGATGACGTTGTGATAAATGGTGTTTATAAAATTTATAAGAATTAACAATTTAATAATCAAACTTTTCTTTTAAAGATTGATTTACATAGATTGCTAGTTTTTTTTAATAACGGATATATAATCTTGAAGATAATATTATAGTTCCATATTTTCTTAATTTTATTTGGCTCAGTCCCAAATTTATTTTTTTTATAAATCATAGCTAGGCCATTTTCTTTATGGTTAAAAAAAAATTTTAATGAACAGTTTTCCGTATTATTGTAATAAAATTCTTTTACAGAATCTAAAGTAAGATCATAAACTATAGAGTTCCATATCTTTTTTTTTAATCTTAGAGGAAAACTATCTACATCATCTACAAAAATTGCTCCATCTTCTTTTAAATAAGCAAAATAATATGATATTAATTTTTGAACATGGTTTGCCTCATGACAGCTATCTATGAATATTAAATCAACTCCATTTTTTTTTATTTCATTGAATTGATCTAGCACATAATCTACATTTAAATCGTTTGATTGTAAAAATTCCCAACTTTTAGAGTTACTCACTTCTGAGCAATCTGTGATATCTACGCTAAAAACTTTACCAGAATTTTTTTCAGCGAGACTGATAAATTTTTTAGTTGAAGAGCCTCTTTCCACTCCAAATTCCAAAATAGTTGGATTTTGTTTTTTGGAGAGAAAATCTATCATTAAATCAATATGATTTTCAATATTGTGCATTAGGATAATTAATAAAAATTATTTTGTAGTGATTTTAGTAATATTTATATTACCAATATAAAACATCAAAGCAACGTATTGTATTAAGGCATAAATTGCTATTGGTGTTATATATTCAATTTCATGGAACAATTGAGCCCCAACAATGAAACCCATCGCACCATTTTGTAACATAGCTTCAATCATGATAGTTCTTTTAACTTTAACATCTCTTAAAGTGTAACTTGTTATTATATATACAGATGTCAAAACTGAGATAATCACTACAAATGCAATAGCTCCTGCATCTGCAAAATAACCACCTAAATTTCCTTGCTCTGTAAATATCGCAACTAATAAAATAATTATAAATAAAGCTAATGCTGCTCTATCAAATTTTAAATTATTTTGCTCAGAAAATCTTTTAAAATTACCCCTCACAAGAATTCCAACAAATGTTGGTAAGGCAATAAATAAAAACATCCTCACTGAAAATTTTAGAAGATTTAGATCAAATTCTACTGATGAAAAGAAGGCTGCATAAATCTTCAAAAACATAGGAATGGTTATGAATGATACTAATCCACAAATTGAAGTTATTGTTATTGATAAAGCTACATTACCTTTGACAAGTTTAGTTGCGTAATTTGACATTACTGCAGAAGGTAAAATTAATAATAAAAATACCCCAAGTTGAAACTCAGCCTGCATTGGAAAGAAGGAAATAATGATAATTCCAATTAAAGGAAGCATTATCATTTGACATATTAGTGCTACGATAAGATTTCTAGGCTTTTTTAATACCTCAAAAAAATCTTTATAAGATAGATTAAGACCCAAAGAAAACATGATAAAAATCATGCCAAGTGGTCCAACGGTTTTTACAAATTCCAC
>MDSV01067936.1_pt1 | contig 14795 bp, 11 predicted proteins | sample 810851 | NCBI WGS metagenome assembly MDSV01 (sample SAMN05326640, study PRJNA326480) | marine metagenome | isolation source: seawater | place: Atlantic Ocean: North East | collected 2012 | reverse complement strand
TTCGTACAGCGAGAGCGTGACTTAAGCCCTGTCCAGAAGGTGGCATTATGCGCTTGTGAGGTTTCGCCTATTTCTTCAAGAAGCCATGCACGCTGGCGTGGCAGTCGATAGGTTAAGGCTGACGCAAAACTACCAAAAATCAGACCAAGAATAATGATATAAAGATCAATAAGCCAAGATTGATCTATCAAAACATCCATGCCAATTAGCGGATCACCGACAAGCGGTCATAAATCTGACCACGAGGCAAGCCGTTTACAGACCCTTGCATTGCATCCAACTCTAAAGCTTCTTCGTATAAACGTGTCGCCATAGAACGATCCCCTGCACGGTCATAAATAATCGCCGCCGTGTAAGCATGGAGCGCATTGTTTGGCTCTCTTGCACGCACTTGAGTAATCACAGACATTGCTTGCTGATATTGATTGGCATTGGCCAAAGCGATAGCTTGCTGCGCTGATATAGCGCCTGATTGTGCCACTGGTGCAGGCTGCTGTGGCGTAGGTTGAGGTGCAGTTGCTGGAGCCGCTGGTTTTGTTGCCATTGGTGCCCCCGCCATTAATTGATCGCGCATGGTTTTTGCACGTGTATCGTTAGGGCTGATTTGCAAAACTTTGTTATAAGCAGCAATTGCTTCTTCACGGCGCCCCATATATTCCAGTGTTGTAGCACGACCAATGAGAATATCGTAATTCGTTGGATTTTGACGGGCTAAACGATCATAAATAGCCAAGGCATCATCATATCTTTTACCGCTAACAGCTTGTCTTGCTAGTTTCAAATCCTGAGTCTGAATAAGGTTATAAACAGTCGTATTACGTTCAGCATTCTCATAGATATTTGTGTCTGTTTTAAGCTTTGGTTGCTTAGGTGTAGACACTGGTTTTGCTTTAACAACAGCGACTTCTTTTACGACTTCTGGTTCTGGTGCCTCAACAGCTGGCACTTCAACAACAGGTTCATCTGCGACAATTACCGCCTCTTCTATCACACCGTCATCTGTTTCAATGACAGCCATATCGTCTTCCACAGGCGGTGCCATAGCGGCATCATCAACGACTGGCAGATCAACTTCGGCTACAGGTGCCTCCATCATAGGGGCTTCTACAGCTATTTCATCGTTCATTACAGGCGCATCAGTCGACATTTCTGTCATACTCATATCTTCTACAGCAGGCATAGAAGATTGAGACATATCCTCCATTACTGGTGATTCTGGCGCATTATTTGCGAGTTGTTCTTCAGGAATAATTGGTGCCATTGCTTCTTGGCTTGGCATGTCAGGTGATAAAACAGGCTCTACCTCTACTGTCTCTGGCACAGACATGTCTTCCATAACAGGCTCAACAGACGGCACAATGGCTGTATCCACAACTGGCTCTGGCATAGGCAAATTACCGCCCTCAGAAGTCATCATAGCTGGCTCATCTACAGGCGCTACCATAGATTCAGACTCAACCATCGCTGTATCAGCCATAGGCATATCATCTGCTGGGGCCACCATATCCGCAAAAGGATCGGCAGGTTCAGCGACAGCTTGGTCAACGGGAGCTGGCGCAGCATCATTATAAATAGGCGATGGATCAGTAAAATCTTGAAGATCATCATATTGCGGCACATCCGCAGTAATCGGTGTTGGTTGCGGCATTGCGCTTGGCATATCCGGTGCCATCACAACCGAATCTTGAGGCAAATTCTCTGTACTGGATGGTGCTGTATATACAGCACTTTGATCAAAACCATTAATGAGTTTATTAATGTCGTCTTTATAAGTGACATAACCATAAATACCACCACCGACAAGACCACCAAGAACAACTAAGGTAAACAGGCTTTTTAAAATACCGCCACCTGACTTAGTTTTCTTCATATCATTTTTAGCCATACTTGCTTGATCGGCACTTACCTGTTCTTCAAAATCAGCAAAATCTTCTTCGATAGACTTTGTTTCAAATTCTTCTAAACCACCAATATCAGTTTCTGCAGATTCACCAGTCTCATCCTCATCCCAGACTTCAAATTCATCAATATCATCTAAAGTAACATTCTCAAGATTATCAAAGGTTTCGCCTTCAATATTCTGATCGTCCTTGTCTACGAGGAATTCGTTTTCATTATTTTTATCGTTTTTATTATCTGGCATAATTTTCTCTTTTGATGATTTTTAGAAATATAGAAACAATAGGATAATACGCTACCCCATTAAACTCAAGCTCTGATATAGAGGTGCTGTAATCGCCAAAGCCAGCCATATTATCAATGCAGCTATCAGGGCCATTAATGACGGCTCAATATAAGAAATAATACGATCAACCATCATACGTAAGCGTTTATCGCTGTCCTCAGCAATCATTTTAAAGGTCTGTTCCAAGCGACCACCTTGCTCTCCGAGCGCAATAAGTTCCACTGCATAGCGGGGAAACATGCATGAGCGGCTCAAAGCAGACGTGATGGAAAAGCCCTGCTCAATGGTTTGGTTAGCTTGTTCTAAAGACTTTTGTATATAGCGATTACGCATCGCCTTTGCAGCGATAACCATAGAACGTCGCACGGACAATCCACTGGCTAAGAGTGCCGAGAAAACCCGAGAGAACCTTGCCAAGTCATGTTCTGCTACCAAAGCCCCAATAAAAGGCAAATAAAATAATAGCGCAGAAACAAGGTAATTGAGCACAGGCAGAATGTGTAGCAGGATCTTTAACAAAACAATGCCCAATAGAACCCCTACTACGCCAATAAAACCATATGCCTGCAAGAAAGAAGCAAAGCCAATTAAAGAGCTGGTGGCCAGCGGCATAGGTAAATCATTATAGCCAAAATAAATTAAAATCTGCGGCACAATAGAGGTTGTAATAACCCATGACAACAGAGCGACCATAGTAAACACAATGAGCGGATATCTGAATGTCCGTGCCATGCGCTCGCTAAGACTATCCGACCATGTTAGATAAGTAATAATATCGCCCAACGCACCCGATAAATCACCTGTTTCTTCGGCTGCTTCAATTAGACCAATTTGATGATCGCTAAATATCTTTTTCTGCTGACGCATCGCATCAGCCAAGGTATATCCGAGCCCTAAAGAGTCTTCCACCATCAATAACGCATTTTTGAGCCGTAGATGATCCGTAACAGCTTCCGCCTTTTTAATCACCTCAAAGACAGATAGTCCTGAATCTACGAGTGTTTTAAGTGTCATAAATAAAGAGATCATATGTTGTGAGGATATGGTACCAAAACTAGGTAATGTATTACGTCTTGGTTTTAATTTTTCATGTTCATCTAAACGCAAACCCTGTAGAGCAAGCTGCTCACGCAAGGCCTCAATGGTTTGCGATTCTTCAAACCCTCTAACAGGACGCCCCTGCGGTGTTAATGCGACATATTTGAAATAAGGAATGATATCTCTCCTGTTTTTGTGATATCATTATAACCATATTAAACCAGAAATAAATCATAGAAGGTTAAGATGCCAAAGGAAATTCGCCGTTTAGCTTTTTCACATACAGAAACGACAAAAGCCATTCATAACTATAGCCAAAACTTTGATATGGTTTTACCTGAAGGAAAAATTCTACACGCACGTTTTGCCACGGCTGGCGAAGAAAACAAAGCAGGTGATGAGTTCGATCATTCAGCCATTTTCCAAGCCTATAATGTCACGGCCAGTAAAAACAATTTAATTCTCACCTTTTATGAAGAAGATACGTTTGAGCACCGTTATTGCAATTTAAAAGCTGACTTTGTCTCTGCTGCGCTCGTTGATTATTGCCTAAATCATAAAATTATGATGCCCAAGAAAGGTACAAAAACTCTTGATGTAACAGAGTTTAATATCTGTCTTGATATCATTATGGACATCGCTGTCGAGAATGAAAACGAGCCGCTTAGTTTTGCTGATGAGAATGAATTTGCTGATTAATAACGGCCTCCGTTTCCAAAGCCAAAGCTTTTCGATCTTTATTATCTGTTTCAAGCACAGCTAAGAAATTTACGTCAATTTGATATGACCAACGGCCAAAAAAGCGCCATAAATGCTTAAAAAAGCCAACATCACCCCATGCGTAATATTCATAGTCTTGTTGTGATAATACTGTATTGCCTTCAACTGCTATAATGTTAAGAGCCACTGGTTGAACAGCAATTGTTGGATTATTTTCGGCGACGCTAAAATAAGACGACTTAAACGGCAAAAACTTACCTTTAATAAAGCTATTTGACCCTTCTGGAAACAATATATAAATCCGTGGATCCTGCTTAATTGTTTCGGCCAATTTATTTGTTCCTTCCATAGTGCCTTTACGGCTGCGTTCAATGAAAACAGTATTTTGAAGATATGCAAATATATTAAAGAAAGGCCATGAGGCCACTTCTTGTTTTGCCACAAAACGACAAGGTGTTGTGCTGCCAATCACCATGATGTCTGCCCATGACAAGTGATTAGCCATTAAGAGGAGCGGTTTACTTTTAGAAATCTCACCCCTAACAACCACTTTAATATTTAGTATCCAGCAAATAAGTCGTTGAAATAGTTGTGGGATAACATAAGCCTCTTTAGAGGCCGCCCGCCATAATAGCTGGGCTATGCCTAAAATAAGTGTGGCAATGAGAAAAAAGAAAAAACGGCATAGTGCCAATAAATGCCGTAATATATCTATCATGGTTTTTGTTCAAAAAAGCTAGGCTCTTGAGTACGACGACGATAATGATCTTTATAACGATCTGTCATACCGCCAATTGGCAAGATAATACAAACATCCAATGAACCCCACTGAACATCCCGAGAAATACCTTCACCAATTTTACATCCTGCACGTATATAGCCCTTTATCAGAGGGGGTAACTGCGCAAAAGATTGACGCTCATTAATACTTTCAATTGGGTCAGGCGTAAAAACCGCTCTATTATGTGGCATAGCGACAGGTCTCAACGCTTCATCAATCATATGAAAATGATGCAAATAAGATAACGACTGGCGATGCTCTTCAACATCTGTACCGCGAAAACTAGCGCACCCAAAGAAATAATCGGCCTTGTAATGCCCCATATATTCTGCCAAACCCTGCCATAATAGTTGCAAAATAGGTCTCGTGCGATAAGGCTCTTCCACACATGTCCGACCAACCTCAACCATATCAGTTGCATGCGCTTTAAGTTTTGAGATATCAAATTCATCTTCTGTATAAAAATGACCATGTGCTTGCGCTACTTTTTGACGGATAATCCGGTAGTTACCAACAACTTGCGTTTCCAATGTTGGTTTTGACGTATCAAACACCAATAAATGATCGGCAACCTCATCAAAATCATCATAATCACGTTTACGCGCCGCCATATCTTTTATAGGCGTTGCCCCTTGTTCTTCATAGAAAACACGGTAACGCAAAGCTTGCGCAGCATCTATTTCCTGTTCATTTTTGGCTAAACGGATTGTGATCGGCCCTAAAGATAAACCTCCATCCTCGAGAATGAATGGTTTGGCCTTATCCATGACGATATTTTCTTGTTTCACTGAAAATTTTCTTTTCTCGTTTTATCGTAATTTGTTATCGCAACAATACGTGAACTTCTCCAGCCCGTGCATCCTCACGTGACGCATTCGACATAGCAATCGCATTAGCGTCAACACCCATTTGCACCATAGAGCGCAAAACACGTTCAGCATTACGCTTAGATTTTGCCGATTCTATGGCACGCTTTGCAGCATTGCCTGTACCAGGATCAACAGCAACAAGTTCAAATCGTGCACCAGGATACTTATCTTGAGCTTCTGATACCGCCGTATACAAGGCTTGCTCATAATTTGTATTCGGATCATTGAAACGAATCACCACCAATGGCTGAGTTGACGCTGGACGCTCTGCATTTGGCCCTGGTGTCGTTGACACAGGGAACATCGCCGCACCTGTTTGCGTGTACAATCTGTTAGATAGATTAGCACCGTAAATATCGCCATTCGCCACAGCCAATGACAAGGTGCGAAGATTACGACGCTCTGCGGCCAGATAGCCAGAGGCACGTGTAATCTCTTCATTCGTAATATTTAGCAAACGCTCAATATTGGTAATAACACCTGATAAATTATCTTCTAAATCTGCCAATCTCTCATGGTCTTCTTTAACAGCGCCTGTAAGACCGTATGTCGCTTGAATAGACTGCATTAAGAAAGAAGCAACAGAAGACACATCTGCGATTTGCACGGCTACAGAGTTAAAGTTTGCAATAGAATTAGAAAGGCCTTCAAGATTATCTTGTGCCACATTTAAACGCTCTACCAAACGAGGGTTACCTGGCGTTGTACCTGCTTGCAATTGTGTTTGAATAGCGGCAACACTTGCATAATATTTAGCAGCTTGCGCACGTCCATCATTTTGGTAGTTGCGAATTGTCTCTTTAATTTGACCCAGCGCACCTTCTAGCCTGCTATATTCTTTTTGAAGCTCTTGTACTTTTTGTGACGCTTGCGTATCAATCGGTGAACGATCAAATTCAAATAACGGGGTGTCTAATCCTTCATTAACCACCTCATCATCAACTGCCTTTGGTTTCTGCACCCGTACCGTATCAACCGACTCAACCCCAGAGAATACATTCTCAGAACCTTGTCTTAAAATCGTCGGAAGTGGCTTATTCGTAATAACTAAGGTTGGCACCGCATTAGCAGAAGCCTCCTGTGCCAATACATCACCACTCACAAAACTTGCGACAACAGCACTCATCAAAATTAAACGGGACATCTTTTTATTTTTTATCATGATTATATTTTCCAAAACTATTCTCCTGATTGTTTTATCAGGATCAACATAAAGTGTACAGGGGAGTTTATAATGCTTTCAAGTCCCCCTGCCTACAAAAAACGTCTTTAAAACCAAGTTTTTTTGAAACGATAAATTTAAACATAAAAAAAAGGCAAAAAACATTTGCATTTGCCAGAGGTTTTAAGTAGTTTGCAGTTCACTTCAAGAAATTTTCTTTGTTGTGGATAAGCGCCCGTAGCTCAGCTGGATAGAGTGTTTGACTACGAATCAAAAGGTCAGGGGTTCGAATCCCTTCGGGCGCACCACCAAAGGTGATTTATTCATTAAATCGTCCATAAAGCAGTAAACAAGCGCTTTAGAAGGATTTGGAAAATTTCTAGCATTTTGATCGTATACCAAGCATTCAGGAAAGACCAAACGCTGAACAAGTTGCTTTCTTGCTAAATCACCCTCAATCCAAAGCTTAGACGGTGCCGCAAGCAACTCATGTAAGGTTTTTTGCACTATCTCAAAGCTCTCAAGATTTGGAAAAGGTGCCTTTATCTTAGCTTCAAGCATAGATTTTTCTTTCATAAGCTCACCTAGCTGCTCTTCGAACACACTTTTGATTATACTATCTGATGCGAGCACCATTTCCTGAGCATATTTCTTTACCTTGCCTTCAATCTCTACAAGAGACCGTGACCACTCACCTTGTAACTTTAATCTTTCACCCTTCTCTTCTTCCCACACCTCTTTCAACAAAGTATTGCTAAAGTTGATTAGCTCAGGCGCAGGTGTAACAGTATTAAGAATATCAACAAACTGTTCATGTACCTCTAAAAAAGGAATATTCAAATCCTTAAATTCACACCGTCTTTTGCATGTGTAATAGCCATACTTTTGATGCTTTCCTGACGAGAAAGAAGCCGTCATTGGTTGGTTGCAGCCGACACACAAGATATGCCCTCTCAATGGAAAATGCTTTAGGTGGTCAGTATTATACTTAGGCAGTTTACGTCCTTCCAGACGAGCCTTAATTAGCTCATAGGTTTCTAAAGAGATTAACGGCTGATGCTTTCCTGCAATTCCTTTGTAATCCCACACTTTGACCTCTATGAAGCCAGCGTAATAAGCTGCATTGCCGAGTATTTGCTTTTTCGCATTATCTGACTTTAGCTTAACTATATTCCCTCGGTTGTTTTTAAGACCTTTAGACCGTATAGCACTAGCCATTTCAGTAAAACTTCCAAAACGCCCATGCGCATAACTCCTTGTTTTTAAATGTTTTTCCGAAGGGATATTCTCCCCCAAATTTTGCTAAGTGTCGCCCTTTATTTTTTATGTGAAATAAGCCCCGCTTCCACAGGGCTTATCTTCAGACTTAATTTTATAGTGAATTGTAATAGTGTGCTTGAGCGGTATCCTCAAAAAACTTACTGTCTGAAACTTTATTGAACTTTTTATAAAAATCCTCCACAAATTCAGCCTGTAAATTTCCAATAATAGGGCAATGCAATTCTACGAAATCAAAGTCATAGCCTTCAGAAATTTCATACATTGCAATGAACTCTCTTAACAATCCTGCAAGGATTGGTAATCCAACACCAAAGACAAGGGGTTTGAGGCACACCTTTGCATACCCTTGCGCTAAAGCGTCTCGTGTATAATTATCTATGATCTCATCTTTGAAACTTTGCTCATAAAAAATGCGGTTCTCCATGAGCACTACCCCCACCAGTATTTTTTCACGCATTTTATTTTCTTCTATTTTTTCCATGTTTTTAAATTCCTTTCATGGTTAGTTAAATTTAGGCAAAAAGCCCCTGTTCCCGCACTCACCTTGAGTACGAAATTCTATAAAATTAGTCAGTATTATTGATTGACTTATTGGCTGTTTAAGCCTACATATAAGTACGAATTAACAATCTCTTTACAGAGTTGTTTGAGTTGAATAGCGATTAGTTCAGTGGCCTCTTTGCCGCCAAATTGCTCTTCTGTATCATTTATCCAAATATTTTTTTTCACTAATAACCCTCTTTTCTCGTTAATACATTAATACATACTACATGATACGTAGCGTGAAATTTCCCAACAGATGCTAAAAAAAAGATGAGGCATCTCCCTCTCTTACTCGCCTATAATATCGCGCCTATACGAAGTATTTTAACAAGATTGATTAGCATCTAATGGGTCAAATACCTTCTGGACAGATAAAAACAACTCAAGTAATTTTTCTAACTTTTTATATTTGCATGCCTTTATCGCATTTAAAAAAACATTCGATACCTTAGCGTCAATAGATGCGCAAACATCATACAAAGCTGACAACTCATTGCATTTTTCATCATATTTCTTAACATCACAATCTCTGTAGATGTGCTGCACTTTATTTAAAATAATATTTAGACGATATGCTGTAGCGCTTTCGACGTTGATCAAATTCATTATTCCAGCGGCTGTCGTTGGGTTCTTCTCTATTAACTTAATCCATTTTGATAACCTATTTCTGGTATTCGCAAGATATGTTGAGCTAGTAGGCCTATTTTTTGTATGACAAATCTGACAAAAAAAATAACGTGTAAATTCTTTTTCAAAGGGCTTATCTACCTTTTTTCTTTCTGCGACTTTTTTCAATTTATCTTTAACAAGACGGAAATCTCTTCCTTCACAGTACTTACAACACCAACCTTGCTTTAATCTTATCTCTTTTATTAACATCAATATATGTTCATCATTTATATCTTTACCTCCTGTCAACTCATCATACTTTTTTGCGTAACATAAATTATTATCATTAGGTTGAATTTGAATCTTTATCGTTTCTAGCTGTAGTTCCATAGTTGCCTCTCAAAGTTATATCCCGAATAATCTCGGGCGGTATAACGTGTGAGAATCGTTTTAGACTAAAAAAAATTGAAAATAACAATAAAATAATAAAAGTGTCGTTAATAAAGCAATTAAAATAGATAATAGCTCCAATTAATATTTTTTAATTGCTATCTTCTCGCATGACATCCAACCCTTCAAGATCAAAACGTTTCAAGGCAGGACACACAATGCATGATCTCGCAAATCGTATTGCAAGCTCAATTTCTATAAATGTATTGATATCAGATGTAATACGGTGTGGGTGATCGCAAATAGACCGAGAACTACGCTCAGAATTAAGGCGCCAGCCCATCCATTGAGCAGCCAAACAACAATCGAGACAAAAACACCATAGCCCCATTTATTGTACCCTGCCCACGCTCCACCAAAAATAAAAGCCCACCATGACCAGTAAAGAGTTTTCCCCTCATCTAGCTTAGCTTTAATTTTAAAGTACTTTATTGAATCATCACCAAAATAGGTTTGAATATCCTCTTCCGATAAGCTCTTAATCAGTTCTCTTTTTTTATTAAATATTCCCATGCTTTTCCCTTTCTCTTTTGCGGCATGTTTGCGTTTAAAAAGAGAGGTATCGGGCGTATGAAACGTGTTCTTGAAAGTTAGTTTTTTAGCTAATACCAACAAAACCACCGTAAGCGCTATCGACAATATCAAGAAGAGGTAAGTGTAAATTGAATCTTCGCCATTCCATATCACGCTAATCTCTGTGCCTGTCGTTCTGGCAGCAACAATAATGCCTATAAACAGAACCACAGCTAGTACGAGCTTAACAATCAATTTTAAAGTAACAACAATCAAACGTTCCAACGTCTATACCCCCTTTTTAAACAAAGAAAAGTCACCAAAAGAGTTATCTCTCTGGTGACTGGGGATTTACAACTGAAACCATAGGATCAGCCGACGGCTTTTAAGCCGAAGCTCTGGACATGACCGCCGTCCCCAGCCATAAGACTGAGAACGACATTTTCGATGCGATTACATGTAGTATGAAAACACATCAATCACGGTTAATGCCAACCGCTATGGTTTGAGGTTGTAAAGCCCCAGATCGACCAACAAAGCCGACCCACACTCACTATGCCCCTTATTTTCGTAATAAGCAAAAAGAATTTCTTATTAAGAAGTTGTGTGGATTTTTAATTACAGATATTTTTTAAGGATAGCGTCTTTAGCTGCGGAAATGTGCTCCAGCTTCTCCTGCAAACCCTTGATCTGCATCTCAGCTTTTTCAATATCTACTGCGATTTGTTTTTGTTCCTTATAAGGAGTCATAGGGATTTTTACCCCCTTAATTCTGTCTGAGGATGCCCGCTTTGATCTTGAGAAACCTATTCTTTCGCCTTCTTTTAAGAGCGCATAGGCTAGGTATTTTTCATGCACAATATCGGGCTTTTTCACTCTCAAGACACCGCAGTGATCGGTGGGATAAAATGGCGTGTTTTTAGGAATGGTATTGACCATCCAGTCCCCATCAATGCCCCATACCACGGACATGGTGTCAAAATCTGTGATGAGCAAGTCGTTGATGCGCCCAAAGGGTTCAAAAACATTGGCGCTGTAAACAGGATATTTCCCATCCGGAATTATCTGGCTCTTAAGAACTCTCTGCCCAATGGACACGTGGAATAAATCATCATCACTAAGCCGTACTGACTGATCGGCTTTGTTGTGTAAAGTGTTCAGTTTGTCCTCAATAGACGTTTTTAGGCTTTCAATCTGGTTTTTGGCTTCTCGTTCTTCTTTCTCGATTGTTTCGATTTCCTCAACGATTTTCACCTGCACTTCAACAGGAGGAAGGGGGATTTGGACATTTGATGCTTTATCAATGTTTAAATTGTCTACTGAAGTTCCACCAGATGCAAAGCTTTTAAATTGATCTTGCGCCAAATTACTTGAAAGCACATAAAATAGAAAATCTTTTTCAATATTGTCACTAAAATTTGAAAAAACTAGCCAACCATCATGTATGCACCCCTCAATATTTAGAATGTAGGGCCGTCCGTAGCTCATTGAATTCGATACTATGAAATCCCCAGGATAAACATAGTAAGATTTTAAAGCCCCCTCTTTTGTGATCCTATCTTTTGTCGCTTCTATATATTTTGAACCAGACTTTACATCGCCTATTTTGATCCAATTAACCCCATCTATATCATCAGTAAGATACTGCCTGATTGGGCGAGGTGATGCGCCTCTGTTAATATTTGCTATTTTCCCCAATTTAAATAAAGGCCATTGGCTCTCAATCTTCACTTTTTTTTTAGAGGCTAGAGAGATAGTTTTATCAAATACCCCACGGTCGAAGGTCATCATGTCAATTAGGTCGTGGCGCAAGACATTGCCTTTCAGGCTTTCGTCAATCTTGGTTTTAAAATCGTCGGTAAAGGCTTTATACAGATAGGTGCTTGCCTTTTTAAGGTTATCAAAACGGTGAGGGTCAAAAAGCTTTGTACACTCCTCTATGCTCTTACCGCCTTGTATGGGATGTATCCCTTCATTGCCACGGCGATTACTAAACTCATAGCCAAGGAATTCTTTTTCTTCTTTTTTCTCGCCACTTCTGACGACCACAACTTTCTGCTCATAAGTCATCACAAAATAAAAAGCTTTCTCTTTCTCAAGGGACAAGGCATTTTGCCAAAAAGCCTCTTCATCTTTCGCTGTGATTTTGTTGCGATACTCTTTGTATATTTCGTGATCAAGGACATTCTTGTTAGGTTTCTTTTCAAGGAAGGTGAGGTAATCTTGGTAACTCAACCCATCCCATACATAAGAAACATACTTGCTGATTGGTTTTTCAATACCATGAATTGAGGTGTCAGCCCTATTTAAAAAAGACTTTTCTATATGGTTACTGATATTTATATGGTCATAATTATTTCTTCTTCTCAAAAACAGCGTGACCGTATTCGTGTTAGTTGCCATGAAGGTGTTTCCACCTAATTCTGCAATCCCGACGATCTCAAAATATTTCAAGATCATTTCTCGTGTTTTTGTATAGATGCCAGTATTACTTAAAATACTACTAGGAAGAATAATGCCCGCCAAACCACCATCCTTGAGAAGTTGCTTAGTCCTCTCAACGAATAGGCACTCAATCTCGCTGCTTTGATCTGTTAAATATTGATAAAGTTCGAAATCGTCTTCCGTGTAGTATTTACGAGCATTATTTTTAAAGGCCGAGACCGAGTAAGGTGGGTTAGAAACAACAATATCGAATTGCTTATTATCTTTATGTTCATCTCTGTCTGATTTTGTAAGTAATCCTGTATATTCAGCATTCTTCTTAAAATTTGCCAGTCCATCACTATGCGCAATCTGTGCAAGTCCATCTCCATGCAAATAACATCCAACTTTTCCAACTTTCACAAGTCTATAATCTTTTTCAATACCGTACACATATTCATACGCCCAATCAAAATGTGCAGCCTTCCACTTATGTATTTGTTTGGCTGTTTCTGCGATATAATCATCTGGGTTCAATGTATTCAGAATACTCTGGATTTCGTGCATACTTTCTGTAAGAAAATGTCCGCTACCTGCTGCATAGTCAATTATAGAAGGTAAGTAGTTACCATTTTCACCTTTATTGAGCTTTTCTTTAATGATTGTCTCAAGAGGCATGCTCTTTATAATAAATTGAGCTATAGGGACAGGCGTAAAAAACTGCCCTGCCTCTTGTTTTAAGCCGGTTGTTAAGAGTAATTCAAAGAAATCGCTTAGATATTGCTGCTTTTTTGCATAACGGATTCTGTAACCCTGTAAGAGCTCCACCACTTCTTTCACGACTTTTGCATTTTCTTCAAAAGATTCATCGTCAAATACCTCTTTAATAGCAAATTCGTTGTTTTTTTTCAGACGTATTTCAATAATATCTTTTAGAATCTTATTTTTTATTTCCTTATCTATTGATCCATATTTTTTTTCAAAATCTGCATCAGAAATGTCAGTCACCTCTTTCGATAAGAATTCTTTCATACCTTTTTTATAAAGGTCCGTAAGACGTTTCTGAAATGAGATGTGGTCATCTTTCGGATACTTGATCCCCGCATACTGATAGGGGGCGTAAAACCATTGAAATGCTAACTCATCATCGTCATTTGTGGATCTTTCATCATAGATTTTACAAAGAAACAATGTAAAAATTTTGTTAAACGCATTAGGTTTATCCGATACAACATTGTGTCTAAGTATCTCCAAAAACTGATTAAAGATAAAACTGCTATCTTCCTGCGTGATTTCTTTAAGACTGTTAGGTGTTAACGCTTTACTCTGAAAATCATAATTGCTTACCCATTCCTCGAAAACACCATTGTTTTTGGTGAGTTTATTCCATCTATCATAGAAATCTTTAACGTTGCCCGTCTCTCTATAATCACCTTCAATCTTGACGATCTCACAGCAATAGGAAATCTCACCGTTTTTATCGATTTTAGAGGCGTAGAGCATTAACACCTCAGCATTTTTATCCTGCTGAAAATAAGTAAATAATTGCCCACCATTAGCATGGATGCGTTTTAGCTCTTTATCGAACTCTATACCGTCAGTTTTGCACTCGATCATAAGATATGCAGAGCCATCATCCCGAGTGACAAGAACATCTAGCTTACCGCTAGTGCCGTGGCCAGTAGCCCATTTTTGTTCTAGAGTAATGCTTTCAGGTTTGTAACCTTTTTCTAGCAACCGATTAACACATTCTAGAACTACAAAGTTCTCAGATGATTTGAAGTTGCACGTTGTTTTATCACCTAGCGTGATTTTTGAGCCATAATCTATAGACTCGCTCTCTCCATCTACTCGAATTTTGTAATTGCTATGATTACCATAACTCTTAACCCAAGTCGCAGCCTTGCCATCTTCTAAAAGATAGCCCATAGCTTTTAGTAATGGTGTTATCTCTGTGATTGTAGGCATGGCACTAGTATTTCCTTCAATGTCGTTTAACCATAAGGTAGAGAGTAATAGATTCTCGCACAATTAAAATCTCAATGTTAATCACTCAAAACAATCTACACTTAAATACAGAGGCCATCTCTTTACTGACTACACTACTAGACTTAACACAACACTTACATAACTCACTAGAGGATAAACTATATCTATTGGTATAGTCTTAGGCGGTATAGATTGTTTTGTTTATTGGCTTTGTCCCCTGCCCCGAAAAAG
>MDSV01036314.1_pt1 | contig 14795 bp, 21 predicted proteins | sample 810851 | NCBI WGS metagenome assembly MDSV01 (sample SAMN05326640, study PRJNA326480) | marine metagenome | isolation source: seawater | place: Atlantic Ocean: North East | collected 2012 | reverse complement strand
TGAAGTGCTTTCTGAACAGCAGGATGCTTAGACAGTCCACGTTTGAACTTCTCTAGTTCTTTGACAGCATAACTTTGAGCACCACTCAAATCAAGTGCAAGTTCTATGCCTTTCTTCACGTCTTTATCACGTGCAGCTTTCTTTTGGTCAGGGTTATCTTTATAGTAGTTACTAATCTCTCGACCAGTAAGTTTCTGTTTACCCATTTTACTCAAGGGGTCTACTTTACCATCCTTGACTTTTTCTAGTAGTTTTTTAAGTGTTATCATTTTACGCCAAATCCTTATCGTGGTTTAATCCACCTTTTTTCTTTTTAACTATAAATGCGTTGACCCTTGCCAGTCCCCATTGCTGAGGAGTAGTGCCAGGCCTATGCCCTGTTTTCCAAGCAGCAACCCCACGATTATAAACTTTTCGTAGTGTTCCTGTTGATATTCCTGATTTCTCTGATTTCTTCTTTAAAGCCGCAGAGACATCTTCTTTTAAATACTCTTTTAACGATAGTAGTGCCATACCGTAATCCCTCTTGTACCATCTTCTTCTTCCGTGTACTCTATCTCATTGTCAAGAGTTAACTCAGTGAATCTGATATCTTGTAATTGTCTTAACTTGTAGTCAACAATACGTGAACCTTCTGGCCCATGAAAGTTGTATCCATCAAACCCGCAGGCGTGCATACATTCTTTTACAGTTCTCCATGCCCAACTGGTGTATATCCAAGACATACTCCCAGTGGAATCAGGAATAACCATTCCATCCATGTAATGTGCTATCATGTATCTTTTCCCGTTATACATTCTACCTTCTTGGTTTTCGGGTATGATACGTACCGCACCACGCAACACATCACCTTCATAATACATAACCCAGTGACTCATAACACCACCTGTTTCAGGATGGGTTAACCACGGTCTATCTTGAAGATGTTGTACATTACGCACTGCTTCTATAAACTGGTCAGGTGTAATACCTGTTTTATCTGTTGCATCTTTCATGTAAAGACCTGTTACTGGTGAATCCGAATCAAGGATATCTTCACTCAGTTTGTCTTTACCACCATTAATATACATTGCATTGATTAAATCAATATCATCATGTGGTATTGTAGAGTCCATGTATACTAATTCATGTCTCCATCCCCTATCGTGCATCACCGTGTCTTCACTTGGTGGAAAAGTTTCATGAGGTTGAAACATTACTTACCTTCTCCGTACATATCTTTAAATGATTTTGTATATTTACTTGGTTTTGTTTTTGCTTTCTTATCGCCTGGAGCTGGTTTATATGCCGACTCATCGTCATCATCTTTCTTACCATGCTTCTTAAAATGTGCATCACGTTTTGTTTTGGTAGACTTCTTGAGTCCCGCATGATAACGTGCTGGTTGTGTACCCTCTCTATCTTTGATATCAGGGTCTTGTTTCTCTACTAGTTCTACCGCATCTAACCACTTACGTAGTTTCTTACCATCGGGCATTTCTACGATTACATAGTTTGCACCTAGTACAGATACCGTACCGACTTCCTCTGTTTCTTTGATAACAACAGAATCACCAAGTTCGAATAGTTCTCCCTTGACGAATTGTTCTCTTGTTTCCGAAACAACAGGTAATTCAATATGGCGTTTAAAAGAAGTCTCTTCCTTGAGACCGAGGCCCTTTCTAACATCGTTAAACAACTTCTTAGCATCTTTGTTGTTTACTTTTGATGGTAATCCTTGGGCAAAACTTTGAAAGTCGTTATCGACAGCAAATCCTCGCATCTTAGATGCAGACATCCCTGTTACACCTTCTGCATCAGGGTCTCTTTCCCCCGCAGAAACGATTCTGATTGTTTCAAAGTTATAAAAACCGTGTCTTGCTTTCTTACCGTTGTATTTGTTTGCGAGTACATCGAACTCACGAATTCTATCTGCACCTACTACCATATTAACTTTACGGTATCCCGCATCATATAATGATACAAGTGCTTCGATTGCAGTTCTTACTTTCTTATCTACAACGATTTGACGTGCGTGTTGTGGGAACAACTTACGCAAATGTTTTACTTTATCTGAATAGGACAATGGATTCTTTTTACTATCCTGTGATTGTGATACGTACACACGATAGTCTGCACCCTTCGATTTAGTCTTGAGTACATCCATTACTTTACCATGTCCGATAGTAGGAGGATTCATACGACCAAAGGTAAAGTATACCTCTTTGGTTTCCTCTATCAGATAATCTTTAAAATTCTTAATCACTAGACTTACCGCCTTTTTTCTTTGCGATTTCTGCCTTTCTAATCTTAGGTAGAAGTTTCTTCGCAATCTTTTGTACTACTGCCTTCTTCTTACTTAGTTTCTTTTCTAACTCTGCTCTACGAGCCATTGATAAGTCACCCTTACCTTTACCTTTAGTTAGTTTCTTGAGAAGTAGTTCACGTGCTTGTTTGGTTGCACGTTTCTTTAATTTGTCCATTGAAGCAATCTTTTTGGCTGCTTTCTTCTTACCAATCTTGATTTTGTTGGCGAGTTTTTTCATACGGCGGGATGCAGCCATACGCTGCTGAATAGTCAGCGCTTCGTCTGTCTGACCTTCAAAAAATTCTTTAAAGCCTATTGGTTTTGGCATCTTTATCTCTTTGGTTTATCCCATCCCTTCAGTACATCAGGACTGAAGTTATTATACGAAAATTCGAGGCGGTCAACCAATTTGACCGCATCACCACCTAAATCGTCTATAGCAACAAACCCTTCCGCACCAGTGACTTTATATCCCTGTTTGGTTTGTACAAAAGAGTCTATATTACTAAGACTGTTTAATTTATTTATAAGTTTTAGTTTTGCAAAAACAATATTTTTCTGCAATTCGAACATATTAACTAAACTTTTTTGGTTCTTTTTGCTGAAGAACTTGAGGATTTCGTTGAGCTTGTCTTTTTGGGTTTGCTTACCTTTTTCGGACTTGCGCTTGTCGATTTCCTTTTGGAACTTGTCTTCGACCCACTTGATGAGGCCTTGGACGTGCTTTTGCGAGTTCGGGATGACTTGGCCTTTACGGACGAACGTGTTGTTGTACTGTTCGATGAGTTGGGCGAGGTCTTGGTTTCGTTCAAGTTCTCTGAGGGTTGTCCCAGCAATTTTTTGAAAAAGTTTGCCAGCTTTTGATAGATAGATGTTAACATCATTAGTCTCCTTTTCATTCATAGTAGCACTGGACACATCACGCAACATTGCATCTTGTGACCATACATTATTAGAGGATTTGAACTTTGATACGTCAACACCATACGATGCTTTCATAGATTCAAAATCCTTACCCTTATATGTAGTGTGCCAAACAATACCGATTTTTGACTTCAACACTTCTTGTGCTTGGTCTTGCGGTATTGCATAAACAATAGTGTTAGGGTGGAAGGTAACATATTTTGTACCATCAATGGTCTTCTTACCTAAATCCCCTTCACCATATAAAAAATCTCCCTGTATAACTCCCTTGATTCCAAGAGCAGGTAGATATTCGAGTGCTTGTTTCATCTTATCTTGTAGGTCACCACTACCGATATCTGATTCGATATCCGCATCTGATTTATAGACCTTCGGGTTCTTTGCAAAGATACCTTTCTTAGCAACGAAGAATTCTCCGTCACTAGGGTCTGTCCCACAAAAGATGGCAGGCGCACCGTCCCACTTAGTGGATAGTTTTGATTTACTCTTACCACCCAACATATCACGTAATGCACGTAGAGCAAAGATTGCTTGACGTGTACCATCAACACCACCATAGAGAACCTTGTCCTCAATGTGGGTCATATGCGTGTTCTTTTGTTCTGTTATAAACTCTTTAAATTCCATTACTTCCAACCGTTTTGATAATCTTCTTGATATATAAACATTATCTTCTCTTTTGTTATCGGTGTCAAGTCTTCTATTGTAACAGGATTGTCAATCTTGTCAATAGTTCTATTCTTAAATTTGTTACCCATCGGATTATTATCATCTTTTAATCCTAACATAGGTAACATATCAGATACCTCATAAACATAAAAGGCATCATCATATTCAGTAATAGGTTCTCCCGCCCATTCAAACTGTCCACAAAACTCTGAGATTTGTCTTATCGGACTATCTTCAGGCATATGGTCATTGACAATATCATTTGGGTCTCTGTCCCAATATGCAATGTCATTCTCATTATCTGACCAAACATCCCATTTCATTCTAGACTTCTGTTGATTGATTGAACCGCACCATCTATCAATAGGGTCACGTTTAATTGCCAGTTTGGTATGGTACTCAGTCTGAGTCCAATCCATGTTCGTTGCTCCGTGATACAACTGTATATAACTAGATGCATTCTTTGGAGGAGTCATTACTGCGATTCCATTAAACACTTTAGGTTTAGGATTCACAAAATCTTTATCATAAAAATCTAAATTAATCATTAAAATTTAATTTGTTTCTTCGCCTTAATATCAGGTGTACCACCAAGAAACGTTACAAGTTTCTGAACACCTCTCTGTATAAATGAAGTAACTTTACTCCAAGTTCCTTTTAACCACTGACCCGCCTTCTTGAGTATATTAAACTCATTCAATACCTGATTGTCAGAACTATATTCTTCTTGCATTGAATCTACAATCAATGATATTACCGACCAAAAATTATATTCTCCAGTCTTGACTTTTTTTATTTTACGTGAAGATGTTTTGAATCGTGCTTGTAGTTTCATTGCGTTTGCAATCTTCAAACAGTAGTTATCGTCATCGACTGAATGTATCTTAACTGTACCACCATCTGCACTTGCAACCAACATAAACTCAGCAGCTGCATTTGAATCTTTTCCGAACTTCTCGTATCCCGACATTGCTTCACGAGCAAACTCTACCTTGAATGATTTAGATTCATCGAATAGTTTACCCAACTCTTGCATACAATCTTTGTGTGCTTTCTCTGCCTTGTTAACAATTTCATTTGTCCCTGATTTGATAAGGGGTCTTAGTTTGGATGGTGCGAGAGTGTTCTTTACAAATCCTTCTAGGACTTGGGTTGTCTTTTTATATTGTTCTGATTTTACTATATCAGGATTGGAGTTTTTAATTGCAGCTTCGAATGTTGCAGTTGATTCTGCTTTACCACCCGACATTAATTGTGCAATACCAATCTTTACAGAGAATCTCATATCACCTATGAGAACATCTGTCTTAGGTGTGATATCACTTGCACCATATGATTTCCAAAAAGAAGTTAGAGATGCTTTTGCACGTCCATATTGTTCTGCATCTTTTTTCTTTAACTGTGGATATTTGTTTAAAACTTCTTGTGCAATCTTACGACCAGCTTCAAGTGCTTGAGGATTATCTTTGATTGCGTTCCATACTTTATTAGATATACCTTGACCTGATTTGGTCATAGGTCTGCCAGTGAGTTCATAAAAACCCATGACTATAGCGGCTTCGTAGTCTTCTGCCTTTAGTGCTTCAGTAAGAAACTCTTGAAACTGTAACATATTGTCCCCATTGAATAAAGTTATACATCTATTTATAACAATACGGCGCTAGAGTTTTCCTCATCGTATTGTTTTTTAGTATCTTTCAGTTGGTTCACCCAGTTGTCTCTATGTTCTACAAAGATTTGTGGTTCATGGTCATCAACTGCAATGATTGTAACAAGTTGTGTTATGGGTTGTCCAGTTCTTTCTTCCCACATGATTGCATAACCAGCTTCTTGCATGAAGTAGTTCTTAATCATAGATGGGAACTTTTTCTTACGTGAAGTCTTGAAGTCAATGATTGCGGGTTTACCATCAAACTCTGCAACACAGTCAACACGTCCAGCGAGACCTAGATGGTTTGAGTATAGTGGTGCTTCTTGAGCATACACTGTACCGATACGTTCATCTAGTATTGGTTTCAAAGCAAGAAACGATTCGATGATATCAGGTGTGTACTCTTCTTTGAAGTTCTCTTCATTGTCGATATACTTCTCAATGATTTCATGAACACGAGTACCACGTCTAGATGCGATACCACTGATACGATTTGCTTCTGCATCACCAACACGTTTACGCCATGCGGCTATACCCGCACGACTCAGTATTGATAATACCGTGGTAATAGAAGGATACTGTAATCCTTCAGGAGTTTTATATTGGCGACCTGATTCAGTTGTTACTGTATCCATGTCAATAAGTTCTACTGGTTGATGATTAAACATTTGTTCCCCATAAAAACGTAGCTAAGTTACGTATTAAAAATAATAGACCAACACCGTTCAATAGAACCAATGCACGGTCTTTCCATATGATTGATACCCACAACCACAATGCGATACCAACAATTGATAACGATAAATCATAAAATTGTAATCCTTCAATACCTCGTAGGGACATCGCCCCTAATACAAATATTGATGCAACCCATTTAACATACCAGTCTAAGGTATACTTGGGTGTTGCGGATTTCATAATCCTTTTTGAGTTTGCTAGTTCTTCCTTAGCAAATTGTTTTTCTTCCTTGGTCATACTTTGACTACTCCATGATTTTTCTTGATAGCATACTTACTATCCGTAGGTACTTTCCTAGTTTCAAGAACCTCTTTGATATAGTCCTTGAACATCTCTGCACCTTTGTATCCACGTGATGGTGGATATAAATTATCTTCATTACCCATGAAGAAGATACACATCAATGCGACATCTTCAAACGCAACTGCTTTACCATTATACAATAGTATCTTATCCTTGTCATTCTTTCGACCTTGGATTACCTCAAACTTTTTCACGCATCTTCTCCAGTTTAACCTTTGTCGCTTTCCATTGTTCGAATGACATAGGTTTCTTTGCATCACCATATGCAAGTTTACGTTTCTTGAATTCCTGTTTCAGGACTTTCTTATGTTCCGCACCTAGAAACGTTCCGACCATCTTCAATAGAGTTTGTCGGAATGAACGTCCGTGATGCATATGTCCTAAACAGTGGGTTAATTCGTGAAGTAGGGTATACTTGTTTAGTCCTACTTTAGTATCGAGGGTGACTGAACGTCCGTTTGTCCAACCTGAAGTACCACGTCCTGTAGAACGTAACTTGGATTCGACAGGGGGCATGGAACGGAAGATAGCGGTGACATCATCATTAATAGACTCTGACCACAACTTACCCCAAGTCTTAGACTTGTAGATACTTTTCGCTACCTTCTGAACCTGTTCAATTGAATTGTACTCAACGTTACCAACCTTACGTAACATGGCGAACTCTGCCTCATAAGTCTTTTGACGTTCTGAGTCTTGTGAGTTATAACCACGGTTCTGTTTACGTTTATGCTTTCGCAAGTACTGGTTGTATAATGTTTCGTCACTCAATTTCATAATATATCCTTTCGTTATTGGTATTTCCCCTTAAGCGCAAAATGGTTTTTATGATTGTCCATCTTTTGTTTATATTCAGCATGAACTTTATAAAGTTCCTTCAAACGCTTCTCAATATTGAAAACCATCTGAGGGTTATCATTCTGTTCTGCGTTATTCAAGTCCTTCTCCGTCCATGCAATTTCCACTTCGAGTTCTGTGAGTGTCACAGCAAGTTCTCCCAAGTCCATTGTGCCAGTTTGTCTTGGAGACGATACGCCTCCTTCTCCCAAGGTTGCTCATAGTAGTCCTTGTTGCAAACTTTACCTTTCCAGTATTGTTTACCACAGACTTCTGTGAGTTCCCCACGCACGCCTTGTTTAACGTGAACCATCTCATGACATATAGTCGTGATAAAGTTACGAAATCCCAAGGCGGTATCTATCTCAAGTTCGTACCTACGTGGTTCGTCTTGAAGACAGAATCCTTCAGCACCTGTTTTCTCAGACAGGTTCTTCACTAATTTGATATCGATTTCTATGTTACGCAATCGGGGCATCAGATGTTTTATCAACGGATAAACAATTGTCTCAACGAGTTCACGTTGACCCTTTCGACCACCTCGAACCTCAACTAAATGCATCGCAAAACCTCTCATCTCATTCTCAATACAAGTATATAGTAACACAGCGGGCAACTATTGTCAAGAATTATTTTCGTTTAACCCTTTCCGTAAGTTACTGAATATTATACTTTTTCTTATATTCTTCTTGTTCTTTCATAACAATCTGACGAGATGATTCCAACCAAGGGACTAAATCATCGTATCCACCGATGACTTCTCTTTCAGATGGTACGTGTTTACCATTGACTTCTTTGGCACTCCACTCACAACTGATTTGTGGGAATGTCCTTGCATTAGGAAAGAGTTCTACTAGGTCTTGCATCTCAAAGTCATCACCCAACTTATAGACCACATAGTCAAACTCGGTTACGTATGGACTAGCTGCTGGGTAACAATTAAGTAAATACTTTTTGAAATGCATTACTTGGAATAATGCTTTTTCACAAAACGGACAATTATCCTTGCTGAAGATTTTTATATACATCATCAATTCCTGAAATGACTTCTTTAAATCCTTTCTGTCGGTAGTTTCCACTGACAACTATTCTAGGAGAGTCATGATTATTTCTTTGCACATAGTGTCCCATAAAAGCAGGAAATAAAATAATCCCACCTGTATTAGGATAAACTTCTTTTGGTAAGTTCAATCCTTGAAACTCATTAGGAAACACTAAGGCGCCATGGTCTTCACTTGCTTGCAAGTAATAGACAAAACTTAGGTCAAATACATTGGGTAACATATTGGGCAACTTGTGATTGTGATAAGCAGTAGAACCACCTTTCTCAACCACCTGTCCCCAAATAGATTCTAGTTCTAGTTCACCCATTGTTATATTCATAACAAGATTATCAATCTCATTCATAAGAGTTTGAAAACACTCAACAGTATCAGGTATTATAATATCCTCATACTTAGTATCAAATTGGTCATGAGAATTTCTTTGATGAACATCATCTTTATTCTCTAACAACCAATCAATACATTCTTGATGTTGAACTTCATTCTTCTCAGGCATTCTACCATAGAAATATGTACAAGGTAATAGTGATTCTTGTTTGATATTCCAGTGATGCACAGGAAGTTTGTTCAACTCATTAAGTCTATCAATCTCTTCTTGGGTGTATTCTTTACTCATAGTATGTCCATGCTCTTTCGTGATAATAATAAAGAATCATTTTGATAAAGAAGTCAAAGGTCATAATCGAACCCGCAATTGCAAAACTACCTGTAATAAAGTACCCAATCATACCCGTAGTTAGTGTCGCAATGATTCTCCACGATAACGCTTTGTAAGCACTCTTCTTTTTAGATTCCACGTTGTTTTCTAATTTTGGTAGCAGAAATATCTTCTATTTCTTCACCAAGGTGTTCCTGTTCAATCTTATATCCAACATCTCTGCCGTATGTAATATGAACAATGTTAGGTACACCCACAATTTCATAATCATCTAAAGTGAACCCTTCCTTTGTAAGTTCTGTGATTATCTCTTCTTTCCTTTCTTCGATAGTATAAGGATTACTATCGGATATTTCCATTTCCCTTAGAAGTATTACTACTTGACCAGTTTTGGAAATTGCTCTTTTAAAAAGTTCTGTATGCCCTTTATGCCAGGGCTGAAACCTTCCAAGGAGCTGCGTAGTTGGTTTAAGTCTATCCATTCTTTTACTCTTATATCGTACTTCGAAGGTACTTCAAATACTTTGTTAGTATCTGCGAATCTACCTTCATCGATTGTATCCATCCATATTATATAGTCGGCATCTAACCTATCTCTATATTCATTGAACGGACACACAAAATCTATTATACCCCACGACTCTTGATTCATTCTGTAAAACTGTCTTATTCTGCCTTCTTCACTGAAATCCCAATCGTCACTCTTTTCCCTTATTGTATCTGCATTATAATGAGGGACTAAAAAATGGTACGCCAACTCTCTTGCGAGAGTTGACTTACCTGAGCCTGGCAGACCAAAGATTAATATCTTCATACTGCCTCGGCGAACTCGACTGCCTTCTCGACAGCTTTGATTTTTCTAGTTTGGTTTGCACCGAACCATGCAGACGCCAGTCTTGAGTCTACTTCTCTTCCCATCTCGTGGTCAGTTAAGTAGGTCACACTGTTAAGTGCCTGCCACCATGTTCCTTTACCGAACTCAGCACCTGGCTGTGTCTCTAGGAACTCAAACGCTTTTTGACCATTCGATGTTAAATCATCAAAAGTCTTAACGTTAATTTCTTCCTTACCTTTGTAGGTTCTTGGGAAGACTTCGTTGTAGTACTGAATCAGAGACTCTGCACTGAAGTTCTTAGAAGCGAGATATTGTGCAACCTCTTTGTATTGAGCGAACTTCTCATCTGCAATACCCATGTGTTCTTTCACCATATCAGGGTCAAACACTTTTCTGTGAGACAACTTGACTCCAGTGTTTTTCACACTTGCAAGTGCCATAGAAAGAGTATTGTTACAAACCACTCTGATTGGAGTAAACCTAATATCAATAGACTTACCATACTCATGTGGGTTTGAGAACAAGAAGAACTGTTCAACAGGGTCACCTTTGACCGCTTCGAACTCTCCTTTCACTTTGGCGAGACCCCATACCATCTTTCCACCTTTCAGTGAACCAGCAGTATGCATCTCCATAGAACCTTCAAGGCAGTACTCAGAGAAGAACTCGAATGCTTCTTCGTTCTGAACTGGATGCCAGTTCTTACCAACTTGAGTCAAAACCTTATTATCGGAAGACCTAATCAGTGCTTCCTGTCCAGTTTCAACTTCAACATCACCAACCTTTGCATAGGTTGGTAGTTTATCAACTGACCAATCAAGACCAGCTTTAACCATCATTTGGTTAGGGGTCAAGTCATTGGAGACTTTCGTCCCCAACCCATGCCAAGGAACATCCCCAGCATACGCCATCTGCGCTTGACCATTAATCATTTCTACTTCGTGACTCATTATGCAGCCTCCAACATAGTTAATGGAACATTGTATCTACCTTCAGGCAGATTAACAATCGCCTTCTTGATATTTACTTTCTCGACAATACCAAGAGTCTTCTTGGTCTTCTGAACAACGTAAACCTTGTCACCGACAGAAATCGATGCTTTAGCTTTCATTGCGATTGCATCCCTAGCGAATGCGATTGCCTCATTCAACTCCGAAATGGAGTTCAGATTGAGGAGTTCTGTTTTCAATTTAGATGTTATCATAATATACCTCTCAGTTAGTTTTCCAAATTATGTTACTATGATAACAAGTCGGGCAGGTTTTGTCAACACTTATTTTGAAAATAATTCAATTATTTTTCCTGAGATATCCCACTTATGGTTTCGAACCTCCCACGGTCTGTCGTGATGTTCTTTGTGGAATCCTTCACCCATAGTTACCATTGCTAACCAAAAATCGTTATGTGGTTTCTGTCCTCTATGACTATAACCAAACAGTAAATTCGCAAACAGTTTTAGAAGTCCTGCTGGTGCGAGTAATCCGTATATTATACTAAACGGGTCAAAGGTTGTCAACAGCAAATATGCAATCCATCCTAATACGATGAACCAATAATACCTTTCTTGGAATTGTAGGATAGGGTCTCGCATGAGTTTACGGAAGTGTTCTTTTCCGTCACCCACGAGATATCTACGTCTGAAAGGTGCGAGTTGAGGAGTTACGTAAGTCCAAAAATGTCCTTTAAACTTTGCGGAGTGTGGGTCTTTTTCTGTATCGTGATATCTATGGTGTTCTTGATGGACAGCGGCGAAAGGTATTGCAGGCCCAATGAACCCGATACTTCCACCCAGTACAAAAAGACTTCTTGCCCATGCGGGACAGTCTTTCCAATGTCCGTGACTGAATACTCTATGGTATCCTAATGTTCCACCCAATGTCATGAACTGCCATATGATTAGACAGATTAACCATTCCATAGGTGTTGCATAGATTACCATAGGTATCAGTGCTAACCAACAAATTGGTTGGGTTGCTGCTAAGAGAGGCCTACGCCAAGTTCTCTCGAATTCGTCTAGTCTCTTTAGTATCTTTTGCAACATGATTTACTACTTTATTTATTCTTCCTGATTTCATTAATTTGTGAAATCGCTTCCATAGATTTTTAATATACAACCTTAACTCCATATAGTTCTTCGAACCGTATGGCATCTAGAACCGTATCTACCATCGGTTCTCCTCTTATGTTTAAACTTGTATTAAGAAGAAGTGGACATCCAGTTGCCTCATACCATTTCTCTAATATCAATCTGATAATAGATGGTGAGTTGTAAGGTACGGTTTGTATCCTACTGGTTCTATCTTTATGCACAACTGCGGGTACGTCTTGACTATAACAACGATACACATACGACATATGGGGACTTGACCCATAGTTCGCAAAGTAATCGTTACTCTTTTCTTCGAGTACTACAGGTGCAAAGGGTCTGAACTTCTGTCTTCTCTTAATACCATTTACACGGTCTTTTGCATTTTTCCCTCTTGGGTCTGCAAGTAAAGACCGATTACCTAATGCACGTGGGCCAAATTCTGACCTACCATGTGCAATACCGCATACACCATCTTTGAGTAATACTTCTACTACTTCATCAGCAATGAATGTTGCGTATGTGGACGGTGCAATACTCCGTCCCAAGTAAGCGTGTTCCCAGTGAACCTTCTTACCATATGCAAGTGCAGCTGCTCCCAGTGAACCACCCGCATCGCCAGGATTCGGCATAATCCACATATCAGGATATAGTTTTTGTAGTTTAGTGTTTGCAACACAATTAAGTGCGACTCCACCACCATAAACTATATTACTACTGTGTTCACTTGCAATTGCAAATACTTGATGTAACTTGCGTTCCAACACATATTGTGCAGAAGCAGCTATATCATTATTGTCTGCATCCTTAAAATAATCTTTTGGTAAACCTTTATGTAGACTTCCATACCTTAGTAGTTCATCTAATTGTTTACACAACTTAGGTTCAATCTTACCAAAAGCGGCCATTCCCATGAAGATATATTCTTCGTCCAATGGTCTGAGTCCTACGTATGCTGTTAATGCAGAATACCATAGTCCAATACTTTCAGGATATCTTTCATTGTACACTTTCTTGTATACTGCCCTACCTTGTGCATTGTAGTGACATTTCCAAATGGATGTGCAATCCCATTCCCCTATTGAGTCTACAACAACTGCGACTGCGGTATCAAAGTTTGACGTTTGAAATGCACCAGCAGCGTGTGACTTATGATGATGCCAATTAGAATCAGGTGTCCACGTGAACTCACGTGGTGCAATCACTGTTTCTAATTGACCAGCATATAATTGACGTGATTTCTTTAATAGGGGTTTTTCGAAAAACGCCTTATGCTTAATCTTGTTTCCATAAAAAGATTCAATAAAGTTCTTACACTCTATTGATATTTTCTTTTCGTTTTTTACGCCTGAGAATCTTTCACTGTGGGATGCAAATACAATCTTACCTTTATCATCAATTATACTTACAGCGGCATCATGAAATCCTTCACTCCATCCTAAAAACATTCAAATTATTCCTCATAAATGTAAGGGTCGTCCGTTGGGTTGTGTCTACGTTTCCACCAAAGTTTCAACTTCCACCACAAACGTTTATACCATGTTATCTTCATATCATTAAACCTCTATAGTATATATATGTTAATTACAATTACGTTTTGCTTTACTTACTATATCATAATTGTTCGCAACAACTACTGTATAGAATCCTATCGGCCATTCTAAATCTTCTTTAGATATCTGTCCGAAGTATCCTGAAAGATACAACGGAGATAGGAACACCACTTTGTGTAATATTAATCTATCTAGGTGTGGTTTTTTACCAATTAAAGGATTAGCTTCATATACACAAGCATACTTTAATCCTTGGTGTGTAGAATGTACATCAAGAATCTGTAAAACAGTAAATGTAATCCAATATGGTCTAGGAGCGGGGTCACGCCAGTGGCGAGTAAATAGTGACTTTCTCTTCTTTTCCTTTAACGTTAATCCTATCGACTTCTGTAAATTTTCTTGATGGACAGAGTTTATAAGTTCGTTCCGATAACAACACGTCCACCCCATCGTAATTACGTGTTTGTCCTTCGAGTCTAGCACCGAGGTTGACGGCATCTCCAATGACGGAATAGTCAAATCTAGAGGTTGAGCCCATGTTTCCGACAATGCACTCGCCTGAGCTGATACCGATGCCCACATTAATAGGAGGCAGATTAAGAGGTTTGAGTTCTTCATTGAGTTCCTTAGTTGCCTCAAGGATTTCTATTGCAGATTTGACTGCCATTTCAGCATGGTCTTCACAATCCAAGGGTGCGTTCCAAAACGCCATTATACAATCGCCCATATATTTGTCGATTGTTCCATTGTTATTTAGGATAATTTGGGTCTGCATATCAAGAAATTTATTAATTAATTGTACTAATCCTTCGGGGTCATCGTTGTTCTTATACTTCTCGCTGATAGGAGTGAACCCTACAATGTCCATGAAGAAGAACGTCATCTCTTTTCTCTCACCACCAAGTTTTAATAATTCAGGATTCTTTGCTAACATATCAACCATAACAGGTGATAGGTATGTTCCGAACTGACCCTTTATCATTTGTTTCTGTTTAAACTGAGTATAAAACTGGACAAATGAACCATGTGCAAATATAAACGTCAATGCAATTGCAGAGAATATTGGGTCAAACTGCATAAACTTTGCAGAGAATATTTGACTTGTTGCGTAGAATAATCCACCTAGTATGACAGTGTATGACACTCCCGATATAACAATACTTGCATAATTTAGAAGAGTCAAAAGTATG
>MDSV01161957.1_pt1 | contig 14796 bp, 13 predicted proteins | sample 810851 | NCBI WGS metagenome assembly MDSV01 (sample SAMN05326640, study PRJNA326480) | marine metagenome | isolation source: seawater | place: Atlantic Ocean: North East | collected 2012 | reverse complement strand
TTGGAATAGTTATTGATCCATCTTTATTTTGATTATTTTCAAGTAAAGCTATCATTAATCTACCCACTGCTAGTCCGGATCCATTCAAAGTTCCAACGTAATCACTTCCATTAGCAGACTTATATTTGGCACCCATTCGTCTTGATTGAAAAATTCCACAAGATGAACAGCTAGAAATTTCTCTATATTTATTTTCTGACGGTATCCAAGCCTCTAAATCATAAGTTTTTTCTGCACTGAAACCCATATCTCCCGATGATAAAAGGACTACTTGATAAGGAATTTCAAGTTTCTTTAAAATTTCTTCTGCACAATTTAACATTCTCTCTAGTTCAGGATCACAATTTTTAGGTTCAACTATGCTAACTAGTTCCACTTTATAAAATTGATGTTGACGCATCATACCTTTCGTATCTTTTCCATAGCTTCCTGCTTCTTTTCGAAAACAAGGTGTTGATGCAACATACCGTTGAGGCAAATCTGAAGATTTAATTATACTCTTTCTTACTAAATTAGTTAAAACAACTTCAGCAGTAGGTATTAAAAACTTTCTATCATCTGAGTTATTTAGTTTAATTTCAAATTGGTCTTCTTCGAATTTTGGTAGTTGACCAGTTCCAAACATTACTTCTTCATTAACTATTAAAGGTGGGGAAATTTCAGTATATTTGAATTCTATAACATGTGTATCTAGCATAAAATTTATTAATGCCCTTTCTAATAAAGCAAACTTATCTTTTAAAACTACAAATCTACTACCAGACAATTTAATTGAAGTATCAAAATCAATTTCATCGTTTTTTGAACCTAGTTCTACATGAGATTTAATCTTAAAATCAAAATTTTTTACCTCCCCAACTTTTCTAACTATTTTATTATCCTTTTCACTTTTACCAATTGGAACTCCTTTAACCGGTAAGTTAGGTAAGTTAAAAATAATTTTATTAATTTTTTCTTGGATGGTTGTCTGATTTAAAGTTATTTCATTTATTTTTTTTGATAATTCTTTAGATTTCTCAAAATTTGATTTATCTTTAGATTTAGATAAAATCTTTTTTTCCTGCTCCAATAATTCTCTCTTATTTATCAAATCTCTATTTGATTTATCTAACTCTAAAAATTGATCAACATCAAAAATAACGTTTCTTTGTTCAAATTGTCTTTTAATTTCCTTAATATTCTTTCTTAAATCTTTTAGATTATGCATCCTCAAATTTCTCGTTATTTTTTTTCTCAGTGATTCTTACTGTTATAATAGACAATTCATAGAGTAATAACAAAGGTATTGCTAGACCTATTTGGGTGATGGGATCTGGAGGTGTTAAAATTGCTGCAACTGTAAAAATTATAACTATTACATAACGTCGAGTTTTTTTTAAATAAGTTGAGTTAACTATTCCTACTCTAGCCAATAAATTTAACAAAATTGGTAATTGAAAACTTATTCCAAAAGCAAATATCAGTCTCATAATTAATGATAAATACTCATTAACTTTTGCTTCCAGCTGTATCGGTAAACTTGTGCCATTACCTGCTGTTTCAAAAGATAAAAAAAACTTTATAGCTAATGGCATAACAAGATAATAAACTAATAAACCTCCTAACAAAAATAGTATTGGTGTTGACACTAAATACGGCAAAATTGCTTTTTTTTCATTTTTATAAAGGCCTGGTGCTATGAATTTATAAATTTGAATTAATAAAATTGGACTGCCCAAGAAAAAAGCGGCAAATAATGCTACTTTAAGATATGTGATAAAAGTTTCATGTAAAGCAGTAAAAATTAATCTTCTAGGTATTTGATCATTTTTTACTGCGTTAGAGTATGGTTCTACAAGGAAATTGTAAATTTGTTCAGCAAATGTGTAAGATACTACAAAGATAACAACAATAAATATTAATGATTTAATTAATCTTGATCTTAATTCTACAAAGTGACTTGTAAAAGAGTTTTTATTTGTCATCACTATTATTTTTTTGAGAAGTTTTATTTTCTTCTAATATGTCTTTTTCTAAATCTATATCATCTGTCACGTTTGAAACCTCTTTTTGAAAATTACTAAATACGTTTTTTAATTTTCCAACTAAAGAACCTATTTTTTTAAGAGCTATTGGAAATTCTTTGGGACCTAAAACAAGAATAGAAATAATTATAATAAATAAGATCTCTAACCAACCAATTTGAGGCATTAAAAATTAATTTTTGTCGGAATTAGTATCATCTGAATTATTGTTGTTGTCCTCATTTTTTGAAGAAGGATCATCAGACATACCTTTCTTAAAACTTTTAATTCCTTTAGCAAGATCACCCATAATGCTAGAAATCTTTCCTTTACCGAAAAGTATTACAATTAATATTGCTATTATAATAATGCCTGTCCAACCAATATTTCCCATAGAACTGTTATATACAATAATTTAATTTAAATAAATATATTTATTTGTCTTTTTCGGGTGCTTTGTCAATAGCATCATCTATATCTTCATAAATATTATGTTTCTCGTTCAAAGACTGTTCTTTAAAAAATTTTCCAGTTCCAAAAATAGATTTATCAATATTTGTTGTATCTATTAATCCAGCTGCACCTAATTCATCAAGATTAGGTAAATCTGACAATTTTTGAACATTGAAATGATTTAAAAAATTTTCTGTTGTTCCGTATTGGATTGGTTTGCCTGGAACATCTTTTCTACCTGAAGGTCTTACCCAATCTAATTTTAATAATGTTTCTAATGTATTTGAAGCAAATGAGACCCCCCGTATCTCTTCAATTTCTGATCTAGTAACCGGTTGATGATATACAATAATAGCTAAAGTTTCTATTGTTGCTTTTGACAATTTTTTTTGAGTAGATTTTTGTAAGGACATTAATTTGGATAAATCTTCAGCTGTTCTAAAAGACCACCTATCTTTAATGCAGACTAAATTTATTCCTCTATTTTTATAACTATCTCTAATCTTTTCTAAAATTTTTGTAATATTAGAAGTGGTTTGAATTCTCTTTTCTATAGTTTCAATATCTAGTGGCTCAGAGGCTGCAAATAAAATTGCCTCTATTTGTCTCTCAAGCTTTGTAACTCCAGTTGGAAAATTGATAACATTATTCTTGTTATCTTTTTTATTATCTTTTTTATTTGTCATTTTAAGCTTTTTTAATTAAGACCCTTTCAAAAATTTCTTTTTGAGCAATCTTTACTATTCCTTCTTTTGTTAATTCCAAACTTGCAGCAAATATTCCAGCTAAGCCAGTTTTTTTCATCTTTTTATTACTATAAAAATTTGGAATTAACTCATCAATGTTTTTCCAATCTTCTAACAAACTAAGACTGTTCTGAATCTGTTTTATTCCTTCTTCAGTTGTTAAAACTGATAATTTTGGAATATTGATAGTTTGAAAAGATTTTTGCATTTGTAAATCTGAATAAGTCTTAAGAAGTTCATACAAAGTTACATTATAAATTGGAGTTTTAATTGATCTTATGCCCCCTTTTATTCCTCTTGAAAAAATATGAACCCCAAGTCTTTTTTTTTTAAGCATTTGGTCTGAGAGTATTCTAATTAATTCCAATTTTTTTAATTGTAATTTTAGTCTTTCAGCAACTTCTAAAGCTTTAAAATCGTCATCCTCTTCCTCTGGTAATAATAATTTTGATTTTAAGTATGCTAGCCAAGTTGCCATAAGTAAATGTTCAGATGCTACTTCTAAATTTAAATCTTGATTTTCTTTTATGTATGACAAAAATTGATCTGCTAATTTTGTTATAGATATCTCAGCTAAATCAACTTTTTGAGATTTTGCAAGATCTAACAATATTTCTAATGGCCCAGAATAGTTAGGTATGTCTATAGATATTTGATTGGTTACGCTCGATTCCATATTATCATTCTATCTTAAAACATTATAAATTTCTGTTGTTTTTTTTTTAGTAAAACTATCAATAAAAGGAACTTTCTTTAATAATTTATTGTTTTCTTTATAAACACCTGAACAATATAGAACCAAATTACAACCTGATCGGATTGCTTTTAAAGCATTAGTAACAATGTCATATTTTAAAGCTTTCATCGAAATATCATCAGAAATTAAAATTCCTTTATAGCCAATCTGTTTTCTTATAATTTGATTGATTATTTTTGAAGAAAATGTAGCTACGTTTTCCTTATCAAGATTTTTATACAAAACATGAGCTGTCATTGCCAACAAGGACTTATTTTTTTTAAAAGGATAAAAGTCATTTTTATTCAAATCTTTTATACTTAAATTTACCTTTGGTGTTGCAAGATGGCTATCTAAGGTAGCACAACCATGTCCAGGTATGTGTTTTATCACTGTGATTATACTATTTTTTTGGTATTGGTTAACGCATATTTGACCTAATTTTTTAACCACTCTCGGGTTTTTAGAAAAACTTCTATTACCTATGATTTTATTTGTATTTTTTCTTAATACGTCTAAGACTGGTACAGTGTTAATATTAATGCCAATTTCCTTAAGTATTAATGATATTTTATCTATATAGTTGTTATAAACTAATTTCCCAATTTTATTATCTATTGAATATAAATCTCCAAAATATTTCTGAGTGACGTTTTGCCTAATAATTTTTGATAGTCTAGTAACTGCTCCTCCTTCCTCATCAATCATTATAGGAAAATTTGGGTGGTTAGCGCTTCTTTTAATATCTTTAACTAAGCTTTTTAATTGATTTAAATTTTTGATATTTCTTTTAAACAATATCAAACCCCAAGGTAGCTCTTTTTTTATGAGTTTCTTTTCTTGTAAAGTTAATTTATATCCCTTTACACTAATAATAATGGCTTTTCTTTTCATTTGTCTCTTAATAGATCCCAGAAATTCCTTTTTTTATCATTTTTTATATCTGTGTTAAAAGAGTCATTAAAAATTATTATATTATTTGTATCATTTTCTAAAATTGGCAAAGTAGCTATTTTCTCTCTCAAAATGTTGTCTATATTTGAGCGATTAAAGTCAGTTTTGTTGATATTTTTATTTGAAGAATAATATTTATAAATACTAAAAGTGAAGAAAATTATTATTAGAAACATTAAAATATTGAAAAATTTATACATTACATTTTTTGAGGTAAAGAAACTCCAAGAATACTCATTCCATTTTTTATAACTATTGCAATTAAATTAACTAATATAAAAGACTCAATTCGATTTATATTGTTATTTACTATAAATTTGTATTTAGGATCTTCGTTGCCTTTACTCCAATATGAGTGAAATAAAGTTGACAGCTCGTATAAATAAAAAGGTATTTTGTGAGGCTCATATTTATAAGTTGCCGATTGAATAATATTTGGCCATTCAAATAATTTTCTTAAAATTTTTACCTCATATTCATTAAAAGATGAATCGTCTATATTATCTGATATATTATCATTTAAATTCTTATTTAAAATTCTAAACAACGAATTAATTCTTGCATACGCATACTGAACATAAAAAACTGGATTATCTTTTGACTTTTCTTTAATTTTGTCGAAATCAAAATCTAATTCTACGTCATTGCTTCTATTTAACATCATAAATCTAATTGAATCTTTATCTACTTCTTCCAGCAAATCCTGTGCGGATATAAATTCGCCAGATCTTTTAGACATCTTAAAGGGTTCACCATTTTTAAAAAGTTTGACTAGCTGACAAACTTTACAACTAAGAGTAACTTTTTGATTAGAGAGCGCAGAAACTGCAGCAGAAATTCTTTTAATATAGCCTGTATGATCAGCGCCGAGTACATTAATCAAATTATTAAATTTTCTGTCTATTTTGCTCATATGATATGCAACATCGTTTGCAAAATATGTCCAAGAACCATCATTTTTTTGCAAAGCTCTATCTGCATCATCTCCAAATAAAGTTGATTTAAAGATTAATCTTTTTTGTTTTTTCCAATCTTTAGATAGCTCTCCTTTGGGTGGATCAAGGAAACCCTCTATAACATAATTCTTGTTTTTGAGTTTATCTACAGCCTTCTTAACTAAATCATTATTTACTAATTCTGTTTCCGAAAAGAATTTATCATGTACTATTCCTAGTTGTTTTAAGTCTTTTTTAATTAACTCCATAGATCCCGAGAGAGATAGAGACTTTAGTTTTTCATAAGACTCTTTATAGTCTTCAAAGTTTTCATTTTTATTTTGTTCAACTATTTTTCTTGCTATATCTTTGATATAATTACCTGGGTATAAATTTTCTTTTAAAACAAATTTTTCTTTATACTTAATTTCTCGAATCCTCAGATAAACTGACATCACAAAATTTTTGATTTGATTACCGTAATCATTTATATAGTACTCTTTGATTACTTTGTTTCCATTAAAAGATAAAAGGTTTGATAATACATCTCCGAATATAGCGCCTCTGCAGTGTCCTACATGCATTGGCCCAGTTGGGTTTGCAGAAACAAACTCTATATTAAATGTTTCGTTAGATTTTTTTGAACCGTAGGTATTTTTATTTTTTAAAATATCTTTAATGTTTGAAACAAAGCTGTCTCTAGATAATTTAATATTTAAAAATCCCGGTCCTGCTACCTCGATTTTTTCAAAATGTGATATATTATCTATCAATAGTTTTTTGATATTATTTGCTAAATTTTGAGGTGCTAAATTATTTCCTTTTGATAAAACTAGACAAATATTTGAAGAGAGATCACAATTAAATTGTTCAGGAGGAACTTCTAAATGAACATTCTTTAAATTAGTCAGGTCTTTTAGTTTTAAAGTGTCTTTATTATCTGAAATAATTTTATTTATTTTTAGTGAGTAATTTTCAAATATATTCATTTAATTTTATTATACAGATTTATTGCATATCTATCGGTCATTCCAGCTATAAAATCACAAATTGATCTAGCGTTATTAGATTTATCATAATTACTAACATTTATGTATTTTTTTGGATTTTTCTTTATTGAAAAAAAAAGTTTATTGATAATTTTTTTACCTTTGTTCGTGTTCAATTTAACCTTACTGTGATAATACATTTTTCTTCTCAGAAACTTTTTAATGCTTTTATCAAAACTTTTCATTTTTCTTGAAAAAACAACTATTGGATATTTAGCTTTATAAACATCATTTAGTTTTATTAATTTATATTTTTTTATATTTTTTTTGGTATTATCAATTATATCTTTTACCATTTCATTAATAATTTCTCTTATAATTTGTCTTATAATTAAATCTAAAGAAAATTTCTTTATTTTTTTTTTGTGATTTAAAACAATTTTATTAAGAACAGGAATTGAATGTAAATCTTCAATACTAAATAAATTTGACTTTAGCCCGTCTTCAAGATCGTGACTATTGTAAGCAATATCATCTGAAATAGATGCTATTTGGGCTTCTAAGGATGGACTTAACAAAAATTTGATTTTATTTTTTAAAAAATTTCTACCAAGTATTTCATGATATTTTTTTAAGTTTCTTACAGGACCATTATGTTTTATTAATCCGTCTAATGTTTCAAGAGTAAGATTAAGTCCCTTAAAGTCGTAATATCTATTTTCCAAAAATAATACAGTTCTGAGTGTTTGTATATTGTGATCAAAACCTCCATACTTTTTCATACACTTATTTAGTTCTTCTTCACCTGCATGTCCAAATGGAGTATGACCTAAATCGTGAGCCAGACTCAATGTTTCACATAAATCTTCATTTAAATTAAAAAATTTTGATAAAGTTCTTGATATTTGAGCTACTTCTAATGAGTGCGTTATTCTTGTTCTAAAATGATCTCCGGTAGTATTTACAAATACCTGAGTTTTATGTTTTAATCTTCTAAACGCTGTTGAATGAATGATTCTATCTCTGTCTCTTTGAAAATCTGTTCTTAATTTAGTTTTTTTTTCTTTAAAAAACCTTCCTTTTGAATTTAAAGGTACTGCTAATTTTGATAATAACTGAATCGAATTTTTTTGCATGCTCACAATATAGATTATATACTAGATAATTATGGAAAAAAAATTAGAATTTACTGATAGTGCCAAAAATGAAATAAAAAAGATCACTAATTCTGAAAATAAAAAAAAATATTTTAGGATTTCTGTTCAAGGTGGCGGTTGTTCAGGCTTTAAATATAATTTTAGTTTTGACGATAAAATTGAAAAGGATGACATTTTGTTTGATAAGACCGTAATTGATAAAATATCTTTAGATATAATAGCAGGCTCTACTATTGATTTTCAAAAAGAGTTAATAGGAGAATCATTTGTAATCAAAAATCCTAAAGCTTCGTCTTCGTGTGGTTGTGGATTGTCATTTTCTATTTAATGAAAATTATTTCTTGGAATGTAAATTCAGTAAGAGCGAGAATAAATAATATCTTAAATTATATAAAAGAATCTTGTCCTGATTTATTAATGCTCCAAGAGATTAAAACTCAAGATGAAAATTTTCCATACGAAGATTTTAAAAGTATTGGTTATAATTCTTACGTATTTGGTCAAAAAAGTTACAACGGAGTAGCCTTAATATCAAAAAATGAAATTAAAAAAATTGATAAAAACTTTATAAAAGACGACCTGAAACAATCAAGAATAATAACAGGTGAAATTCAATTCCAAAAGAAAAAAATAGAGTTAATTAATATTTATACTCCAAATGGAAATCCAATTGACACTGAAAAATATATTTATAAGAAAAATTGGCTAAAAAAATTTATTTTTAAAATAAAAAAAAAAATTATCGAGAATCCTAATTTAATTATTGCAGGTGACTTTAATATTATACCGGAGGAAATTGATGTGTATGATTTTAAAAGATATGAAAATGATGCACTTGGTAAACTAGAAATAAGAAAAAAATTTCGTGAGTTATTAAATTTAGGTTTTAAAGATATCTATCGTTTTAAGTATAAGAACAAACAAGAATATACTTTTTGGGATTATTTTGCAGGATCATGGCAGAAAAACTATGGAATGAGAATTGATCATTTTCTCTTATCAAATAATTTATTGGAAAATGTTTCATCAATAAATATCAATAAAAAGCCTAGATCAAAAACCAAACCTTCAGATCACACTCCGATAGAATTAATAATTAATTAGCTCTACCATAAATATCTTCGTATCTTACTATATCGCTTTCTTTTAAAATTGATCCTAACTGCGCTTCCATAATCTTAACAATTTTTTTATTAGGATTTTCTATCCTGTGTATAGCGCCTTTAGGAATAAAGATTGTTTCGTAAGGTTTTTTCGAGAAAAGTCTTTTATTTAGAGTAATTTTTGGAATTCCTTTTATTACAACCCAGTGCTCAGATCTATAAAAATGTTTTTGTAAACTTAATATACCTTTAGACTTAATACTTAATTCTTTAATTAAAAAATTATTACCATTATATAAATTTGTATAACTTCCCCAAGGTCTGTAATAAGTGTTTTTTTTCTTAAAATATTTCATTTTATTTTTTTTAAACATTAAAAGTATTTCTTTCCAGCTTCCTAGATCAGACCATGATATATTGAGTTTTATTGCATTTATTTTTTTTGTTTTTTCTAGAATTGCGTAATCAAACGATTTTGATGGATTTTTAGTAAAAAATTTTTTATTAAGTGAATATATATTATTTTTAAATTTGCCCTTATTGATTGCAGATAGAGAATTATTATAGATTTTTTTTTGATACTTTTTAAAATTACTTAATAACGAGTCTTTGCGTATAAAAAACATACCAGAATTCCAATATCCTCCTTTTTTAACAATTATTTTTGCTTTAGCTCGATTTGGTTTTTCTACAAATCTCAAAACTTTATTTAATTTTTTGATTTTCTTGGTGATGAAATATCCAAATTGATCAGATGGAGAGCTTGGTTTAATACCAAAAATAAAAATATTTTTATCATCTAGAAATTTTTTGTGTTTCTTAATTTCAGCATTAAATTTATTAACTTTTTCAATTAAATGATCTGCAGACAAAAAAATTATTGGCTGTTTATTTGGTATATCTTTTATAAGAGCTGATGATAAAATTGCAGGTGCTGTGTTCCTTTTTGCTGGTTCTAAAATTATTTTATACCTTCTAATTTTGCTTTTTTTTAGGTTTTTTTTAACCTCCTGAAGGTATTTTGTGTTTGTGCTAATTATTGGATAATCAAATAACGGGCTTTTTACTCTTTCTAAAGTTTTTTCAAACAGGGTCCATCCACCAAAATCTATAAATTGTTTAGCTTGATGATTTTTAGTATCAGACCATAATCTGGTTCCAGCACCTCCGCATAAAATAACCGGTCTAATCTTCATTAAATCTTAGAATAGTCTTTAACTTCTTTTTTTTTTCCAGGATGGGTTGGAGCGCCTAGATAAGCTGGTCCAACAGTTTGTGCGTATTTCCATAAAGTTCCTGAACCAAATTGAGACTTCTTAGCTTTCCATTTTTTTCGTCTAGCTGTTAATTGTACTTTCGTTAGTCTAACATTTATTGTTCCTTTTTTTGCATCAATATCTATAGTGTCACCATTTTTTAATAAAGCAATTGGGCCACCTAAAGCTGCTTCTGGACCAACGTGTCCTACACAAAATCCTCTAGTAGCTCCTGAAAATCTTCCATCAGTTATTAAAGCAACTTTTTCACCTTTTCCTTGACCATAAATCGCACCAGTCGTAGACAACATTTCACGCATGCCAGGACCACCTTTTGGTCCCTCATATCTAATTATTATAATATCGCCATCTTTATATTTTTTTGTTTGTACTGCTTTCATCGCATCCTCTTCATTATCAAAACATCTTGCTTTACCAGAAAATTGCAATTTTTTTAATCCTGCTATCTTTACGATTGCACCCTCTGGAGCCAAATTCCCTTTTAAACCAACTACACCTCCATCAGGAGATAAAGGTTTACTATATTCTCTTAAAACTTTTTGATCTTTATTAAATTTTACATTTCTCAAATTTTCTTTCATTGTTTTACCCGTGACAGTCAAACAGTCTCCATGAATATATCCGCCGTCATACAATGTTCTTAATAACATTGGTACTCCACCAGCTTCCCACATATCTTTAGCAACATATTTTCCTCCAGGTTTCAAATCTGCAAGATATGGAGTTTTCTTAAATATCTTAGCAACGTCCATTAAATCAAATTTTACTCCAATCTCATTAGCTAAAGCAGGTAAGTGAAGGGCAGCGTTAGTAGATCCTCCAGTCGCTGCAACAATTGTTGCTGCGTTTTCTAAAGATTTTTTTGTTACTATTTCTCTTGGCTTAATTCTTTTTTCTAATAAATTCATTACTGCTTGACCGCTTTCAAAGGCATACTTATCTCTTTCCTCATACGGAGCTGGCGTCCCGGCTGAATAAGGTAAAGCTAAACCAATCGCTTCGGATACACAAGCCATTGTATTAGCTGTAAATTGACCACCACAAGCACCTGCGCTTGGGCAAGCGACTAATTCCAATTCTCTTAATTCATCTGCTGACATTTTTCCTGACGAATGCTTTCCTACAGCTTCAAAAACATCCACTACTGTAACATCTTTGCCTTTAAATTTTCCAGGTAGTATAGAACCGCCATAGATAAATACACTAGGAACATTTAATCTTAACATTGACATCATTAAACCTGGCAATGATTTATCGCAACCTGCAATACCAACTAGAGCGTCATAACAATGGCCTCTCACAGTCAATTCTGCTGAATCAGCTATAACTTCTCTAGAAATTAACGATGATTTCATTCCTTCATGTCCCATTGCAATTCCATCTGTTACTGTAATAGTACAAAATTCTCTTGGGGTTCCGCCTGATTGCTTAACACCCTTTTTAACTGACTGCGCTTGTCTCATTAAAGCCGTATTACAAGGCGCCGCTTCATTCCAAGTTGAAACAACACCAACAAAGGGTTTGGCTACGTCTTGTTCAGTTTCGCCCATTGCATAGTAAAAAGATCTATGAGGTGCCCTATCAGGTCCCAAAGATGTGTGACGACTTGGTAATTTTTTTTTATCAATCTTAGACATATTTAATTTATACTAGACACAATACTTCTTAATTTTTCATCTTCAATAGTTAATTCTTTGACTAAATTTTTATCATTTTGGACAATTTCTTTCGGAGCGTTAGACAGATAAGCCTTATTTTGAAGCTTGCCCTTAAGACTGGATATTTGCTTATTAATTGACTCTAATTTTTGCAAGATTCTCTTTTTTTGTGAAGTTAAGTCTACATCTTCATTAAATTTTAGAGACAATTTTTCTTTTAAAACCAAAATATCTATCGTATTTTTATTATCATTCTTATTCATTGAAACATTATTTACTCTTCCTACTTGTTTTATTAAATTTAGATTTGAATTAATTAATTCTTTCAATTTTTTAGATTTTTCAGCAAATGATATGTCACAGTATAACTTTGGCGTTATTTTAAGTTCTGCCTTAGTAGACCTAATATTGGAAATTAATTCAATCAAATTATTAATATCATTTTGATTTCTATTAAATTTAATTACTTTTTTGTAAGTTGGCCACTCTGAGGATATTAAGTAATCTTTAAATATTTTTTTATATTGATTAGATGACCATACTGACTCAGTAAAAAATGGAATAAATGGATGAAGTATCTTAAGAATATTAGCCATAATAAACGATGAGAAGGCTTTGGCTTCTTTAACTTCACCTTTATTTTTTGAATTAAAAATTGGTTTTAAAAACTCTAAATACCAATCACAGTAATAATGCCAAACAAATTGATATGCATGTTTAGCTGCCTCATCAAATCTAAAAATTTCAATATTTTTTGAAACTAAATTCTGTGTATTTATAAACTCATTAAAAATCCATTGATTAATTGGAAGTTTAATTGTGTTTAGATTTATTTTTTTATCTAGTGTGCAATTATTTAGTTTCAAAAAATTATTAGCACTCCAAATTTTTGTTATAAAATTCCTATTTCCAGTTACTCTATTTTTAGAAAGTTTTACATCTCTTCCTGGAGAAGCCATTGAAATCAAAGTAAATCTCAAACTATCTGCTCCGTATTCATTAATTAATTCTAGTGGATCAATTACATTTCCCTTAGACTTAGACATTTTTTGACCTTTTTCATCTCTAACAAGTGCGTGTACGTAAACTTTATTAAATGGTGTTCTTTTATTAAAATAATTTCCCATCATTAACATTCTAGCAACCCAGAAAAAGATTATGTCAAAACCTGTTACAAGAACTGAAGTAGGGTAAAATTTAGAAATTTCTTTAGTTTTTTTTGGCCAGCCAAGTGTTGCAAAAGGCCATAGCGCTGAGGAAAACCATGTATCAAGAACATCTGTTTCCTGTTTTAATTTAAATTTTATATTTTTATTTTTTTTCTTTGCTAATAACATTGCATCTTTTTCACTCTCAGCAACAAAGATTTTACCATTGTCATCATACCAAGCTGGTATTCTATGACCCCACCAAATTTGACGTGATATACACCAAGGTTCAATTTCACTCATCCATTGAAAAAAAGTTTTTGTCCAGTTAATTGGAAAAAAAGAAGTTTTCTTTTTTTTAACTATCTGAATAGGTTTTTTCGATAATCTTTTCGCATCAACAAACCACTGTTCTGTTAAGAGAGGTTCAATTATAGTATTTGATCTATCACCGTAAGGTACTTTATTTTTAATATTTTCAATTTTTACAAGATTTCCTTTTTCTTTAAGCTTATTTATTAAAAGTTTTCTTGCTTCAAGTCTATCAAGACCAATGAACTCTTTAATGCCATTTTTGTTAATTTTTCCATTTTTTTCAAAAATATTAATTATTTTTAATCTATTTCTTTTTCCTACTTCGTAATCGTTAAAATCATGAGCAGGCGTAATTTTTACAGCACCTGATCCCTGTTCTGGGTCTGCATAATGATCTGCAATGATTTTTATTGATCTATTAACAATCGGTATCTCTACATTTTTACCAATAAGATTTGTATACCTCTCATCTTTAGGATTTACAGCAATTGCTGTATCTCCCATCATAGTTTCTGGTCTAGTTGTAGCTATTGTTATTTTTTGATTTGAGCCCTCTATAGAATAATCAATGTAATATAACTGAGATTGAACATCTTTCTGCATAACTTCAAGATCAGAAATAGCAGTTTGAAGATGTGTATCCCAATTAACTAATTTTTTGTCTTTGTAAATTAACTTATTATTATAAAGATCAACAAAAACCTTTATTACTGCTTTAGACAAATCCTTATCCATCGTAAATCTAGTTCTTGACCAGTCACAAGAACACCCTAATTTTTTAAGTTGATCTAAAATTACCTCACCTGACTCTTCTTTCCATTTCCATACTTTTTTTATAAACTTTTCTCTTCCTAAATCATTTTTTTTTAAACCCTCTTTTTCTAAATTTTTCTCAACAACTGCTTGAGTTGCGATTCCAGCATGATCAGTTCCAGGCTGCCATAGAGTTTCGTACCCTCGCATTCTATTAAATCTTATTAAAACATCCTGCAGGCTATTATTTAACGCGTGTCCCATATGCAGTCTCCCTGTGATATTAGGAGGCGGAATTACTATTGAGAAATTTTTTTTTAGCCTACTTTTTTTTGGCTTAAACAATCCCTTTTTTATCCAAAAATCTGAGATTTTTTTTTCTTCTTTAAAATGATCGTATTTTTTAAATTCCATTATTATGATTTATATAGTTTATATCAAATGATCAAAAACCTAAAAGACTTAGATTTAGCTTTATTGAAGCTCCCAAATGATTTAAAAGAAGCATTATTGGCCACGTGGCGGAATGGTTACGCAGAGGATTGCAAATCCTTTTATCCCAGTTCGAT
>MDSV01041429.1_pt1 | contig 14800 bp, 9 predicted proteins | sample 810851 | NCBI WGS metagenome assembly MDSV01 (sample SAMN05326640, study PRJNA326480) | marine metagenome | isolation source: seawater | place: Atlantic Ocean: North East | collected 2012 | reverse complement strand
TCCATCTCCCCATTGGTACAGGGGTTGGGGCATGCTTCATTTGTTTTAAAACACAACCAGTACAAACCCCTTAGGGATGATCCAGAAAGCGATTGGGCCTTTAATCCACTTGACCCCAAAACATATGAGGTTCAGTACGATCTTTATCGCGATGCCCTGGAGGCCCTGCCCCACGGAAAATACCTCCATGTAGGTGGAGACGAAGTAAAAACCACAGGAAGAAATACTGGAAAATCGGCCTTGGAACTGCAATTGATCTGGTTAAACAAAGTTTGTCAATTTGCTGAAAAATCAGGAAGGACTCCTATTTTTTGGGATGATATGCCCCTAAAACAAATAGGGGTTTATCGTCCCATGTTCCGACCAAAAATGCCCAAAGCCAAAGTGGACAGTATTTGGAAAGCCAACGAGGAAAATCTGCTGAAATTTTTACCGCAATTTCCAAAAAACTGCATCTATATGCGATGGAATTATCAAAGTCCCGAAGCTTACGGCAACACCAAAACCATGCAGTGGTTTAAGGATCACGGGCTAAAAGTTATGGGAGCTACGGCAGGACAAACCCGATGGGTTTTGATGCCCCAAAGAGAAAGTAATATGGATAATATTCGTTCTTTCGCCCTATCCTCTATCGAAACAGGACTCAACGGTTTGTTGTTGACCCTTTGGGACGACGATTCTCCGCATTTTGAATTGTATTTCCGTGGTATTATAGCTTTTGCCAATGACACATGGTCAGGGGATAAACTAAGCAAAAAAGAATTCAAAAGCACCTACCGCCACCGGGAATATTCATATGTATTAGCAGAAGATGATTTTGCTTTTATCGATTCATTGGAGCAACCCGTCGGTCAATGGAAGAACATTTTGCTCAAAGGCGACAAAAGAAACTACCTAAAGGAAATGGAGCAGCCCGAAGAGCAGGGATTGATCTCCCTGCCTGACAGCAGAAATCCAGGTAAATGGAGTATTGAGTATAAAGAAAGGGTATTGATCGCCGAAAAAATGATAGAAAAAACAAACAAGATTGGTGAAATAATTAATCAAATGCAAAAGTTAGCTAACAGGAATTCCTATGCCCTTGAAGTTTATCAGAAGGTAAATGAATTAGTTGGGTTTACCCCTAAAATCCTTTTGGCTTTAAAGCGATTTGATAATGCATCGAACGATGAAGAAAGACTGATCGAAAAAGCCAAAATAACTAAGTTAAGGTTTGATTTTTACAATTTGAAAGAAAATATGGAAAAAATATATTCTAAAACAAGGATAATTCACAAACCCCAAGACTATATCTTGGATCAAGATCACCATCACCATTTAGCCAATCAATTTCACTCTTTTGATTGGCAGTTTTACGCCGAATTACTAATGTTTGATAAAATTAAAAATCAGCTCCAGTGGCAAAGGAAAAAAATTGATTGAAATCGTTGATAAGATGATAAAATTTTGTTTTTTTTAACAATAATGATACAATCCTATAAAAAAAACTTTAAAACCGAAGAAAAATACGAAACCATTGTCATTGGCTCGGGAATTTCTGGACTCACCACTGCGGCTTTTTTGTCCAAAGAGGGCAAAAGTGTTTTGGTGTTGGAACGACACTACACGGCCGGAGGCTTTACCCACGTTTTTAAGCGAAACGGTTATGAATGGGATGTCGGTATTCACTACATCGGAGAGGTGCAGCGTCCCAAAAGCACCATCAGAAGAATGTTTGATTACATCAGCGATGGAAAACTCCAATGGGCCGATATGGGAAGGGTCTATGACCGCATCATTATTGGGAAAAAAGAATACGAATTGGTCAAGGGTGTAGAGAATTTTAAAGAACAATTGATCCACTATTTTCCGGAAGAAAAAAAGGTCATCAGCCAATACGTAGATTTGGTTTTTAATGTGGTCAAATTGATGGGTTCCTTTTACAGTGTAAAAGCCCTACCTCCTTTTCTCTCCTGGTTATTGGGGGGTAAAATGAGAAAAAAATATTTGGAATACGCAAGTAAAACAACCGATGAAGTACTGCGTTCGATCACTCAAAACGAAACCCTGATAAAAGTCCTTACTGGACAATACGGTGATTACGGTCTACCGCCCAAACAAAGCAGTTTTGCCATGCACGCTTCTGTTGTAAAACATTATTTCAACGGGGGTAGTTTTCCCGTAGGTGGATCTTCAGAAATTGTCAAAACCATTTACCCGGTAATCGAAAAGGCCTCCGGAACCATTTTGATCAATGCTGAAGTGGATGAAATACTCATCCAAAAAAATAAGGCCATAGGGGTGCAAATGAAAGATGGAAGGAAGTTTTACACCAAGCATGTGGTGAGCAGCTCTGGAATTTTTAACACCTACGAAAAACTAATTCCCCCGGATGTTCTTAAAAAAAACAAAATGCAAAAGCAACTCGAAAAGGTCAATCCATCAGTTGCCCATGCTTGTTTGTACATTGGTCTAAAAGGCAGTCCGCAAAGCCTAAAACTGCCCAAAAACAATCTGTGGATTTATCCCGAAAAGGGCGACCACGACACCATTGTTGCAAATTATCTCAAAGACCCTCAGGCTCCTTTTCCTGTGGTCTATGTTTCTTTTCCCGCTGCAAAAGATCCCAGTTGGTCCGATCGTTATCCCGACCGAAGTACCATTGACATCATAACGCTTTTGCCTTTTGATCTGGTCAAAAAATGGGAAGGCACAAAATGGATGAAAAGAGGAAAAGACTACGAACAGCTAAAAGCAGAAATATCGAATAGACTATTGGAAATATTATACAAACAGTTGCCCCATCTGAGGGGTAAAGTAGATCATTCCGAGCTTTCTACTCCCTTGACCACTCAAAACTTTGTCAACTATAAAAAAGGTGAAATTTACGGTATCGATCATACCCCGGATCGTTTTAAACAAAAGTTTCTGGAACCCAGAACACCCATCAAAAACCTCTACCTGACAGGACAAGATATCGTGTCTGCCGGTGTGGGAGGGGCAATGTTTTCAGGTGTGGTCACCGCCTCGGCCATACAAGGCAAAAACTTGCTAAAAAAAGTTTACAAAAACAAAAAATAACGGCTACAGTATGTAATCAGAAGAGACGAAGTTGGACTCATTGGAGTTCAATAGGCTTTCCAGGATTTCATTGTTGTAGGGATTGTCTTTGGAAGCGACAAAAGTTCTGATCGAAAAAGACCTTAATGCATCGAAAACGCTCAGTGTGCTTACTGCAGAATTTTTTCTACCGGTAAATGGATAGACGTCAGGTCCTCTTTGGCATGCGCTGTTCAGGTTAACACGGCAAACCAAATTGGCCAATATATCGATAAGAGGTCCAATTTTTCGAACATCCCTTCCAAAGAGACTTACCTGCTGACCATATTCTGATGCAGCCATGGCATCCAAAGGCTCATTAATATCTTTATAGGGAATGACAGGGATGACAGGGCCAAATTGTTCCTCATGATAGAGATTCATGGAATGATCAACTGGATACATCACCGCGGGATAAATGTAATTTTCTAACATCTGACCTCCCTTTTTATTCATCACACTGGCTCCTTTGGAGGTAGCATCCTCAATGAGGTCTTTGATATATTTTGGCTTTTTGGGCTCCGGTAGGGGCGTCAAAAACACATCTTTTTCCCAAGGCAGTCCGAACTTTAATTCATCTACTGCCTCAGAAAACTTTTTGTTGAATTGATCAATGATAGACTCATGAACGTGTAATACCTTTAGGGCTGTACAACGTTGACCGTTGTAGGACAGTGTTCCGGAAATACATTCTTTTACCGTATGATCAAGATCAGCATCGGGTAAAATGACACCCGGATTTTTGGCTTCAAGGCCCAATACCAATCGAAGTCTATTTTTGTTTGGGTGTTCGTCTTGTAGTGCTACTGCTGATGAACTGTGACCAATCAATGCCAAAACATCAACATGGCCGGTCTTCATGATGGGTTGGGCAATTTTTCTACCGCGACCAAAGAGAATATTCACTACACCTGGAGGAAAGCATTGCTTAAAGGCTTGGAGCAAAGGGGTAATCAAAAGTACACCGTGCTTGGCGGGTTTGAATACAGCCGTATTACCCATTACTATTGCAGGAATCAATAAACAAAAGGTCTCGTTTAGAGGATAATTGTAAGGACCTAAACACAAGACCACCCCCAAGGGACTTCTTCTGATATGTGCGTGAATACCACCTTCTTTTTCAAATTTGGCACTCTTTTGGTCTAATTTTTTGTATGCATCTACAGTATCGTAAATATAATCAACAGTGCGATCAAACTCTTTTTCAGAATCACTGAGTGTTTTTCCAATTTCCCACATTAGCAATTTGACAATCTCCTTGCGGTGGAGTTTCATTTTATCGGCAAAGCGTTCAAGACACCCTAACCGCTCTCTAACCCTCATTGTTGGCCATTGACCTTTACCTCTATCAAAAGCTTTTTTTGCCGATTCAAGTGCTTGAAGGGCGGGTTGTGATTCCATATCGGGTACCGACCCCAAAAGGGTAGGAACCATTTCACCATTTTCATCTTCAGTTCGGATGGTGGAATGAACATCTACCATATCACCACTCCAAGTCTTTAGCTCACCATCAATAAGGTATTGATTGAAGTTGGTCACTTTAGGCCGATAGGCTTCGGGGATGTCAATAATTTTAAGAGATTTAATATTGGGTTGGATCAGACCGTTATGCATTATGGTAATTTTGTTTTATATTTGATAGACTAAATTATACAATTTTTTTCATTGCAGTCATTGACTCCCTCAGATCATATCCAATGATTTCGACAGGATGAAAACGAATTACTTCGTTTATATCAATCAATTGACGATTGTCTACACTATTACCTTTAACTTTGTCAAAAGATTTTCCGATAACATCAGTATCGATGCTTTTCATAAAATTAACCAACAAAGGTTTTGCAGCATGATCGAACAGATAACATCCATACTCAGCCGTATCTGATATAACACGGTTCATTTCGAAAAGTTTTTTACGAGCAATAGTATTCGCAATAAGCGGAGTTTCATGAAGTGATTCATAATATGCTGATTCTTCTTTAATACCTGAGGCTACCATAGTTTCAAAGGCCAGCTCTACTCCGGCTCGAACAAAGGCCACCATCAAAACTGCATTATCGAAGTACTCTTGCTCAGAAATTTCTTGATCGGTAATAATTGTTTTTTCAAAGGCAGTTTCACCGGTAGCAGCTCTCCATTCAAGGAGGTTTTTGTCATTATTGGCCCAATCTTCCATCATCGTCTTGGAAAAATATCCAGACATAATATCGTCCATATGCTTTTGAAATAGCGGTGTAAGGATTTCTTTAAGGGTTTCGGAAAGTTCAAAAGCCTTAATTTTTGCAGAATTAGAAAGTCGGTCCATCATGTTGGTAATTCCTCCGTGCTTAAGTGCTTCGGTAATCGTTTCCCAACCATATTGGATCAATTTAGCGGCATAGGCTGGTTCAATTCCTTTTTCAACCATTTTATCAAAACTGAGAATGGAACCGGTTTGCAACACTCCACAAAGTATGGTTTGCTCACCCATCAAGTCAGACTTGACTTCAGCAACAAATGAAGACTCTAGAACTCCTGCTCGGTGACCTCCGGTGGCTACAGCATATGCTTTGGCATAGTCCAAACCGTGTCCTTCAGGATCATTTTCAGGGTGAACGGCGATCAATGTAGGAACGCCAAATCCTCTTAAGTATTCTTCTCTTACCTCTGATCCTGGACATTTAGGTGCAACCATGATCACGGTTAAATCATTTCGAACAGTCATCCCTTCTTCTACGATATTAAAACCGTGAGAATAGGAAAGGGTTGCCCCTTCTTTCATTAAAGGAACTAAGGCTTCGATCACAGAACTGTGATTCTTGTCTGGAGTCAGGTTAATTACCACATCAGCAGTTGGCACCATATGTTCGTAATTTCCAACATTAAAATTATTATCAACAGCGTTTTGGTAGGAGGTTCTCTTTTGATCGATGGCTCCTTGACGCAGGGTGTAGCTTATGTCCAGCCCTGAGTCGCGCATATTCAGTCCTTGATTAAGCCCTTGAGCACCGCATCCAACGATAACGATTTTTTTTTCTTTAAGCGCCTCAACGCCTTTATTAAACTCAGATTGTTCCATAAAGCGACATTGTCCAAGTTGATCTAATTTTTGTGCTAATGAAAGTTGATTGAAATAGTTACCCATTTTATTTATACGTTTAAGTTAATTATCTGATTTAAATTTTTTGATTATTTCACTGATTCCCATTTTTGATTTCGTAACCGAAATTCGTCCTGATCTTACAAATTGAAGCAAACCAAAGGGAGCTAAATCATGATACAAACGATCTGTTTCATTTCTAAATCCTGTTTTTTCTATTACAAAATATTCGGGAGAAACAGTTACAATATTAGCATGGCTTTCTTTAATAATATTTTGAATATGTCTTTCTTCAAACAAAGCACTAGATTTGACTTTATAAAGTGCGCTTTCTTGAAAAATAGTTTCCTCATCCGTATGGTAAAAAGCTCTGATCACATCTACCTGCTTTTCAATTTGCTGGATTAGTTTTTTTACACTTTCTTCTGGACCTTTAACGATAATAATAAATCTAAAAACGTCTTTTATTTCAGACTGAGAAGTCGTCAAACTTTCAATATTAATGTGACGTTTTAAAAAAATCGCAGATATGCGATTCAATAAGCCTACGTTGTTCTCGGAATATATCGAAATAGTAAAAGTTTTGTCCATAATTACTTCAATTATTTGAGACGTATCTCAGAAACCGACGCTCCGGTTGGAATCATAGGGAATACATTATCTTCCTTTTCAACACATACCTCAAGAAAATATGGTTTTTCAGAAGCAATCATCTCGGCCACCGCTGAGTCTAGGTTTTCTCTCTTGTATACTTTTCTAGCTTCCAAATAATATCCTTTTGCAATGGCTATAAAATTAGGGTTCACCATTTCTGTGGAAGCATAACGTTTTTCAAAAAACAACTGCTGCCATTGTCTTACCATTCCCAAAAACTCGTTGTTTAGGACTACAATTTTTACAGCAGATTGGGTTTGGAAAATCGTTCCCAACTCTTGTATAGTCATTTGTAATCCCCCATCGCCAATAACTGCAACGACTTCTCTTTCGGGTGCACCCATTTTTGCACCTAAAGCAGCAGGTAAGGCAAAACCCATAGTTCCCAATCCACCAGATGTAACATTACTTCTTGAACGAACAAAGTCTGTATACCTACAAGCAACCATTTGATGTTGGCCTACGTCTGTAACCAATATAGCATCTCCTTGAGTGTGTTTATTAATGGAAACAATGACTTCCCCCATGGTTAAACCCTCTTTTTTAGGTCGTAAATCCTTATCCATAACTTCTTTGATTTCCACTTTCATTAATTCGTCAAAACGCCCCAACCATTTAGGGTAGGTTTTTTTTTGAACAAGTGGGATAATGGCCTCTAAACTTTCTTTACAATCCCCCAAAACAGGGACATCAACCTTGACGTTTTTATTTATTTCTGCCGGGTCAATTTCAAAGTGAATGATTTTGGCCTGTTTCGCATAAGTTTCTAGGTTTCCAGTTACCCGATCATCAAACCGCATTCCCACAGCAATAAGTAAGTCGCACTCATTGGTCAGTAAATTGGGACCGTAATTACCGTGCATACCCACCATACCTATATTAAGTGGATGGGATGTAGGCAATGCAGAAAGCCCTAGAATGGTCCAGGCTGAAGGAATCCCCGACTTTTCGACTAAGGCTTTGAATTCCTCCTCGGCACCTCCCAAGATGACTCCTTGGCCCCATACTATAAAAGGTTTTTTGGCCTGATTGATTAATTCTGCAGCTTTAGTCACAGCATGGATGTCCAAAGCTGGAACAGGTTTATAACTTCTTACCCCTCTGCATTTTTGATAGGTAAAATTAAAGGTATCGAATTGTGCATCCTTGGTAATGTCTATTAAAACTGGTCCGGGTCTTCCTGATCTGGCAATGTAAAATGCCTTGGCAAAAATTTCAGGAATTTCAGAGGCTTTAGTTATTTGATAATTCCATTTGGTAACAGGAGTTGAAATACCAATAATGTCGGTTTCTTGAAAAGCATCGGAACCCAAAAGATGAGACCCTACTTGACCTGTTATGCAAACCATAGGAGTGGAATCGATTTGTGCATCAGCGACACCGGTCACTAAATTGGTCGCTCCAGGGCCAGATGTAGCGATGGCTACACCTACCTTTCCGGACGTTCTGGCATAACCTTGTGCGGCATGCGTCGCACCTTGTTCATGTCTAGTCATTATATGATTCAATTGGTCTTTAAAATTGTACAATTCGTCATAAACCGGCATGATTGCTCCACCAGGATAGCCGTAGATCAGGTCTACACCCTCTGCTAAAAGACATCTAATCACTGCTTCTGCTCCGGAAATTTTTATACTTTCACTTTCTATCTCTTGCAAAGTGATTTGTTCTTTTGTTTTCATCTGATTAATTATCGGTTACACATCCCTCCGAGGCTGTGGATACACTTTTTATGTACTTGTACAATACTCCCTTAGAAAACTTGTAAGGAGGTTGAGCCCAATTGTTTTTTCTTTTTTCGATTTCTTCATCGGATAAATCCACACTCAAGGTGTTGGTTTCAGCATCAATAGTTATGATATCACCATCTTTTAATAAGCCTATGACTCCTCCTTCTTGGGCCTCAGGAACAATATGTCCTACCACAAAACCGTGCGTTCCACCTGAAAATCTACCATCTGTAATCAAGGCGACGTCTTTACCTAAACCGGCTCCCATAATGGCTGCTGTTGGTTTAAGCATTTCCGGCATTCCCGGGCCACCTTTTGGCCCTTCATATCGGATCACCACAACATCTCCTTTTTTAACTTTTCCAGCTCCTATTCCAGCATTCGTATCATATTCGCCATCAAAAACTCGAGCAGGCCCCACAAATTTAAGTCCTTCTTTTCCAGTAATTTTAGCAACAGAGCCCTCTGTGGCCAAATTTCCTTTGAGAATTCTGAAATGACCTGTAGACTTGATAGGTTCATCCAAAGGTCTGATTAGGTCTTGCCCCTCATTAAAAGGATCTACACCTGCTAAGTTTTCTGCTAAAGTTTTTCCAGTGATCGTCATACAGTCTCCGTGGAGCATATCGTTTTCCAACATGAATTTTAATACAGCAGGTATTCCTCCAATGGCATGAAGGTCTTTCATTAGGTATTTTCCACTGGGTTTAAGATCAGCTAGGAATGGTGTCGTATCACTTATTTTTTGAAAATCGTCTAAGGTTAAATCTATGTCAGCTGCATGGGCAATGGCCAAAAAGTGTAAAACAGCATTTGTAGACCCTCCTAAAACGGCTATCAAACGCAAAGCGTTTTCTAGTGATTTTTTGGTAATGATATCCAAGGGCTTTAAGTCCTTTTCTATCAGTTGTCGCATGGCTACTCCAACGGCTTTACAATCTTCTATTTTTTCTTTACTTACGGCAGGGTTAGAGGAGCTGTAAGGCAATGAAATTCCTAAAGCCTCAATCGCCGAAGCCATGGTGTTAGCAGTATACATTCCACCGCAGGCTCCTGCACCTGGACAAGCATTTCGAATTACGTTTTTATATTCGTTATCATCTATTTTACCGGCTACTTTTTCACCCCAGGCTTCAAAAGCGGAAACTACATCCAAGTCTTTATCTCTTAAACATCCCGAAGCAATAGTTCCGCCATATACCAAAATACTAGGGCGGTTGAGTCGCAACATACCTATCAAGGCGCCAGGCATATTTTTATCACAACCCACAACTGTGACAACACCATCATAAGACATAGCTTGAACTACGGTCTCTACCGAGTCAGCAATTAAATCTCTTGAAGGTAAAGAAAAACGCATACCGGGTGTTCCCATAGAAATTCCGTCGCTTACCCCGATGGTATTAAAGATTAAACCCAACATTTCGTAGGGTGCAATTCCCTCTTTAACGTATACTGAAAGATTATTAAGGTGCATATTACAAGGGTTACCTTCGTAACCGGTACTGGCGATACCAATCAATGGTTTTTCAAAATCCTCTTCGGTCATTCCGATGGCATGAAGCATGGCTTGTGCCGCAGGTTGAGTGGGATCTTGTGTTACACGTTTACTGTATTTATTGAGCGCCATTACACAAATTTGTTGCTAATTTAATTGCTAACAACTGTTAGCAATTATTTTTCTATTATTTTACATTATACCCAAATTAATTTAAATGAATATAATTGAATGATTATCAGTAATTTAATTAATGTTTAATAATACATTCAAATAATCAAAAAACAAAAAGAAATCTATTTGATTTATATTTATAAAATACAAGCTCCAAAAACACACGAAACTAATGAAATACAACTCAGATAAAGAAATTGATAATTTATATCAAAAGCAAAAAGTCTTTTTTGAGACTCAAGTGACTCAACCCACAACTACTAGAATCAAAAAGCTAAAGGCTTTAAGGAAGGAAATAAATAAGCAGGAAAAAGTTATTTACGAGGCCCTTAATATGGACTTAAGAAAATCAGGGTTTGAGTCTATGACTACCGAATTGGTCTTGGTTGAAAAGGAGATCAGCAAAATGATCAAGATGCTTCCGCTTTGGAATCGAGCCCATCAGGCCAGAAGCAGCTTGATAAATTTCCCCTCCAAAGACTACATTCTACCAGAGCCCTACGGGAATACGTTGATCATCAGTCCGTGGAACTATCCCTTCCAGCTGGCAATAACTCCTCTGGTAGGTTCAATTGCAGCTGGAAACACAGTAGTTTTAAAGCCATCAGAGTTTGCTCCTTATACAGCAAGTGTAATCAAATCCATTATCGAAGCAGTATTTGACGAAGAGCATGTTGCAGTTATCGAGGGAGATGCCTCCACTGCCACAGCTCTGCTCAAAAAAAAATGGGACTATATCATGTTTACCGGTAGTACTTCCATTGGGAAAATCGTCGCCAAAGCTGCTGCTGAGCATCTTACACCTACGACATTAGAATTGGGTGGAAAAAGCCCATGCATTGTTGACGAAACTACACCAATTGGCATCACTGCCAAAAGATTGGTCTGGGGTAAATTCCTTAACTGTGGTCAGACTTGTCTAGCACCAGATTACCTTCTGGTTCATGAAAAAACAAAAGATTCGTTGATACAAGAAATAATCATACAGATTGAAAAAGCTTTTGGAAAAAACCAACAAAATTCTTCGGACTACGGCAGAATTGCACACCATAAACATCTAAATAAGTTAAAAGCCTCACTTTCTAATCAAAACGTCATTTACGGTGGACAAATAGATGAAAAGGATTTTTTCTTTGGCCCTACACTGGTTGAAAATCCTCCCCTAGATAGTGAGCTAATGCAAGATGAAATATTTGGCCCCATTTTGCCCATCATAAGCTACCAAAAAGAAGAAGATATTCATAAGATTCTAAAGAACAGAGAGCGTCCCTTAGCATTTTATGTCTTTTCAAAAAGAAAAAAATTTATCGACAAGCTTTTCCATCGCTATTCTTTTGGGGGTGGAGTAGCTAATGATTCAATCATACAGTTTGCCAATGACAATCTTCCTTTTGGCGGGGTCGGTCACAGTGGAATGGGAGCTTATCACGGCAAATACAGCTTTAAAAATTTCTCTCACGAAAAACCTATAATCAAACGCGGATTTTGGTTCGACATTCCCGGACGCTATGCACCTTATCCAAAGTCCTTATCTTTGTTAAAATTCTTATTAAAGAGTCTTTAATGTCAGAAAAGAAAGTAAGTGAGGCCATCGAGTATCGACGTTCGGTTAGAGTTTTCAATAACAAAAAAGAAATCGATACTAGAGTCGTAAAAAAATGTATAGAACATGCAACTCTTGCCCCCAACAGCAGTAACCTACAGCTTTGGGAATTTTACCATATTATCGATGCTGACCAAGTCAAAAGAATAGCAACTGCTTGCTTTAATCAGCCCGCAGCCAAAACAGCAAAGCAGTTTGTTATTCCTGTTGTCAGAAAAGACCTCTGGGAAAAAAGAATTGCCTCCAATGTGTCTTTTATTCAATCAGAACACGAAAAATCCAAAAACAAAAATTTAAAAAAGATCAAAGGTGCGATTTCTTATTACCAAAAAATACTTCCTAAAATATACGGAGTCAGTAATTTTAGAGGATTTATAAACAGTATTTTCACCAATATCAAAGGAGTGAAAAAGGTGGTTTACCGACAGGTCAAAAAATCAGACATGCGGGTGGTGGCTCATAAGAGCACAGCCTTGGCCGCGCAAAGTTTCTTGATAAGTATGGCTGCTTATGCTTATGACACCTGCCCCATGGAAGGCTTTGACTCACTTAGGATTAAAAAAATATTAGGCCTCCCCAATGCAGCAGAGATAAGTATGATTATAGGATGTGGTATCCGGGCTAAAAAAGGAATTTACGGACCCCGATTTAGGGTTCCTTTTGACGACGTTTATTTTCAAAAGTAAATAAACTTTTCTCTATCCAACCCAACCACTCGTTTCTATTCTAACTTCTCAACTAAATCATTTTAGTGATTTAATATCAATGGATCTTTCCCAGAGTAAAAAAATCAACACAGGTTCGTAAAAAATTAAATATTAGATCATAGCAGTTGCTGAGAAAGAAAGCATTTCAGTATTCGGAGGGCATCGAAGACAATTTTTTAGAAATAGTACAGAAAAACCCCTAATATTGCCTTGATATTTGAGTCAACAAAAATTATCCTTTACATTAGCGTTTTATGAGGCCTTATATCCTAACCGAGTCTACTTGGAAAGATTTAAAAACCCAACGGTTTGAACTTGCCGTTCTGCCTTGGGGCGCTACAGAAGCTCATAACTATCATTTACCATATGGGACCGATATATATGAAGCCAATGCCATAGCTTATGAATCAGGAAAAAAAGCATGGAAAAAAGGTGCAAAAGTGGTCATTTTACCAACTATTCCCTTTGGAGTTAACACTGGGCAAAAGGATATCTATCTGGATATGAATATGAGTCCCAGTACGCAAATGGCACTTCTAAAAGATGTTTTAACCGTGTTAGACCGGCAAGGCCTTAAAAAACTTCTAATACTCAACAGTCATGGGGGAAATGATTTTAAAACGATGTTAAGAGAATTAGGATTGGATTTCCCCAAAATGTTGTTGAGTACTTGTAATTGGTTTCAAGCTCTAGACAAATTGCAATATTTTGAAGAGGAAGGAGACCATGCTGATGAAATGGAAACCAGTATCATGATGCACATCAAACCTGAATTGGTTTTGCCCCTTTCAGAAGCCGGAATGGGTGGAGAAAAGAAGAACGTAATCAAAGGATTTCAAGAAAAATGGGCTTGGACAGAGAGAAAATGGTCAAAAGTCACCCAAGATACTGGAGTGGGCAACCCAAAAAAATCAAGTCCAGAAAAAGGAAAAATATTTTTTAATGATGTAACCTTTAAAATCAGTGAATTGATGCAAGATATTTGTAAAACTCAAATTGATGAATTATATCAATAAGCACCCCCTATGACATTTTACTGCAAGATAATTTCAATCCCTTTTCTTTTACTGTTCTTTTTCCAATGTGTATTGGGTCAAAAAATCAATGAGAATTACGTCCTCAAAATTCGGAAAAATTCGGAAAAAATCATTTTAGACGGTCAGCTCAACGAAAGTATTTGGGAGAATGCCGATGTTGCCGATAATTTTTCCATGATCCTCCCCCAAGACGACCGAAAAGCCTACCAGTTCTCGGAAGTAAGGATGACCTATGACGACAAAAACATTTACCTCGCTGTCATTTTCTTTAACAATACCATAAAAGGGGATTATGTGGTAGAATCTTACAAAAGAGATTTCAGCTTTGGTAAGAACGACAATTTTTTGGTGGCTATTGACCCCTTCAATAATATGAGTACAGGCTTTGCTTTTGGCCTCAATGCTTATGGTGCGCAATGGGATGGCACCATGTATGATGGCCGGAGTGTGGATCTGAATTGGGATACCAAATGGTATTCGGAAGTCGCTTTCGATGATGAAAAATGGATCGCAGAAATCGCCATACCTTTCAAATCCATCCGTTATAAAGACAACCTTACAAAGTGGGGAATAAGTTTTAGCCGATTAGACCTAAAAGCCAGTGAAAAGTCAGGATGGACTCCTGTGCCTAGACAATTTCCATCTATTATAATGGCCTACTCTGGAGTATTAGATTGGGATGCACCGCCCCCCGATCAAGGTTCCAATTTTTCTCTCATCCCCTACCTATCTGGCGTGATAGACAGTCCTCAAAAAAACTTCACTTCTAATCAGTTTAATCCAGGAGCCGATATTAAATTCAATTTGACCTCCTCACTAAACCTAGACATTACCATTAATCCGGATTTTTCTCAGGCTGAAGTCGACCAACAAGTCACTAATCTTGATCGTTTTGAACTTTTCTTTCCCGAAAGAAGACAGTTTTTTCTAGAAAATGCAGACCTATTTGGAAACTTTGGATATGATAACATTAGACCCTTTTTCTCAAGGCGAATTGGTCTTAAAAATCCCATTATCGGTGGAATTCGGCTCAGTGGAAATATAGATGAAAAATGGAGGGTTGGTCTGCTAGATATTCAAACTCAAGAAGATTTAGAAAAAGGTTTGTCTGGAGAGAATTTTGGTGTTTTTACATTGCAACGCAAAGTTTTGGATCGCTCTACTATTGGAATGATTCTTGTCAACAAACAGAGCATTGGCGAACTTAAAAACACGATTACTTCAAACGCAGACTATAACC
>MDSV01190847.1_pt1 | contig 14803 bp, 31 predicted proteins | sample 810851 | NCBI WGS metagenome assembly MDSV01 (sample SAMN05326640, study PRJNA326480) | marine metagenome | isolation source: seawater | place: Atlantic Ocean: North East | collected 2012 | reverse complement strand
TCAACTAAAAAAGGGCGGAATAGCACTTTTTAACTCATTGATTTTATTGGAGACTTGAAAAAAGTTGAAAAAAAGTTTAAATAATACCCTTTTTTTCCCATGGAAACACCAACCATCTGTCGGTTTCTATAGATTCAGCATAGATATCTTCATCAAATTTAGATGTGCTTCTCCTTACTAGAGATGCAAATGTCAATTGTTTGTGATATGATTTATCAAATGAATTCTTTATACCTTCGAAGGTTGTACCTGAGTCATTAATTTCATCTACAAAGACTACATACTTACCTTTGTCAAGATAGTTTCTTTTTATAAATTTATTAACTACTTTGATACCTCCATCACGAGTTTGCCACATAACTGTTTCCATTGGCAATCCTAGTTCATGTGATAGATATACAGCTGGTATTAATCCACCTCTAGTGATACCAGCTACACAGTCTAAAGGTTTCATCGAAGTTTTTAATTTAAATTTTAATGTATCAATATAATCAAGAGTCATCTGATAAGTTATCACTTGTTTTGTCATGCTATAATAATTTCCTCACGTTATAATCAAATGGCTGTATAGTTCTTATTTCGAACTTTTCATTATCAGTTGTTACACCTTTGATATGTTTATTAGTTAGTTTATCTATTCTTTTAAACTTAAATACTTTTTTGGTATCTCCGTTAAGCATACCTGATCCTGGCTTAAACCAAACTGTAACCTCATATTCATCAGTTAACCATCTCTTTAGCCAGTCCCAGTTCACACATCCACCTTTACATTAGTTGTAGCACTCGGAGGAGCTTTTGCAAGCTGTGCTCTACCTTGACTATCATATCCTATCACTTGTTGATCTGATGGAATAGGACCTGGTTTATGCTTTGGCATTTCTATATCAAGCGGTTGAGGATATCTTCTTCTTGGCAAAACCTTTTCCGGCTTTGTTAAGCTATCTTCCATAGGAGTAGATAGATGCGGGTAAGCAGGAATTATTGCATTTATTTTATCAGATATATTCATTAGAAGTCGATTTCCCTTCCGTTGTTTTCCCAGGTTCCAAATCTAGTAGGCTCAGGACCTTTTGGTCCTCCATACTCTTTATCTAACCTTTGCTTAGTTAGTTTTCTAAACACCGATAACCAATATGTATAAGCCCAAGGACTGCTATTTTCAGCAGCATCTTCAATAGAACGATTTACAATTATATCTTCTAGAAGTTTCTCTACGTTCTCTATACGTCTGTCTAGATCATTCGTCATCATTTAACTCATATGACATGTCATTGATATTATTTAACTCTTGTAGTGCAGTCCAATGGTTTCTAATAACCTTTCGCGTATCAGTCCAGTTATTCACTTTGATTACACTTCCTCTTGGTTGTACTTTTATCGACTCAGCAATCTCATAGTCGTTACCACCTTTTTCTATTGCGTCACCAACAAAGTATATTTTTCTATCTTCTGTTGCACCAGGCATGTTAGATAATATTTGACTCTTATCTTTACCTTTTGGATGTATATCTACTCCGGTTTCTCCACCGATAGAAGCTTGTAGGTGAGGAAATCTAGAGTTAAATCTACTGGCAATACCTTCTCTTTCTTTTACAAGAGCATCCCATTGCTTATAGAAAAATCTATCATCAAAACTAGCATTCTCTCGTCCTAAAATAGAAAAATTTACAAAACCAGGTCTTAACTCAATATGTCTTCCAACCTGATTTCCAGGATATTTTGAGTTCTTAAACTCTTCAATAAAAAAGTCTAAATGTTCAGAGTCTGGCACCCAATCATTTTCATAAAGAAGAGATCCTTCTTCCCATACAGAGTTACCAGCACAACTGTAAACTCTTTCTACAGATGTTAGTACTTCCGATCCTAACTGTTCTTCTGACTTAGAATAATCAGAACCAGATACAAGGAATACTTTATTGTACTCAATAAACTCTAATAGTTCATTTCTAAACTCACTATCAATTACTCCTCTACTAGGAGTTAATGTTCCATCTATATCAAAAATCCAAATAGGTATCATTTTTTAGTCACCTCTGCTTTCACACCTTTTTTAAATTTACGAGTTAATCTAATAACTCTATTACCACTTTCTATCATTTGCCTTGCCATATGCCTTGCTATATTTTTATTCTCTCCAATATAAGCTATACGACCTTCATCATCATATAGTATAACTTTACCACCAGCTCTTTCTACTATACGCACTTCAGTTCCAATCTAAAATGAATGAATATAAAGCATCCAAGATATCAGACTTATCATAGCCACCTGTAGTACTAAAGCACCTGCTACAATTAGTACTGGAAACACCGCATTCCAAAACATCGGGTTTTCATTAACTAATTTTTCCAAGTCTGTATCGTTAATTATTGTCCTCCCGCTCTTTAGTCATTCGAGCAATTTGATCTTTTAATTTTAGTTTACGAATTTTCATAGCTCTTACAGCTTCGTCATAACCATTTCTTTCAAGCTTAGCTATTTTATCATCTAATTCACGATGGCTTAACTTGAGAAATCTCAACCGATTTTCATACCCGTCCCGGTTCATTATAGTCCGCCTTTTTTGTATCATTAACCATAATCCTTAAAGTTTTTTAAAACTACTTCATTGTGCATATAACCAGCTTTGTATTCAAGAATCTCATCTTTAGTCATATCAGTTTCTTCAACACGATCACTCATAAAGGTATCACCGTCATAGTAATGAGGAACAGGACCACGCTGATAATATGAATCAGCAGACCCTCTATCCCAGGGACCACCGTGACGGGAGATATCATCAATTACATAAGTTTTATCACAAAAGTCAAAACATTCACTCTTTGACATAATTACTTATCCTTAATTATAGTATAGGTTTCTGTTGAGTGCAACTATTACTGATATTTAGACCAGTACTCGTCCCATATTTCTCTATAACCATGGTTGTCATAAAGATATTCTAGTTCGTATTCAGCACCTTGTAAAAGACCTTCTAAATCTTTAGCTTTCATTTCAAACTGCTCAAAGATTTCACAGCTACCAATTATATCATTACATTCGCTGTAAAATTTTTCAACATTATCAAGTATCATACTACTCATACCCATATTATTTCTCCTTATTATTATTTAGTTTATAAACACACCATCCAAAGAAGCCGCTTTTTTTACCATAAGCATAAGCTTTTTCTTCGGTATCAAAATAATAGAACGTACCAAATGAGTAAAAATTACATACCCACATTAGCTCAATTCCTTAAGATGTTCATCTAACGATATATCATTTGCAGTTAGATCTTTTACATATACAGTAAAAGCTTCTATAGTTTTTCTTGGAAACGCATATGGATTACGTTGAATGAATACTAATAGTTCTTTAAAAGACAATCCAAGAAAATCTCTTTCTTTATTTAAGACTGTCATAGCTCCCATCATTTGCATTTAAGCTGCCTCCTCATAGTCAGAATAAGTTACAATCTTGTCAAGTTTTTTAACAAGCTCTTTACCATAATTAGTAAAGAGAATACCACACTCATATACAAAATGCTCTACATCTTGAATATGATAGAATCGATTGCTATCAGCAATCCAACGAAGAGCAGTCTCTTCGTCACCAGCTCCAAGAGCCATAGTCTTTTTGACTAGCTCTTTGAAGTCAGCAATAGATGCTTCTTCGCGAGCCTCTTCAAGCTTGCGCTCTTCAGCTGCATACTTCGAAAAGTAATCAGCATCTGCTTCGAGCTCTTCGATAGAAGCAGTCTTCCAATCTACACGAGTACGAAAACCCTGAGCTTCTTTAGAAACATCAGAAATATAAGACGCTAAAGAATACTTTTTATAATCTTCAACAGTATAAACATCACACTCAGCCCAATGAGCAGGATCAGAAACCGTAGTAGAGTACCACTCAGCACCATTAGCTTCGCACTCAGCAACCCACTTAGCGTTTTCTGCTTCGATGTATTTCTGTAAATCTGACATATCATATATCTCCTTATTCCTCATTATACCTTATTATAGTCACAAAACAACAAAAAGGCAAGAAAAAAAGGGCTATAAATACTCATGATTATCAATGAGTTACAAAAAAGTTATGTTTTTTTTATATTATTCTAAGCAAAAATCACTACTTTTCATACAAGAAACACGGGAAAACACCAAAAACCTCGAACTTTTGGAAACTAACGGGTCTCTTGAGAAACTGGTATTGCGTGCAGAAATGTATCAAAAACAGTATAAATGTGATGTAAAACATAAATTAAGTATAAAGCCTGATACAAGAAAAGTCAATAAAATTAGAAATAAAAACGCTCCTCGATACAAGCATTCAGAAGAGACAAGACAACGAATGTCTGATAATCTCAAAGGAGATAAAAATCCAAGATATGGTGTAGTAGATCCATCTCATATACGTCTTGCTAAATCTGAAAAACTCAAGATGCATTATCAGTTTAATGTACATGCAAGAACTGGTGCAAAAGACTCAGAAAAAACTAAACTTCTTAAATCAGTTAATAACAATAATAAAGGGGGATGGTTTTGGATCTTCAATGCGTTCACAAAAGAAGAAAGAAGATGCTATGGTGATATACCAGATGGTTTTAGGAAGGGTCGTCTTCATAATTATGTCAAATATCTAAATGCAAGTAAAAATAAATAACTAAGAATAATTCTGAACTGTACTACTTTTTATAATTTTTTAGTCATATAAAAAAGAAAGTAGGTACGAATGATAGATCCGGTTTCCGCTATAGGAATGGCAACTGCTGCATATCGTGGTCTCAAGTCAGCTATAGACACAGGAAAAAACTTGCATGAAATGGCAGGTACACTACAGCAATGGGCAACGTCAATGAGTGATTTAGACTTTGCACATAGACAAGCAGAAAATCCTCCCATGTTTAAAAAAATATTTGGCTCTAGTCAAATAGAACAAAACGCTCTCGAAGTATGGGGACACAAACAAAAAGCAAAAGAAATGCGAGAAGAATTACGATCTCATATTAGTCTGTATTACGGTCCATCAGCATGGAAAGAGATTGTTGAGATCGAAGCACAAATGCGTAGAGAACGTAAAGCTGCTGTTTATGCCGCAGAGGAAAGAAAAGATCTTATTATTTCTTGGGTAGTTGGAATAGCTTTTGCTATTATTGGGTGTGGTGCTTTGGTTGCATTGGCGATGGTATTATCTTCAATGTAATTATTTCCATTGTGGGCCTCTAACCCAGCCAACTAAACTTTTACGAATACCTTTAGTAACTGGTGTTACTTTATGCCAATGATAACTTGGAAATACTACCATATCGCCTTGACGGAGGTCAACTGGAACACGTCTAGATTTACCTAGTTGTGGACTACCTTGTTCTATAATTAAATCACCACCTTCAAAATCAACTCTAGGTTTACTTAATAAAATAGTAAAGCTTATTTTACGCACAGTATCTTCTGGTGGACCTAGATAGTTATCTGTATGCCAACCATAATGTGCACCAGGACTATTATCACCGTCATAAATTGTATACTGCATAGGTTCAAAAGCAGTTAACTCAAATCCCCAGCCGTCTTTATCATCTTCAGAATGTTCATTAGCTCCATTTACAAACGGGCCAATATAATCAAATAATTCTCCTACCTTATTATCTTCTTCTTCACTATTAGGTACAAACCATTTAATATTACTTGCTCTTATTTGGGTATTACCATCATTTACCGCGCCTTCTTGAAATTCAATATCTTTTGCTATTTCTTCTATTAACTTTAATTTTTTATCTTTTTTAAATGGTTGTCCGGCAAATGTTTTAATAATATTATTTCTGAGCATTTTGACTATCTCCTGGTCTTACTCTATAGTTATCTTCTACACTATCAGCTGTTGATACTTCTACTAAACTACCTTCTTCAAGACAAATAACTTGATGAGGTAAGAGAGGTGGGTTATGCCATGTATCACCAACCTTTAATTCTTTTTCATGCTCTGTTGCATCTTTCGTATCTATCCATTTTACAATAAATTTACCAGATAGTACAAACCAAGTTTCATCTTTTTCTCTATGAAAATGCATAGAGAACATTGACGATTCTTTAAAATTTAATAACTTACCACAGTAGAGATCATTAGTAGCAAATATAGTTTCACTACCCCAACCCTTCTCTACTTCACCCTGTAATCTCATCTATATCTTCCTTTGTTAATGTATATACGCCATGATGACGTACTGATATACTTGCTGCTTTTATAGCTACTTTTATAGCTTCTTCTATATTACTTAGATGTAAATACCCCCAACATAAAGCTGCTAAGAAGGTATCTCCTGCTCCTGTTACATCTGCTACATCAGCGGGCACACCTGGATAATGTATATTAGCATAACTAGCACCCATTTTACCTCTTGTAATTATAGTATTGGTTGATAGTGTATTAGCTTCTTCTGCTTCTTTACTATTAATTTTTAGATAGACATGAGGTGCTTCAAACTTAGACATATTCTTTTTCTTTGTATCGATAAAAATAGGTCCTTTAAATCTAAAAATAACATCTATAATAGATAGATCATCTACAAAACCTTTATTATAATCACTTATAACTATAGCGTCATAAGAAGATAGATCCATAGTACGAGTCTTGATAGGGCTATTAATTCTATCGTCATCTACTCTTAATAGTTGTTGATTTGATCTACTATCAATATAACGAGTCTTTACTGATTGGTTAGGTGACAAATATGGATCAATAGATAAATTCAATGCTTCTAAATTGGCTAGTACATTACTAGCCATTCCGTCTTTTTCTGTAGACTCGTTAAAGCTTAAAACACCAACAGGTGCTTCCGGGCTTATTCTATTTACAGGACCACTTATATACCTGTCGATACAACTATCACCTATTAACAATACGTGTGGTGCTATAAGGTTCGATCCTATCGAAGAATTCAAGTGTTCTTGCGTGCTCACTACCGAGTACATATTCACTTCTCCAATCACTCCCTACAACCATTAAATCTGGTTGATATTCCTTTACTATATTTCTCAGTCCTTCATCAGAATTAAAACTAGTTACTCTATTTACCATTCCTAACTCTAATAAAAAATCTCTTCTGTCTTCATATGTGTTTATAGGTCTTGTAGTACCTTTTAACATTTGTACTCTACTATCAGTATCTATAGCTACAAAGAGATAATCTCCTTTTGATTTAGCATAGTTAAGTAGTTTTAAATGACCTAAATGTAATACATCAAATGTACCGTTTACAAATACTTTTCTTATATTAGACCCCATAATAATTTTTATAGTCTTTTCTCAGTTTTATAAAGTCATGAATATAATTATCACGACGTTCAATAAACACCTGAGGTTCTTCACCGTCTACACTTATTATAATAACTATTTGTGAAATAGGCAACTTAGTTAGTTCTTCATACATTACTGCATATGCTGAACATTGCATAAAGTAACCTGAGATCCATTCTTTCTTTTTTATTTTACGTGACGTTTTAAAATCTATTACAGATAATTTACCATCCCATTCTGCTATACAATCTACTCTTCCACCTACCTCTAGGTAATGAGAATATAAAGGTACTTCCTGCATTCTAATATTATTGATATGTGTATCTAAGATAGGTTTAATAGTATTGAATGATTCAATATTGACAGGCATTTGCTTTTTAGTATAGTCAGGATCATTGTTAAGATAATCCTCACATAACTTATGCACAGCGGTACCTCTACCAGCTGCTTGAGTAGATATTTTATTTGCTTGTTCGTTACCGACTCTTCTACGCCATGCTGCTATAGATTTAGCAGAAGCAAAACCCGAAACTGTAGTGACGGAAGGATATTTCTTACCATCTGGGGTTACATAAAATCTTTTACCGTTTACAGTTTCGGTTTCTAATTCAGTTAGTTCAGGCGGATCTAAGTGTGTGAAGGTTGTCATTAATTTTGTCTTTGGCCATAATGTATTGTTTTACTAAACCTGATCTCACAATATCATCATAATTAAACTCAACAGTACCAAAGTTATTTAATGTTTTTAATATAGTCATAAACTCTTTAATACCAGATTGATCATTCGGTTTTGTTAAATCTGTTTGTCTGAAATCACCACAGAAAATAATTCTAGTATTTTCTCCAGTTCTTGTTATAATACTATCTAGCTCGTGAAATGTCATGTTCTGACATTCATCTACTAATACAATACTATTATCTAATGTAGTACCTCTTATATAGGAGGTTGTAATAAACTTAATTACCCCTCTCTGTTTTAGAATATCATATCCGTCACCTCTTGTAGTGACTTGAGACATTATATCTTGATATGGTGCTTCGTATATTGCTGTTTTTTCTGATTCTTTTCCTGGAAGAAATCCCATATCTCTTGTTGGGACTGCTGATCTGACTATTACAACCTGTTTCTTTAAATCATCACCGTTAAAGATATCATCTATTGCTAGGTATAAAGATATAAATGTTTTTCCTGTACCTGCTACGCCATGTAATAACATATTTTTACCACAATCAAAAATGTCGAAAGCTTTAGCTTGATTTTCTGTTCGTGGTTCTGCGTGTCTTAAATCTATCAATTTCTGGTTCTTTATTTGCTGTTGTTTCCTTATTTTTTTGCGTGATGATCTTCTTAATTCTTTTTCATATTTGCTATCAAACTCTCGTTCAATAAGATCGGTTGCAATGTTTGTCATACTTGGACCTCTGTTAAAGTTGTTAAGGGTTTCTTTGCTTCCTCCATCTATCAACAGCTTGTCTAGTTTTTACAGATTTACTCGATTTATCTCCATGGTTTCTAGCTAGTTCAGAACCTGGATGAGCTTCTGCTATTCTTGACAAGTTTTCCTTCCACCCCTCATCATTTTTTAGACCACTGACATAACGAGATCCTACCATAGCCGGAGCTTTGGTTATCAATGTGGTAATGTGAGGATTATCTTCGAGGAATGTGCAGCGATCTTCCCAGGACATAACTTCGTCCCAAGTTTCGCTGGTTTTATTGTCTTGAAATGTGTAAATAGGCATCAGTTCTCCATATCAGACGTTTTTATTTAGGTAAGGCAGTAATTGAGAATAGTACATGCCCTTAATATTCTTAGATTCTAATCTTTGAATCTTTAAACCTTTTTTCTGAGGCAGTACTATTCTAAATTCTACATGAGGGTGTTTTCGAGCAAACCATTCAAAATATCTTACTCGTTTTATTGAGTCACCAAAATTAGTTCTTGTTTCAGGACCATATGCATTAGTTCCGTCATACATATTAGCTATAGTTAAACTATCATTAAGTATAAAATCTAATCCCATACATATCAATAAATTTTTACCATGACGAATAGCTTCTATCATAGCATTCATACCTGCATTAGATCTATTTCTTGAAAATGGATTAAATTGAGGATCTTCAAACTGTTCTTCCATAGCTGGATGAATAAATTTAGTTTGGTCAGGAAAATCTTCATTATGAATCGATTCTTCTATCTCTCTTGCAATAGGATCATCTATAGCAATAATATAATCAGGAGCAAAGTCCCTATACAAAGCATTACAGCCGTATATATGACCATGCGGTCTGAGTTGTTCTAAATCAAACCCATCTCTTGATTTACCATTACCAATGATAAATGCAGTACTAGAATAAATCCTCGATTTCTTCATATTTACCATAATCTATTAATTGTTTCATACTTTGTTTAAACTTTACCTTACCTATGCGTAAATCTGGTTTGTATGGAACACCATCTTCACATCTGGCTTTTTTAGAAAGGCGTCTACCACCCTTGGGTGGAGTCCGGGAATGCTTCTTGGACAAGTTTTTTTGTGATTCCATTGAAAGGTACTTTACCCTCTTTTATCGATAGTAGTAGTATTGCATCTTGATAATCAACTGACTCTAACATTTCAATAAACATAGTTTCACGACGTAATGGTTTTAACCCATTACCTTCTTTAGTATTAATGAAATATTGCAATTTACGTGCATCATGTTTGAGTACATGTTGAACATCAGATTCTTTCGGAGCTGGATTATACGGAGGATTGCCTTCCGGTAATAACCACTTCCATTGTTTATTAAAAGTAAGATCAAGAATAATCTTAAAAAATTGTTCTTGACCGTATTCACGCAGTAAGGCGACTTTTTCTTTTTTAGTCTTTTGCTTACTTACCTTTTCGAACATTTCGTACGTGCTTAAATTCATTATATCAGAACTCACTTATATTATCCATTAGGTTGCGTAGCTTATGCTTCATAAAGTAGTTAAATAAACCACTTCGATCTTTTACATCATAATTATTATACGAGTCTAAAATCCTTTCCTGTATATCTGCTGGAACTAAAGATAAATCTACTAGTTGACGATTGCGAGAAAAGTTACGTTTAATATCTTCTGAGATATCATCAGTAAGCATATTAGAATTAACTAATACTTCTATCATTTTTCTACGCATTGGTTTTTGACGAGTGCCATTTACAAAGCAACTGTCGGGTGAGGCAACATTAGGAATACCATCCCCTCTATCACCTTTAATAATATGCTCTTTGAGATAAAGGTCCGCATTAGCAGTTCTAATAAACTTCTTATGCACAGGACTATATTGCTTTACGTTTTTATATATTTGTAACTGCATAAAGTCTTTATCACTAGATAATATTAATATCTCTTTCTTATATTGATTATATTTATGTACTAGAGTACCTATGATATCATCTGCTTCGGCACCATCTACTAGTATAGTCTTATAAGGAAAAGTTTCTACAAGCTCATCTCGTACAAGAGATAAAGTATTAAACATGGTATTCCAATCAACACCAGATGCTTCTCTATCTTTTTTACGGCCAGCTTTATAGTAAGGAAATACATCGCGACGCCAATACTTTTTACTATCGCAACATATTACTATTTCATCGTCTTCTTTAGCAAACTTTTGCTTATTAAGACGAATAGTATTTAAGATCATATGTCGTAAAATATCTTCACCAAGAGGAACATTAGTATGTGCTCCAACTTGCTGCATAAAATTACTAATTACGACCTGATTAAAGTCTATAAGTAACACAATTTTTCTCCAGATTATTTCTATAATATATTATATGCGCTTCTCTGGGTAAATGCAACTACTCTTTTTCGTCGTCATCATCCATTCTTTCGAATGTATCTTCAAAGTCAAATTCACCTTGTGATTCTAAATTTAAATCTGATGAATGTACAATCTCTTCAGAATGATCGCTTAATTTTTGCAATGGATGATATAAACCAACATTACGATATAAACATGAACGTAATGTTTCCATAGTAAAAATATAATCGTACATAAACTTATCGTCTTCAGGATTAAAGCCATGAACTGCTAATTTATTAATTAGAGCTATTCCGTAATGGTCTAAAATTCTTTCTACGAATTTAGCTTTATTTCTTGCGACATTCTTTTTCTCTTCATCGCTTGTTTGAGCGATTTTTCGAACAATCCTGTCTTTAGGAAATTCTAAGACGTTATCTGACATAAGATTATTTATGTTTCTTTTTAGATTTTTTTCTGACATCAGTAGTTCCAAATTCAATATCATGCATATCTTGAGTCCATTGAGTACCGATATCTGGATACCAAGTACCTACAGTTCTCTTTGCCATACCTTTAAATGGTCCATCATGATAATAAGCCATGGTAGTACATTTAGTTTTTATTCTTTTACCTCTATACTCACCATAGAATAAATCTAACCAAGTACCAGTACGTAAATATGCTTCCATATTTTTTACATAAGTATCAGCTAATAAAAATTCACTTTTTCGTTTCTTATCTTCAGGAGATAAAGTTTTCTTACTCCAATGAATCTTATTACTTGATCTAATATCCTTTTGAGTTTTAATCCACCCACGAACTTTTTTCAAAGACAATGGATGATCATCAGGTAACTCTCTTACAGTCTCATGAACATATAAATTTTGAGCAGGAGCTTTATTAGCACGAGCTTTAGCAAGACGCTCTGCAGCGGCTGCTTTCTGTTCTTCTGTCATTGGTTTTCTTTTCTTACGAATTTTTTGTGGTTGTGATTGCACGGATTAAACCCTCCCATTCACGTACTCTATTTTCCCAGTTATAAAAATTATCTGTCCAGCTCTTTTGAAAATCTAATCTATTTTGTAGACCTGGATCATTATTTTCATATATTTCAATTACAGATCCTAATACATTAGCAAATATATTAGCATGATCTTGTATTTGACTATGCCCTTGATATGAGTATGCAAAGTTACCAGTAGTTTCTGGTAACGCTCCAACAAAAGGAGTAACTACACTACAACCAGCACTCATAGCCTCAATAGCTGATATACAAGATGTCTCTTCCCATATACTCGGGTAAGCAAATATATGAGCCTCTTGTAGAGCCTTTCGGACAACGTCGTTAGGTTGATATCCATGATAAGTCATTTGAGGATGATCTTCTATCATTTTGAATAAAGGCTTATAAGGCTCATCACGTTGAGGCCATCCATAAGCTTCAAAACTTGAATATACATCTAAGTGAATATTTTTATAATGATTAGATAAGAAATCAAACACAGGTACAAGTATCTCTAACCCTCTATGAGGTGTTGTATGATAAATTAATCTTATACCATCTTTAGGGTTTGGTTTTTTATGAGGTACAATAGGTTCAATAGCATTACGTAATACTATTGCTTCTTCATCTTTAATTCCCATTGCTAATCTATAAGTAGTCCATTGCCAATGAGATACAAATACTAATTTTTCGAATCTCTTTCTCTTCTCTGCATCAGCTAAGTGAGCTGATTCAGGGTCGTTAAACATATCATGTAACCATAATATAGTAGGTCTTGTTTCATCTATATTACGTACTCTTGAACATATAATTTGACAAGCATCTTTTATATCGTCTGGTAATCTATCATGAAGACCATACTTCATCATTTCAGTACCGCCATTAGCGTTCTCAGACTGTTCATCTATTTCAACAGCGTTACTAGTACCGTCTAGACTAAAGCTATCTTCATCATCAGTAAATTTAAATTTAGTGCTCATTTTTCAAATCCAAAATAATCGTGAAGTTTATAAGTTTCTACAAATCGAATAAACAAACCATGTTCACGTCCATGCGCTTCGATTTCCCAAGGCAAGTCATAGTAATGTACTTTATTAGTATTTACTTCTTCACCCATCCATATTTGTTTATATGCAGGACGATATCTATCTTTCATTTCTCCTCTTGCATATTGCTTTACATGTACCATTTCATGAGCTACAGTTTTAAATAACTCTTCTCTACATTTAATTTTATTACTTATTTCAATCTCAAAACGTCTAGGTTTTACATTATCATCTTCATAAGTACAAAACCCTAAAGTATTATTTTCAATCTTTTTTGAAGTAACTTCTATTTCAAGATTAACAGCTAATCGAGTACCCATTAGCTTTACAGCATAGAAACATACTGCATCTTCTAATAACTTTAATTTCTTTTTACCGCGAAATCCATTAAAAGTAATTAACATCTACAAACTCCTCATTATACTATATTATAGTCGCTAACGAGAAAAAATGCAACTGTTTTGTTTTCCTTAAAAAACAATGAGTTAGAACCTTGAAGGAATATCCCAGTAATTATTATACGAATCACTCTTAGGTTCTTTTGATAGTAAATCAGATTCTCTACTTTTACCTTCTTCTTTACGCTGGCCTTTCATATGATCCATATATTCACCAAGTTTACTATTAATGAACACATGATCATAATCTTTACCCCAAGGTGAGAGATTAATATTTTCTATAATATTATTTTTTTCATAAGTTTTTCTTACCTGATCAAAAACATAAGAATCATGCCATTGGTCTAATTTAAATACCTCATCAGATTCATATAGATGTCTCCATGCTGTTTGAAATGCTTTATGTCCAGGATGTTTTGTATTATAAATTACAAAACCACATTCACTATAATTATTTTCACGACCAAGATAAGTAAGATATTTGTCTGGTGAAACAAGAGAGTTTAAAAATTCTTCATCCACATAATTATAAGTTCGAGTGTCAGCATCTAACCAAATAACATAATCAGCTGGCGAAAAATATCCTGCATGCAATATACTAAATGTTTTATATGAAAATCTAACAGCGCCGCGGTGTAATTCTAGGGCATTTTGTTGGTCAGGTCTATCTTTATGTCTATCCACAAACTTTTTTAATTCAGGCTCAACATCAAATAGATCATAATAAGTTATCCTGTTCGAATAATCTCGTCTTAAACTATCTTCATGATATATTCTAAGCTTGATATCAGACGACCAGTTAGAGATAAAACTGACCAACATTTCTCGTCCTATTTTATCATAATAAGACTGATTCATAGATGTAACTACTTCAAACTTTGGATTCATTTTATAAACTAGTTCCTGCTGTATAATTTGGTCTTTGATCGGATAGAATAGGTTGTTTGCCTGCTATTCCAGATGGAGTTGCAGTAATACATCCTTGTTCTTTTATTGTCATTTCTTTATTGTATGTAGCTCTGGCATACTCAAGTACTCCGTTTAACAGGTTTTCCTTTTCAGCGTGCCAAAACATGGAACATATTTCATAAGTTTGAAATGGTAAATTCCAAGCCACAGTTGTTATAGTTCCTTTATCCGGACCAGTAGCATTAAAGGCCAGAATAGTATATAACAGTACTACCGATTTCATTTTGAAAGTTTCCCTTCTTCTCTAAGTTGTTTTCTAATTTTTGTAGCAGAGATATCATGAATATCTTTACCGAGGTCATGCTCTGTAAAAGTGTATCCTACACCTCTACCATAAG
>MDSV01195965.1_pt1 | contig 14804 bp, 10 predicted proteins | sample 810851 | NCBI WGS metagenome assembly MDSV01 (sample SAMN05326640, study PRJNA326480) | marine metagenome | isolation source: seawater | place: Atlantic Ocean: North East | collected 2012 | reverse complement strand
CGGCAACCACTGGTGCCGGAACGACTGAAGTGGGCTCGGACTGGCCATCATCAATGCTGTCAAACGCCGCACCTGGCAGGTTGCCGAAGGCGTCGGGTGCCGCAATAACGTCGTGCTCTACGGCCAAAATGCGTTGCCCGGAGGCCGCATTTTGCTGCTGCGAAATTCCCGCCTTCATCCTATGCAGCGAGATAGACTTTGGATGACCAAGATTGAACTGGTCCTCTCTAGTCATAATTACTTTTACTGGAACACCCAACTCTTGGCTGGCTTTTGCCGCAACCACTATTTGATCGGCATAAATTTTGTCACCAAAGCTGCCGCCAATTTGATGCGGGTGATAGACCACTTTGTCTTCAGGCACATTGAGCACCGTGGCAACAAACTGGATCAACATGGCCCCACCCTGATGCCCAGAATATATGTGGTAGGTCCCGTCGATGGGCTGCACCAATGCACTGCGCGGTTCTAGCGCGGCATGCTCGATCATCGAAGTGCTGTACTCGGCTTCCAAGGTGAAATCGCTCTCGCCCATAGCCTGCTCGGCATCGCCGACCTTCAGCCAATCTCCAGCCCCCTCACGGGTTCGCGACAGACGCTGAGCCTCGTCCCATAGATCTGCTTCGTCGAGCAAATTGGCAACCGGCGCGTCCCACTCCACATCAATGACCTGCTCCGCTCGCAATGCCGCGGGATAAGACTTCGCAAGCACTAGGGCTACATCGGTAGCACCCATGCCGTAAAAGCCCGTGGCGCTCAACTTCAGCGTGGTGAGGTAGCCTGCAATGTCCTCTGCTTGGGAATCGTCAATTTTTTGAATGGTAGAGCCAAGACGAGTTGGTGCCAGCGACATTTTGCCGTAGATCATATTCGGCGCATAAGCATCAATACCGTAGCGTGCGCTGCCGTTGACCTTTTCCGGCACGTCCAGGGCTGCCACAGACTTGCCGATGATCTTGAAGTCCGACGGATTTTTGAGCTGAGCTTCGAGCAGCTCTTCCGGCTGAATAATGTGGTCAATCTGCCGCTCTGACAAAATCTGTGCATACGACATCCTTTGGTCATAGGCAGCGTCGATGACGAACCCTTCCTCTGCCCGGCAATCACTGATATCCGCCCCTAACGAATCTGCCCCAGCTTCAACGAGGAACTCTCGCGCAATCGCCGCGCAACGACGTAACGGCTCAAAAGCCGTTAGCACACCCATACTACCGCCAGTAAATATACCGCCCATAGCCTGTTTCGTAGGCTGATCCATGGAAGGGTAGTCGATGGACACATCGTTCCAGTTCAGCTCCAACTCTTCGGCGACCAGTTGCGCTAGCGACGTGCCGATGTGCTGACCGAACTCCGTGTTGTAGATGTGCACATTGGTGCGACCACTGCTTTGCATGGTAAACCATACGCAGGGCTCGAAGTTTTCAGGAATGATCAGAGGACTGTTTTCATCCAGCAAGTTCACTACGGGTTTTGCAATAGCCGACTGGAAGATCGCTAACCCGCCAACCCCGGTGCCGGCACGAATGAGAAATTTCCTTCTCGAAATATTTTTATTATTCATGATGCGGTGCCTAGCTTAAGTCTTTGATCTTGTCCGACGCGGTCCGCACAGCGGCATTAATCCGCGTGTAGGTCATACAGCGGCACATGTTGCCGCGCATGGAGCGCTCAATATCTTTGTCGGTCGGATTGGGATTACTGCGCAGCAAGGAGGCCGCCTGCATGATCTGGCCCGATTGGCAGTAGCCGCACTGTGGCACTTGATGTTCCATCCAAGCCTGCTGTACGGGATGATCGCCATTGGTGCTCAAACCCTCAATGGTGGTGATCATGGCTCCGTCTACATCATCGACTCTGACTTGGCAGGAACGCACTGCCTCGCCGTTAATGTGTACGGTGCAGGCTCCGCAATGTCCGCCACCGCAGCCAAACTTCGTTCCAGTCAGCTGAAGATTCTCTCTCAATACCCACAACAGCGGTGTATCTGGCTCCTCATTAACAAGGTAGCTCTTATTATTAATTTGCAGTCTCGCCATGGCTACTGTCTTCCCGTTTACGTCAAAAAAAATCCGCGATCTACCAAACATATAAAAACATATGAACCAAAGGTTATCACCTGTTAGTCGCATATTTTTGTCTCTGCAGAGCACTTCTGCCGCCTACCTTATGATCAGGCTCTGGAGCCTGCCGAAGGTTTCTGCCACTATCCCCCAGACGGAGGTGTTTATGACAACAGCAGCTAACCCGGCCTTTGTGCCGCCGCTGGAAGTGACCAAGGGCCAAGCGGCGCCTATTGCCGCCAACTCTGGTGAGGCCTATACGAGCCTAGACGTTGACGGAGACGCGGGCACCACGGCGGCGGTAGCCCACGCCCTGGAGCAGATCGCCAGCGGCGTTGGACAGCGTGTCACAGACGCCATAGAAAACGCAGGCCCGGGACCAATCGTAACCCCTTGGGGTAATGGATTTCGGCGCTACGCCGAATGCATGGCGCATATCAACCAAAGCAGCATACAGGCCCCTGCAGGCGGACGGGCACTACCCATGCGCTACACCATCTTTAACGCGCCGTCCTATTCGGTCGTGCCATCAAACGCTATCTGGAACGATCCAACCCGTGAGAAAGACGCTGCGAAACTGCGCCAAGACGAGTACGACAACGCACGACGCAGCCTCTACTTTCCGCAAATTATGCGCGATGCCAGACGCATACCCGAATACTACCCGGGACTGGCAGCGGATTCCGCCGAGTGCATGGACACACTCGGCGTCGCAGTCACTTCTTTCGATTCAGCCTGCGACGACTTTTATGACTCTGAGCAAGTGCGCACCGTGTTTTACGCGGAAATGGAAAAACTGCTACTGCAGTTTTATCCCGATGCTACCGACGCCTTGGTCTATAACCATGATGTTTTCGACAAAGACTACACCGGTGACCGCACCGAAGATCAAGATGCCAAAAACCCAGGCGTAAACGCCAACTACGCCAATCTGGTCCACAACGATTTGAACGACAACAGCGGCCGAGTGCGCTGCCGCGAGCTCTTAGTCCGCAATTTGCGCAACTTTGGCCGTGAGCAGCACTACAGCGAAGTGGAAGCCGACGCCAAAATGTCACGACGTTTCCTGTCGATCAATTTAGCCAAACCCATGGAAACCGTTGAACAAAACCCCTTCGTGCTGTGCGCTTGGCCTTCTTTTGCCGATCAGCCCTACATCAACAACTATCGGGTTTACGACGACCGGGTCGGAGAAACCACACGCTTTACCTATCGAGAAAACCACGAGTGGTATTGGCTACCCCATCAGCAGCCTGACGAAGTGTCTATGCTTAAATGCTACGACTCGGTAACCGACGGCTCAGTCTCGCGCTGGTCTTTTCATTCCGCCTGCATCGACCCAATGGCACCAGAAGACGCCCGCTGCCGCAAAAATGTGGTAGTTCGCGCCTTTGTATTTTTCTAGCGTTAACTACTGCAACTGAGCAGAACGACAGCAACAGCAACAGCAACAGCAACAGCAACAGCAAAAAAATATGCCCATACCGGTAATTTTAGACACTGACATCGGCCACGATGTGGACGACGTTTGGGCACTGGTATTTATGCTTCGCTGCCCTGAACTGGATGTGAGACTGGTTACTACCTGCACCGGTGACACTACCCACCGGGCGGCTTTGGTGGCGAAAATTCTTGAGCTTATGCACTGCACACATATCCCCATTGGCGTTGGCATACCTCTAGACGATAACCCTCACACGCACGAACACTGGCTGGGTGATTACGATTTATCGCAATATCAGGGCAGCTTGATTCAGGATGGCGTTGGCGCCATCTGCGATACGGTGATGGCGGCAGAGCAGCAGGTCTCGCTGATATGCATTGGCCCCCTACCCAACGTTGCTGCGGCCTTAGCAAGAGAGCCTAAAATTTGCGGAAAGGCAAAATTCGTTGGCATGCACGGCAGTATCCGTCGTGGTTACCTAGGCTCATCAAAGCCCATGCGCGAGTTCAACGTAAAGGTCCATGCGCTAGCCTGTCGTGCGGTCTTTGCAGCGCCCTGGGAAAAAGTAATAACGCCCTTAGACACCTGTGGTGACATTGTTTTAGATGGCGAGCGCTTTGCCGCAATTCAGCGGGCTGCTGCGACTCATGGTCCAGATAATCCCGCAGATATCTGCTTGCAGAACCATCGGATCTGGAGCGATGCGGTCAGCGACTGGCCGATAATGCAAAGTATCGACGCGCAGGTTCAAAGCTCCATTCTCTACGACCTAGTGGCCATCTACCTCAGTTTTGATGACACCTTGCTGGAGATGGAAACCCTGCCCATTGCGGTCACAGCAGACGGTAGGACTGTTGTCGATGAGGCTGGCGCGGCAGTGCACTGTGCCATGGATTGGCGCAACAAAGACGCCTTTTTAGATTTGGTCACTCAGCGCCTGATCGGCGCTCCGTCATGAGTAAGCGCCCAAATGTGGTCGTGCTCTTTCCCGACCAACTGCGAGCGCAATCGCTACCGCTGTTCGGCGAGCAGCAGATCGACACACCTCATATCAATCGGCTTTCTAACGAGGGCACTGTGCTCACCCAAGCCATTTCAAACTGCCCAGTTTGTACCCCTGCTCGGGCCATGCTCTTGACGGGCCGCTACCCGCAAACCACCGGGCACCTGATCAACACCACACGCACTCGGCACAGTGAAATCTCCATTGGCGATGCCTTTGCGCATCAGGGCTATCGCACGGCTTGGGTAGGCAAGTGGCATCTGCATACAGGACTATGGCCAGCACTAGACCGCATGCCCCAGCATCCGGACTGGGTGCCAGAGGGGCGAGACCGGCTCGGCTTTAGCTACTGGCGGGCCTACAACCAACACATGGTCTACTTTGACGGCTTCGTGCACAAAGACGATTGGAACTACGAGCGCTGGGATGGCTATGAAACCGACGGGCTGTTGAACTACGGCAAAGAGTTTATGGATAGCGTCGATGACGAACCGTTCCTACTGTTCCTGTCGCCCCATCAGCCCCACTTCACCCCGTTCACTTTCGCGCCGCAGTCCTATTATGCGCGCTTGCCGAAAACCCTCACGCTGCCAGACAACGTACCTGCACAAAAACGCGAGGCGGCACTGGATATGTATCGGCACTACCTGGCCATGATTCTCGCGGTAGACGATATGCTGGGCAATCTACTAGCCTATTTGGATCATAAAGGTTTGGCCGACAACACCATCGTAGTCTTTGCTTCTGATCATGGCACCCAGGGCGGTGCTCAAGGAGTTAACCCATGGTCGAAGGAAAGCCCCTATGACGCCTCAATTCATGTGCCGGGCATTGTTCGCTATCCCGGCATCGTAGAAGCTGGCGCAAAACGCGATCAGATCATGTCCATGGTGGACTGGTTCCCTACCCTTTGCGGGCTCGCTGGCATACCCGTACCGCGCAGTGTAGAGGGCCGCAATAAGGCCGCCGCCGTGCTTGCGCCACATGCGGACGATGACTCCGCTTTTATTATGAATTTCTCCAAATGGTTCGAGTGGTTTCAGGACGGCGCTGAATGGCGCGGTGTACGCAGCCGCACCCATACCTACGCCCGGTGGCTGAACGGCAAAACCGAACTCTACGACCTCGCCGCTGACTCACTGCAACAGCATAATATCGCCGGTACCGGTGACCGCGCCGAGGCACAAATGCGTGAGCGGCTGCAGGCCCATCAGGCGCAGCGTCAGGATGAGTTGGTCAAGTGTAGTGCATGGAAGCACTGGCTGGATAACGAGCGCCGCGTCATACGCAACGCCTTTGGCGAGCTGAGCCACCCCGAGAGCGCACCAGACTGGTCGCTACTACACTGAGAGCATTCAATGAACAGCCAAAGCTACCCAATTACTTTAAACCCCAGCACCGTTGCTGAGTTTGCGGCCAAAGGCTTCGTTACCACACCGAACATGCTCAATGATATTGAGCTCACCACCTACACCGACGCAGTAGATGCAGAAGTTGCAGCACGCACCGCCAGCGATACACGCTCAGTCAACGAGAAGACGACCTATGAGCAGAGCTTTGTGCAGTGTATGCGTCTTTGGGAAACCGATAGCGTGGTGCGCAAGCTGTCCTGCCACCCAGGTTTGGCCGGCGCAGCTGCGCAATTGCTTGATGTCGCCAGTGTGCGATTGTGGCAGGACCAAGCGCTCTACAAAGAAGCAGGTGGCCGCGAAACCACGGCTCATCAGGACGAAACTTTTTGGCCCATTGGCAGTGCCCCCTTGGTCAGTGCTTGGATACCCTTTGACGCGATAAACCAGCACAACGGGGCTATGGCCTATGTGCCCAGCTCTCATCAGGTTGGGAACTTGCGCCCAGTGGATATTACCCATCGATCGGAACCCTACGACATTCTCAGCGATCCTAAACTGAAGCAAGCGCAGCCCCAGTGGGTCGATATAGAACCCGGCGCGGTGGTTTGGCATCACGGTCTTACCGTGCATAAGGCGGCAGCGAACCACAGCAGTCAAACCCGCCGGGTGTTTACCATCGTTTATGTTGTCAGCGATGCCCGGCGTGAAAAAAGTTGGCCGTGCTTTCCCTTGGACCGAGAGCACATAGAAGTTGGGGAGGTGTTGCGCGGGCCGGGGATCCCTGTAGTTTGGCCCCAACCAGAAAAATTACCCACACCGCCCGCTAACATTGGCGGGAGAACCGGGCCGCAGCAATATTCCCGAGCGCAATGACTCAAACTCGAGCGCTATAGGCAAAAGCCTGCCGCACGGGACATGCATACACTTTGACTCGATAAAAACTATTTCGACGCACCAAAATGGCATCATAGATTTAATAAGGCACACCAATCGTGCATCGATAATGGCTCGCCAGGCCCCCGCCAGTGCGGCAAATCCGATTTTTTCGCAATTTTTCGACAATCTAGGCATAATAATGGCCGTTTTAGGGCAGAATCCGTGCCCGACCTGCTTTAATTAGGTGCGATCTGGATAAGGCACACATGACCGGTAATTTTGGAACGTTTTTTGCTTGTAACCGGCAAGAACTTGCCTTAATTCAAACCTTTGAAAAGATACGCAAGCGACTCTTAACTCCTCACCCTTTTTCACTGGAGAAACTTATGGAAAAGAACAACAAAACCCGCTCAGGCAAGCGGATACCGCGCTCCATGCAGCGCTCGACTTTTTGGCAAAAGTGCACGTTTGGCCTGACCGCCTTCGTGATGGCCCTACCGATGGCATTCGTGCCTCTACAGGCTGCTGCGGAGGATGCCGACGTCATTGAAGAAGTGGTCGTTACCGGTGTTCGCGGCAAGCCTCGTACTGTGCGCGAATCTCCTGTACCAGTAGACGTTTTTACCTCCGACGTTCTTGAGGATGTGGCATTCACAGACATGAATGACGTACTAAGGACGTTAGTGCCTAGTTTTAACTTAAGCAGACAACCGATCTCCGATGGAGCAACGTTCATTCGTCCTGCAACTATGCGTGGTCTCCCTACGGATAAAACGCTCGTTCTCGTAAATGGTAAGCGACGTCATCGAGCGGCTCTCGTAACCATTGGTGGGTCTGGGACACAAGGCCCTGACCTGGCGACTATCCCAGGAGCCGCTATTAAGAGCATTGAGATCGTGAGAGATGGTGCAACTGCACTCTATGGATCCGACGCAATTGCTGGCGTCATGAACTTCCAGCTCAAGGACGATAGTTCAGGTGGATCTTTCTCGATGGAGACAGGCAGGTACGCTGAAGGAGACGGCAAAAACATTACTCTTGGCGGCAATGTTGGCATGCCATTGGGATCTGAAGGCTTCTTGAACGTTTCGGGCGAGTTTTATACTGCCGATGCCACTTATCGTGGCGAGCAATACTGCGGCTCATGGTTCTGCCTTGACCCAGAAGGTGCTGCGTATGATGCATTCATCACTGATGGTCGCGCAGATCGCATCGCTTATGCTACCGATCCCGCTTTTGTGGAAGCTTCCAAGAGCGCTTCAGTAGAGGGTCCAGGCGTCGTCCAGCCTTGGGGAGCACCGAATGCAGAACGCAAAAGCTTCTTTTTCAACGCTGGAGTTCCGCTCTCTGACGGCATGGATCTCTACGCTTTCGGTAACTACACATCGAGCGAAAGTGACGGCAGCTTCTTTTACCGCTACCCGCATAACGGAACGATTGAATATGTAAGAGAGCCGGATGGTTCCCTTTACTGGCCCCTGGAAAAGTTCCCAGGCGGATTCACTCCGCGCTTCACCGGTGAAATTGATGACCTATCCATCGCCGCAGGCATAAAGAGTGATGACGGCGGAGCTCTAACCTGGGACTTAAGCGCGCGCTTCGGGGAGTCGTCCATCGACTACACTCTGGCCAATACGATAAATCCGTCGATGGGTCCAGATTCGCCGACTTCGTTCAAGCCGGGCGAATTGACGAATACAGAGGTACAGCTGCAATTCGACTTATCTTACGACCTTAGCGACTCAACAACCGTTGTTGCAGGCGTGTCATATTTGGACGAAGAGTACGACATTGCTGGAGGAGAGCCAGATTCGTATCGAAACGGCCCGTACTCCGCTGCCGACCCATGGAACTTCTGTAACGACGACGGAACCCCAACCGCGGCAGGCACGGCAGTAGCAGCAAATGGGCTAGACTGCGCAGACGACGACGACCCCGTCTATCGAGCTGTTGGCGTTGGCTCTAATGGATTCCCCGGATACTCACCAGCGTTTTCATCAAAGTACACTCGGGATTCATTTGCTGTTTATACCGAAGTCAACATGGACGTTTCCGATGACCTTTTTGCACAAGCGGCTGTGCGCTACGAGGATTATTCAGACTTTGGTTCAGAGGTCATCTACAAGCTCGCGGCTAAGTATGACCTTAGCGATAATCTTGGTGTGAGAGCATCTTTCAACACTGGCTTCAGAGCACCGACCCCTGGTCAGCAGGGCACCACAAACGTATCCACCAGACTGCCGAATGGCTTTCCTGTAGCCACGGGATTGTTCCCCGCCTCAGGGCCAGTTGCTAGAGCACTAGGTGCTTCGGATTTAATGCCGGAAACATCTGAGGGCATCTCAGTAGGGTTAGTTGGTAATTTAGGAGATTTGGATTTCACTGTTGATTATTATTCGATAGATATCGAGGACTACTTCAGTGCCGTCTCCACTCGAGATGTATCAACTGATCCCACTGACACTGACGCGTACGCAAACTTTGTTGCTCTTGATAACGCGGGCGTCGTTGGCGCTAACACTATTGGTGGCGTTTTCTACTTCACCAACGCTTACGACGTAAACGTATCTGGTGTCGATGCTGTGTTGACTTACCCGCTGGAAAGCGACCTCGGAACTACACTCCTTACACTGACATATGGATTCAACGAGGTTGAGTTTGACAGCGATCCGAGCGGGTTCCTAAACGATGAAAATCAATATGACAGGGTCAACTTTGACCCTAACACTCGATTTATCGTTCAAGCGCAGCATACTTGGGACGATTTCGCAGTTTTGCTGAGGACCAGTTACTGGGGCGAAGCATCAAACTATCAAAGTGAAAACATCCAAGATTTTGGTGCAATCTCCATGACGGATGCCCAGTTCACATACTTCGGGGACGAGTTTACTCTGACCTTTGGTGGGATGAACGTTTTCAGTGAATATCCAGATAGGGATACGATTAGCGATTACTGTTGCGGTCGGATATATCCATCAGGAAGCGGCATCTCTTGGCAGGGAGCCAGGTGGTACGTTAAAGCGGGCAAACAGTTTTAAAAAAATAAAGCTGTCCGTTGAAAAGGGGGCTTACGCCCCCTTTTTTATTGCCTTTTACAAACAGGCTGGCATCTATCGTCGCGCGCGGTAACCAACGCTACGCGAACTCCGCCCTGTAAACGAAACCAGGCAGATGGTTCCAAGGAACAAGCCGAGCCAATTGAAGTTTCCAACATTGGCTCGAATTCCAGGCACCAAAAAAGGGGCCAAGGCCCCTTTTTTCGATCCAGGATATTTCCTGTGAATGCTAAGAAACAGCTTCCAAGGCAAAGGGCAAGGCATCGACATACATTTTCACGTCCTCGATTTTGCCCATACTGACCCGCGACCAGTTGGTGTAATCGCGGTAAATGCCGCGTATCAGCACATTACGCTCGGCCATCGCCTCACGGAACTTTTCCGCATCACCAGTACCCAGGTTGACAAACATGAAGTTTGTTTGGGACGGCAGCGCGCTCAGACCATTTTCCTTCAATCCTGCGGCGATCATCTCGCGGCCTTCCAAAATCTTGGCCTTGGAGTAGGCGATAAAGGCTTCATCGCTATAACTGGCAATTGCACCAGCAACACCAGCTTGATTTAAGCCGTAATCACCTAGCCCGTACTGGCCAATGTTTTCGAGTACTTCAGGCATAGCAATCAGATAACCCACACGCATCCCCGCCAGGCCGAATATTTTCGAAAAGGTACGGGCGACGGCGACATTACGTCCTTCCTTCACTAATGGCACCATGGTGCTGTCGTCAGGATTATCGGTTAACTCGTTGTAAGCCTCATCCACTAAAACCATGGTAGTGGCCGACGCTTTTACGCAGAACTTTCGCAACGCCTCAGCCTCCAGCGCGCTGCCGGTGGGGTTGTTTGGGTTTGTTACATGGACCATGGCGACATCGTCGCCCAAGGCTTGCTCCATAGCCGCAAGATCGATGGCCAGATCCGGGCGCTTGGTCAGTCGCTTGATGCCAAAGTCGCTGTTGCGGGTGCCCATGATAGCCGTCGTGTCCCAGAATAAATCTGGGCCAAGGATGCTGCCGTTCTGGGCGCTAGCGAGCGCCATATAGGTCAGCACACCGCTGGAGCCTGAACTAAGCATCACATGATCGCGAGTCAAACCATGTTTTTCTGCAATCATATCACGCAGTTTTTGCGAAGAATCGCGCACGTAGTACGCCCCACTGGAAGTCGCCTCGGCCATTGCCTTAAGCGCGGCCGGGCTAGGGCCGTAGGGGTTCTCATTGGCATTGAGTTTTGCCACACCGGGAGGTGGGCCGTATAGCAGCTTAGTCATAGCTGACTTCGGATCAGCCTGTACAACCTTGCTGGCAAGCAGTGCACTACCGCCAAGGGCGGCAGAGGCTGCAAAAAAAGAACGTCGAGAAAAACCTGTATTTTTCATTTCATACTCCAACTTTAGGGTGACTTTAAGAACATCGTTACGGAAACAATAAGTAAGTAAATACCGAACAGCCGCTTGAGGGTTGCATCATCTAACTTATGGGCCAGACGAGCACCCATGGGCGCGGTGATCAGAGAGGCAAAAGAAATGGCTGCCAGCGCGGGCAGATTAATAAATCCAATCGACCCCGGCGGACCGGCGGGCAAGGTTTGCTGCAGCCCAATGAGAGCGAAACCTAGACTGCCTACTAATCCAATAATGAATCCTACCCCGGTTGCGGTGCCAACCGCTTGGACAATGGAGCGTCCACATAGGGTCATGGTGATAACCGTGGGAGTACCACCGCCAATGCCGAGTAGAGCGGAAAATCCGCCAAGGAAGGTTGCGATGGATGCTCGCGGCACCCCTTTAGGCAGGCCCTCAAAAGAATATCGATCAAACATGCGCGGGAACAGAAAGTAACACGAGTACAGGGCGACTCCGCTGGCGAAAATGAGATACAAACCGCGAGAATCGGTCGTAGAAGCAAAATAAACTCCGAAAGCCACGCCGATAGCAAGCCAAGGAGCCCAGCTACGCAGCATGTCTCGGTCAACGGCACCAAGCCTGTGGTGTGTAATCGCAGCGCGAAATGAGGAAACAACAATGGTCGCCAAGGACGTGCCGACCGCTAAGTAAATCAGCGAGTCGCCCTGATAACCCAACAAACTGAAAACAAAAAGCAGTGCAGGAACGACAACAAAACCACCGCCGTTGCCGAAAAGGCCGGCGGTCAGGCCGGCCATGGAACCCGCTGCTAGAAGTGTCACAATCATTAATGCTAGATCCATCACACTGTCTGAGTTCCGCTAATGCTTCCCCCATTCACTCACATAATTTTAGTAATAGCTAGCTGCAATAACTGAGCCACAAGCTGGGGTTTTTGACTCATTTTTTTCCCCAAAAAACAGGCGGTCACCAACAGCCCTACACGCTGTTGGTGTGGGCTGGATCAATCACTTTGTCTTAAAAAAGGCATGATTTTGCTGGGGAACGGCCAGGGCAGCCAAGCAACTGTAAGTAGCGCCGCCGAAGACAGAAATCACTGACCAACAATACGGACTCGAGAAGCTCGGTCCGTGCATGTATAGCCGCCAGACGCGCCCAATTACGGCACACGGACGCACAAAAATGGTGCTTGAAGTGTGCTAGAGCTGGGGCATGGTTAATGATCAGGTTAGCGCCAAGCCATCTATGGCCTTTAAGCAAACTCAAGCGGTTGCAAATTTTGGGCGCTAACGCAGTATGGTACTAACGCTGAGGCAGCGGCCCTGCTGGCACGATTTCGCCAAACAAGAACGTATTTTACAGCTTAGGAAAAATTCATATGGCTACTTCACTCTTCGACCTAACCGTTGGCTCCTATTCTCAAGTATTAGAAAGCGCCGTCAACTTTTTACAAAAGGGCAAGGACCACTGTGGCGAGCAGGGTATTGATCTGGCCAAAATTGTTGAGTCATCGCTGTACGAAAATATGGCGAACTTTCACTTTCAGGTGGTTTCGCTAAACCACCACTCCAGTAAAACCATCGCGGCTTTAAGCAGTGGAGAATTTCTACCTCCGGTTGGTTACGAACCAACGGACTACGACGGATTACTGGCTATGACCAAGGCGAGTCTCGACACCATGCAGGTGCAAACCCCCGAGGCGATCAATGCGCTGGCAGGCAACCCCATTACCTTTAAGCTTGGCAGTAATGAACTGCCCTTTACTGCAGAAAACTTCGTACTGTCCTTCTCGCTGCCAAACTTCTATTTCCACGCTACCACGGCTTACGACATTTTACGCCAGCAGGGCGTACCAATTGGCAAGATGGATTTTCTGGGCAGCATGAAGATGGGAATTTGATTCCGGTCCATGCCTCTTAACGCATACTATCGGGCAGCGGCCTCAGGCCGCCAGGGCCCCACACGCAAACCAGCGGCAACCACCACGCCATAAACTACCGCTGCCAAAGCCACCAAATAAAGCGCATGGTCGATAGCCGTGGTTGCACTCACCCAATACAGACCCGACGCGACAATGAGCAGTCTCACGAAGGCCCCAAGCACCGGAAACGCCAGCGTGTTTAAAGCCTGACTAATTAGGTAACAACTCAGTCCCAGCGCAAAGAATGCGTAGGTTGGCGCCACCACTTGCAGGGAGCGATTGCAGCTACCGATGACCGCGGCATCGCTGCCGACAAGTGTGCACCAAATACCGGGGAATACTGCCAGCAACAGGCCTAGAACACCGATCAAGATGACGTTTACAGCGATGCCTCGCCAAGCGATGGCAATGGCTTCGGAGCGCCTACCCGCCCCCACATAGGCACCTACAATGGCGATCATCGATGCCCCAATGCCGAAAATCACCGGCACCATAATCAGTTCTAGGCGCACGGCTAGGCCGAACCCCGCCAGCCAGTCGGTACCGTAGCCGCTAAAAATAACAGTGGTGACCAAGGCATAGACTACTGTCATGATCGATTGGGTAGCCGCCAGCGACCCCTGCTTAAGTATCTGCAGCAACAGGTTCATCCGAAAAGCACCGAGCCGAAAACGAATGGGCTGGGAAGGCAGCAAGACAAAAACCACCACAAGCGCTGCAGCCATAAGATAGGAACCGGCCATGGCGAAAGCGGCGCCGCGAATCGACTCAAGGGTCGATGCATTCTGCAGGGGAATCAGCAGCCAGGCGAACAGACAATAAGAGCCAAGCAGCACTGCCGCCACCAACGCCGGGCGCACCATGTCACCACTGCCCCGCAGCACCGAAGAAAGCATGTTTATTAGCCAATAAGCTGGCAGCACTGGGAACAACAGTGTGGCGTAATAATGTGCCGAATCGACAACCGTGGAGTTATCACTGGCGGCCTGATAAATCAGCGGACCAAACCCAAGCACGAGCAACCACATCAATACGCCACCAACAATGGAGATCAAGGATGCACAAACCAGCACACCGCTAGCTTGCTGCATATCCCCCGCACCAATAGCCCTGGCAATAAAACCGCTGACCGCACCGCCAAATGCACCGGCAGAAAACATGCCGGCCAAAATAACGATGGGATACACCAAGGCCACTGCAGCAAGGGCCTGTGCACCGGACTCTTTGAGAAAAACCGCTTCCACTAACGCAGGTGCCGTAGTAAGCAGTGCGCCAATAACTCCGGGAATAGACAAGCTAAGCATGGTTGGCCCCAAGGGGGCGTCAATTAATAGGGAGGCGTTGCTCATGATCGTCTTCCGATAAACCGCGTAGTAGGACCAAGAGATAGACGAGGCTCAGCGCTACTTCGTTTTATCTGCGTCATCCACGTAGCCCAGTTGTTGAACGTTGTCTTGATGACTTTTGCGGTCAATATCGTACATTAGCACGAGCAGCGTAGAGCCAATGGGCAACAGCAAACTCAACAAAACATGCGCGCTGGCAAAGCGGTTAATCGCCTCTCCCGTGAGCATTTCTTGAGTGACCCCGGGTTCGTCAAACCCTGACCATGCGACGATGGCTCCTGCGATGAAAACGCCTCCAGCGCCGACAAGCTTTTGCACAAACGAGTCAACCGTGCCGAGCAAGCCCTCTTCACGTCGCCCAGTGACGCGCTCTACATCCT
>MDSV01180810.1_pt1 | contig 14804 bp, 15 predicted proteins | sample 810851 | NCBI WGS metagenome assembly MDSV01 (sample SAMN05326640, study PRJNA326480) | marine metagenome | isolation source: seawater | place: Atlantic Ocean: North East | collected 2012 | reverse complement strand
GCTTTTACAGACACGAGAATGGTAAGGGTGCCGAGGCACATGCTTGGTTTAAATACTTTTTACAAAATTCCTAATAAAAATTTTTCATTAAATCTACAGACTATAGGGGCAACAAATGCAAGAGACTACGGTAACTTCAACACCCCTCTACATGGATCAAGTTATGCAGACGTTAAATTACCTGCTTATTTTGTAAATCACCTTACAGTAAATTACGATTTAATACCTGGTTATGATATTTTTTTTAAAGTAACAAATTTAACTAATGAGAGTTATCATACAGCATTACATTATTCTCAGCCTAAAAGAGGCTTGAATTTTGGAATGAAAAAATCATTTGATTAAAATTTAAATATGTTATTAGCTTAACATATAGAAAAATGGCGAAATTTGTTCTTACTTCGATTAGTATATTTTCAGCTCTTGCGATGAGTAGATTTATTCCACATCCTCCTAACTTTACAAGTCTCATAGCCCTAAGCTTTTATGTACCAGTTCTTTTAGGAATAAAATTTCTACCAGCTTTACTAATTAGTTTTGCTATCACCGATCTAATTATAGGATATCATACAGGAACTCATTGGACATGGGGGAGTGTTTTAATAATTGGTTTGATGGCTAAATATTTTTCTAAAAATATTAATTTTAGATTAACTGGAGCGCTAATAGGAGCCACAATTTTTTTTCTAATAACAAATTTCGGTGTTTGGACTTCTGGAATGTATGGATTTACAATAAATGGTTTAATTAATTGTTATATCCTAGCCATACCTTTTTTCACTTACAGTTTAATTTCAACTCTTATATTTTCAACTATTATTGAGTTTATTTTAAGATTAAAAATGCTTAAAAATTTTAAGAAAAAGTATATTCAGTCAATTTGATTGTATGTAACTAGTTTTCACAAAATGTTACTTACTAATAATTGATATTTTTTTTCTTAAATTTTTCTTGATCTTTCTTCGATAATTTAACTTCTCCATAATTTTCTGGCTTTCCCCAAATAGTATTCTTGTACCATTTATTGTCTTCGATCCACCATACTCCAGTATGTCTAAATTTATCTGCTGTTGCATCAAATTGATCCTCAGTCATGTTTGTCATTTTGAGAAAGTATTCTAATGACTCTCTAGGTTTTACGTGGTCATATTTTTTTACTAATTTAATACCTTCTTCTCTTTTCATGTGTCCAAGCCTAATATCTTTTGATGTATGGTCGGTACATCTTCCGTAGCCAAATTTTACAAACTTTAAATAGTCTTTAATTCCATTTTCATGAATATCGTCTACATTAGAAAATTTTCTATAAGTTCTCTCAAATGGTACTGGATTTTCTTTAAAACCGTATTTTTTTGCAATATTTAAATGCTTATTAGCGTCCCAATAAACATAATTACCCATAAAAATACCTCTTAAACCCACTTCTTCTATTTCGTTATCGGAAGGATAAAAAGCCCAAGTTAAATCTTTTCTTGTAAGCCCTTCTTTTCCAATAAAATCATTTTCTGAAAATCCTCTTAAAGTATCTTCTGTCCTTGCTTTTTTTGTAAATTCAGGAAAATCATACATGGAAAACTGGCCAGCTAAATCTGTAAAACCATGTTCACCGTATATTAAAAGTGGAATTTTAAATTTCACACCTACGTGAAAAGGAACTGTCCAGGCTCCACAATGGAAATGCCAACTCATATCACCTGTCATCTCAAAACCAATTTTGTTCATTTTTGCGATAACTTTTTTATTTGGATAAAACACGTAGTGATCTAGTCCCAATGTATCACCCATATTTCTTAAATTTTCTTCACCAGTTTTTGTATAATTGTGAGTGTAGTAAGTTACTAACAGAGGATTAAGTCCTAAATTTTTAATATAATATGCTTGAAAAGTGCTGTCTTTACCACCGCTTACTGGGATAATACAATCATAAGTATTTTCTGTCTTGTAAGATAGTAATAAATCTTTAAATTTTTTTTCTCTTTCATCCCAGTCAAGATTCATTTTTTCTTCATGTACTATACATCCACTACAAACAGAATTATCATCCATGGATAAGTTTACAGCAACAATTGGGTAGGTACATTTTTTACAATAAATCATTCTTTTAAACTCTTACATTAATTTTATGTTTGAACATATGTTTTTTTGCATTAAGAACGCTCTGCTCTGTAAAGTGAAAAATATTAGCAGCAGCTAGTGACACTTCATTATTCACAGCATGCGCTTTTACAAAGTCATCAAAACTTCCTGCTCCACCTAAAATTATGCAAGGAACACTAATATTTTTTGATACTAACTTCAAAAGATCAAGATCATAGCCTCGGGAAGTACCATCTCTATCAATAGATTGAATTAAAATTTCACCGGCTCCCAATACCTGAACTGTCTCTATCCATCTATTTAGATCTAAATCTGTTAAATTTTTTCCAAAATGTTTAAAAATATTCCATTTACCGACGCTGGTTTTTTTTACATCGATGCTAACAACAATACATTGTGACCCAAATTCTCTAGCAGCTTTCTTGATGAATTCAGGATTATCTATTGCTGCAGAATTAATTACAACTTTATCAGCGCCTGCTTTAAGTCTTTTTTTAATATCTTCCAGAGTCTTAATTTTTCCACCTACAGATAAAGGAACTCTACATATTCTGGATAAATCACTTATTATTTCTATAAAATTTCCATGGCTCTTTTTTACAACTTCAGACTTTGAAGAAGAAGAACCAATAACATTTCTATTGTTTTCAAGACCATAATTATCATCTCTCGATATATCTAAGTAAACTATTTCATCTGCTTTCCATTGGGAAAATCTTTTTACTTGTTCAATATGGTTCCCCATCATTTGATGAAAAGAAAAACTTCTACTTCTAACTAGAATACCGTTCTTTAGTAATAAAACTGGAATTAATCTTGTTTTTAACATTCAGATTTTTAAAAAATTTATTAGCAATTCCGTACCTATATCATGACTCTTTTCAGGATGAAACTGAGTTGCAAATATATTGTCTTTTTCTATACTTGCAACAAGTTTTGTACCGTGTTCGCAAGTTCCAGATATAATGGTTTTATCTTTAGGAACAAAATGAAAGCTGTGCACAAAATAAAATGATGAGTCATTTTTAACATTTATATATAATTTTGAATTATTTGAAATTTTTACTTCATTCCAACCCATATGTGGAATTTTGATACTTTTATTTTCACTATCTATTTTAACAACTTTACCATCAATCCAACTTAGTCCTTCAACTCCTTTGGATTCATCGCTCGCTGAAGATAATAGTTGCATCCCTAAACAAATTCCTAAAAAAGGTTTTTTTTTATTCAGAACTTCATTAGATAAGATTTTAATGAGATTTCTTTTTGCCAGACCCTCCATTCCTGCATTAAAACTTCCAACTCCAGGTAGTACTAAATGTGTGGAATTCTCTATTTCTTTGGCTTCGTTTGTTACTTTTACGTTTTTTTCAACTTGCTTGATTGCATTGAAAATTGATGCAAGATTTCCTAAACCATAATCTATTATACATATATTTTTCATATAAGGCTCTACCTTAATTTTCTGACAAAATTTAACAGCCTTCTAAAAGGTAATTGAGATTTATGATCTAAAATACTTAAAGTTTGATCTGTTTTAAGTCTTGGCAATCTAGGATATGAAAAATAAATTTTTTTATATTTTTCATTTAAATATTTCAATAAAATTTCTTGTGCAGCTTTCGAACAAGCATATTCACATAATTTGCTGGTTGCTTCGTTTATTGCAACGCTTGATGGGAAAAAAACGGATTGAAGAATTTTTTTATCTAATAAATCAAATATTCTTTTAAATCCCGTGATGTAATAATTATTAAATGTTGTAAAATTCTTCTCTCTAAAATCATATCCATTTCCAGTAAAAATTCTTGGTGTTGCAAAATAATAAAGGTGGGTTGGTTTAAATTTTTTTATGTTTCTAGAAATTTTTGAATTTAGTTCTTTTTCAATATTAAGATGAAAAATTTTAATATTTTTTTCAAATCCTCTTCTATGTTGAACTGCATCTTTTTTACCATTAAAATATGAAAATAGTATCTTAGCTGATCCTGAACATAATATTTTGACAGTAGCTTCACCAAGTCCTTTTGAACCACCTATGATCAACGCTCTTTGCTTAGAAAATTCTCTTTTATTGATTTTTAATTTTTTATTTTGGATAGTTTGATTTATTTTTTTTGGTCTCATTAAAGTTCTTATATTCCCACTTAAATTTTTACCTACATAATACAGATTTATTAAACTAAATCTTTTGTCAATTGAAGTAATTTTAATCTCACTTTTGACAACATTATTTAATTTATAAAAAAGATCTAATTTGGACAAAATTGAGTCTTCTCCAGGCACGTTCATTCCAACTAATCTTGTGACTGTAACGAAATCGATTATTTGATTAAAATTTAGATACTTATATATATGTAAAAATTTCTTTTTAAACAACTGATTATTAATAGCGAAATTTTCCACAAATTTTTTACCTACCTTTAAATTTTTAAATTTTGTAGCAGAAGGTTTTTTTTTAATAAATTTTTTATTTAAGTTAGTATATTGGGTTTTAAGAAACTCTAAATACTGTATTTCGAACTGTGCTGCGGGAATATCACTTTCAAAAAAATTAAACAAAACTTTGTTATTATTTTGAAATATTTTTATTTTTACTTTTTGATTAATATTAACAAATTTTGAAAAAATAATATTTATTTTTGTAATTTTAATTTTAATTTTTTTAAACTTAAGAAAAATATCCAATCCCCAGAATACTAGATTTATTCCATGGACGGCAATATCCCCAGATATAGATCTTCTCGCATAATTTCGATCTAGATGTATAGGATTAAAATCTCCTGATATTTTGGCGAAAATTAATTGATCAGTGAATTGAAATTTTTTTTCTTTTTCTAAAATAAGTTTCATTTTATTAATTAAAGTTTAATTAATTAAGTAGTGTTTGTTGTTTGAAATATTCTTTTCTGCTTTTTTCAGCAAATCTCGGGCATTGACTGAATGAGCTGGCATATAACCCAGAGGATTATAAATATATTTTTTATTTTTTTTTAGAGATTTCATAATCTTTTTTAAATTAAGATTTGTATTATATTTATATTTTAAGTCTCTAACAAAATAATTACATCGAATAAATTTTTTTTTATCATTTTTGTAATAAAAGCCCTCAAAAATTTTGTTGTAACGATATTTTACCTTTAATTTTTCCTCTATATAATGAACAAATGTTAACTCATTAAAACTACATCCTAAACAAAGTAATTTAGCATTCTTTTTATAAAGTAGATCATAAATTGAGTTTTTTCCAAAACATGTTTCGTCAGAGGTTTGGTTTATTTTCTCAGATAATTTTCCAAAATGAGAAATACTAAAAATTGGATGACTTGATCTTTTTGTAAATTTTAATTTTCTAAAAGTTTCTGAAAAAAGACCAATTGTACTTTTAGTAGTTTTTGAATTAAAGATTTTTTTTTTTTGTTAAAGAATAAGTAAATGTTGGAACAATAACTGTCCCCTTACTTGAGAAATAGCTTAAAAAGTGTTTCCAAAATGTATTAATTTTTTGTTTATTATTTCTTCCTCGTATTTGCTTTATTACACTTGCATTTCCATGAACAAAAACTGTGTCATTTTTTTTTATTTTATGTGATCTGAAAAAATTATAAATTTTTCCCTTATTTAAATGTTCCAATTATTTTTTTCCTTTTAAATATTTTAAATAGAAATTTATTGAGCTAGCATTTTCTAAATCTTTTGTTTTAAATTTAAAATTAAACTCTTTTTCTATTGCAAATATTAAATCGAGATTAGACATGGAGTCCCATCCCTTAACATCGTCAATCTTTAATTTTCTAAAATCTTTGTTATTAAACTTTTTTTTAAATATTTTCTCAAAAATTTTTTTTAGTTTTTTTTCCATTTTATTAAACTAATTTTATATTCTAAATTCGTAAATAATTGTTTTTTGATTTATCTTATATTTTTTTTTATCATTATTGTTTATTTTTCTTAAGTTATTTTTATTAATAAAATCAGATACAGGTATATTTTTTTTAGTTTTTTTATATTCTAAAAATATCCTTTTATTTTTTTTAGAAATCTTTTTGCTAATCTCTTTTAAAAAAACCCCCTCTATATTTCTTCCTAAAATCCTACAACTTGCTAGAAAATTTGTTATTAGATATTTATTTTGATCAATTTGAGATAACATAATTAGACTTACGTATCCGTGATCACCATATTTATCTTTTACTTTTAAAATATAGCATTGATTATTTTTTTTTTTAACGAACGTCTTTATTTCATTAATAGAGTATCTTTGTGTCGAAAAATTAAATTGATTTGTTTTTAAAGTCATTTGTGATGCTCTTGCAAAATGAAACTTATTCAATTTCTCTATTTTAAAATTTAATCTAATGCTTTTTATAAATTTAGTATTATTCTTAAATTTTTTTTTAGCCTCATCAAATTTTAACTTAATTTCGTATTGTTTTTTTTTATTTTTATCTTCTTTTGTTTTTTGGAAATTAGAAAAACAACTTAAACTAAGAATTTTACTTGGCCAAAAGCTAACGTCTTCTTCAAAATTTACTATCTGAACATCGGGTAAGTAATTTTTTACTTTTTCTCTTTCTAAAGGATTGTCATCCATAAAAACAAAGCTATCTAAAGATAGGTTCAGTTTTTTTGAAATTATTTCAATATTTTTAAACTTTTCCTCCCAATTTATTAATGAGGTAGTTATGTCATTTTTTTTTAAGACCATCTCAGGATGATTTTTAAACACATCCCATACATCTGCTTCATTATTCTTACTAACTAAGCATAAGATTGTTCCATTTTCTGAAAGTAATTTAAGTGCTTTCTGAAAATCTTGGTGAGCTTTGCCGATGCCGTCCGTTCCTATTTTTAGATTTTCTATTCCATCTTCTCCTATAACACCACCCCAGAGTGTATTATCACAGTCAACAATAATCACCTTTTTACTTGGAGTAAAAATTCTAGATAAAAAGATCTCCAGATTATTTGTAAGCAAATTGAGACCTTCGGTGCTCAATCTCAATCTGAAAGAATACCAGTTTCTTTGATCAAAAATTTTATTATACCCCTCCTCTCTAAAAAAATTATCAATATCAAAATATAAAAGATTCTCATTTCTAGACGCAAGTTCCATATAATTTTTTTTTAAATTGTTAAAAAAAATATTTTTTTGATTTTCAAATTTTGAAAAATTTATTGAATTAGTTTCGTCTCTGAAAATAAAAGAAAAAATAATTTTATTGTCATTATTTTTTGCTAATTGATTAATATTTTTAATAATTAAATTTATAATATAATGATTATTTTTTTTACTTATTTGAAAAACGTCATCTATGAATACAACAAAATAATTTAATTCGGAATTGAGCCTAATGTTATGAATCCGTTCTAAATTTATAAACTCTTCATTGAATAGTTTATAATCTTTTTTTAAGCTTTCCCACTTATTGCTTTCAAATGCTAGGCTGCTAGTAGAAAAAATTTTAAGATTTTTTTTCATATTATTTTAAAATTATTGTCATGTATATTTAATTGTTATTATATGATAAAGCCTTAAAAATGAATATAAAAAATCAAATTTTAAAAACCTGTCTGAAGCTAATCCCAATTTATAGGTCAATTACTGGAAATGGAAATTTAAAGACATTAAAAATTTTAAAAGAAGTTAATAAAGATCTCAAAATTTTAAGATTTAAAAGTGGAAAAAAAGTTTATGACTGGAGAGTGCCTAAAGTATGGGAGATATACGATGCTTGGATAAAAGACGACAGAAATATTAAAATATTAGATTTTAAAAAAAATTTTCTTCATGTGGTTGGATATTCGCTCAATGTTAATAAAACCTTTAATCACAAAAAACTTTTAAAAAATATTCATACTCTAAAAAAGCAACCAAATCTTATACCCTATGTAACCTCTTATTATAAAAAAATTTGGGGTTTTTGTATGAGTGAAAAACAAAAAAATAAAATTAAAAAAGGAAATTATAAAGTATTTATTAATTCAAAATTTAAAAATGGAAATTTAAATGTTGGAGAAATATACATTCCAGGGAGATTAAAGAAAGAAATATTGCTTTCAACATACATTTGTCACCCACAAATGTTAAATAATGAAATTTCCGGCCCATCTGTTTTGATACATTTGTCTAACTGGATTAAAAAATTGAAAAAAAGAAAGTACTCTTACAGAATTTTATTTTCCTCAGAAACAATAGGAACTATTTGTTATATTAAACACAAATATAAAGATTTAAAAGCGAATGTGATAGGTGGGTATGTCATATCATGCGTTGGGGATGAGAGAAAATTTTCTTATATAAAATCTAAGGAAAACTCTTTATCAAATCAAATAGCTTTGAAAAATTTTAAAAAAATTAAAAGTCGTAAAAAAATATTTAGCTGGCTAAATAGAGGTAGTGACGAGAGACAATTCAATTCACCTGGAATAAACTTAGGGATAGGAGGAATTTGTAGATCAAAATATGGTGATTATCCTGAATATCACACCTCTGATGATGTGCTTGGAAAAGTTGTTACTAAAAAAGGATTAAACTCTTCATACAATTTTCTAACTAAGATAATTTTAGATTTTGAGAAAACAATAATTCCACAAACAAATATAAAATGTGAACCTTTTTTAACCAAATATAATTTAGCACCCACTTTGAGTAAGAAAAATGAAAAATCCTATAACATAGGAAATATTTTAAATTTAGTTAGTTTTTGTGATGGCAACAAAACCGTGGATACAATTTCAAAGTTGGTAAATTTAAACTCAAAAAAAGTAAAAAAACTACTGATAATTCTTAAAAAAAATAAAATTGTGGAATATTAATAAGATAATTCAGTTTTGCATCCACTACCAAAAAAATAATTTATGAAAAAAATTAAAATAGTTGCAACAATCGAAGCTAGGATGAATTCCACACGCTTACCTGGAAAGGTTATGAAAAAATTTGGAAAACATCCCATGCTGGGTGTACTTATAGATAGATTAATTAAATCGAAAAAAATAGATGATATTGTAGTGGCCACTTCTAAATCTAAAAAAGATAATAAAATAGTCAGTTTTTTAAAAAAGAAAGATATAAATTTTTATAGGGGAAGTGAAAATAATGTTAATTTAAGATTAATAAAAGCTGCTCAAAAATACAATGCAGGTTTAGTAGTGCAACTTACTGCGGACAACCCTTTTGTTGATCATAAAATTATTGATTATATGATTAATTTTTTTCTTAAAAATCTTGGAAAGTATGATTATGTCACTAATTGCGGATTCGGAGATTATTCTAATAGCTATGTTCCGTTAGGTTTTAATGCTCAATTGTTTTTATTTAAACATTTAAAGGCAAATTATAAACACTGCAACAAAAAGGATCTTAGAGAGCATCCTAGCTTATATTTTTATAGAGAAGGAAAAAGAAAGTATAAATTAAAAAACTTGCCAATAAACAGTCCAAAAACAGATTTAAAAATAAGACTTACAGTTGATACAACAAGTGATTTAAAGCTAGCTAGGTTAGTATTTAAAAAATTGGGCCATGGTAAAAATGTTTATTTTGGATTAAAAGATGTAATAAATTTTTTTAAAAAAAACAAATCGTATTTAAAAATAAACGAAAATATAATTCAAAAAAAAGTAAATTTAAAATGAATTCAAAAAATAAATTTAATAAAAAAATTTTGATTAATACAATGTCAGAGGACGATGGAATATTGAAAGCTTTTGATAAAATCATTTTATTAAAAAAAAAAATCATTTTAGTTGTAAAAAAAAATAAACTAGTTGGAACTGTTACAGATGGAGATCTAAGAAAGGCTCAGTTTTTTAAAAAAAAAAATTTAAAACTTAAAGATTTCATGAATAGAAATCCACGAGTTATTAAGAACGGAGTAAAAAATTTTAAATTAAAAAATCTTTATAATCAGATAAGCTTTGTTCCAGTACTTGATAAAAAAAATAATCTGATTGATTTGGCTGATCTCAACAAAGTTAAAAATATTAAATTTGATAATCAGGTTATAATTTTTGCTGGTGGGTTTGGCAAAAGACTTCACCCTTATACCAAAAAAATTCCAAAACCAATGCTTAAGATTAAAAATAAACCTAATTTAGAAACTTTGATAAAAAAAATTAAGAAGTCGGGTTTTGCTAATATAACGATAACTTTATTTTATAAGAATAAATATATAAAAAAAAAGCTAAAAGAGAAGAAAATTAATTTTTTCACGGAGAAAAAACCTCTTGGGACCGCAGGAAGCTTAGCAAACATTAAATTTAAGAATAATTTGCCAATATTGGCGATTAACGCGGACTTAATTACAGATTTAGATTTAAAAAATCTTTTATTTTTTCATAACTCTTATAAATCAGATTTCACTATTAGTGTTAAAGATAGATCTTTTGAAGTTCCTTTTGCGACTATAAATATCGAAAATAACAGAATTAAAAATTTAGTCGAAAAACCAAAAAAGGATTATCTATTTAATGCTGGTATTTATATGGTCAATCAAAATGTTATTCGAAAAATTATTTCTAAAAATAAAAAAATTGATATGCCAGATTTTATTAACAAAGCTCTAAAGAAAAATTATAAGATATTGCCTTTTTATCATCGTGAAAAATGGATAGATTTTGGCACATTAAAAGAATATTTAATGATAAAGAAATGAAATTTATTAATATAAGCTCAATAGAACAAAAAATTTTTGGAAGAAATTCCAGGTTTAAATTAAAAAAAAATCAACAGAATGAATTAAAAAAAAATCTTAATAAATCAAGAATTTTGATATTTGGAGCTGCTGGTTCTATAGGCAAGGTATTTTCGATTAAATTAAAGAATTATAATATATCTAAAATAATTTTTTTAGATAAAGACGAAAATTCTTTAACAGATTTAAATCGAGAAATAAATTTAAAATATAAAAAAAAAATTGCTAAAGATTTTATTTGCCAAGATATTAATGACATTAATATTTTCAACCTTTTAAAATCTGAAAAAATTACTCATTTTTTTAATTTTGCGGCATTAAAACACGTTCGTAGTGAGGAAAATTTCTATTCTTTAAAATATTTAATAAAAACTAATTGTATAAGCCCGTTTAAACTTGGAAATCTTAATAAACTAAAGAGTTTAAAAAAAATATTTTTTATTTCAACTGATAAAACTGTTTATCCATCAAGTCTTATGGGTTGCTCAAAAAAAATAATGGAAAATGAACTTTATAAATTAAAAAGAAAAAATAGAAAAAAATTTGTTTCAACGGTAAGATTTGCTAATGTTGCTTTTTCAAATGGTAGTTTGCTAAAAAATATCTATAATAAAACACTTGCTAATTTACCTTTTGGAGTCCCCGATTTAATTAAAAGATACTTTGTAACTCATTCAGAAGCTGGAGATTTGTGTTTCATCTCATTATTAAATGAGTCTGATAATTCTATTGTTATTCCCTCGCACAAAACAATAGGTAAACAAATACTTTTAAAGGATTTAGCGATCAAAATCGTAAAATTGATAAATAAAAGGCCTATGTTTTTAAAAAAAGTAGAAAGTGCTAAAAATAATGTTCAACAAATCATTTTAGAAAAAGGTGCAATTAAAGGGCAAAAAAATAAAGAATTTTTCCATGAAGCTAACGAAAAAGTAATAAATTTTAACGGAGATAGCAGAGTTAAAAAAATCAATTTATATCAAAACAGTAATTCAAAACATTATCAATTATTATTTAAAAAGGCTAAAAATCCAAAAGATTATTTGAATTTTTTCAGTAAAATTTTCAACAATAAATATTTGTCTTTAAAGAGTAAGAAAAAAATTTTTCTTAAAAACATAATATAGAAATTAATAAAAATCTTTCCAAGTGAACTTATGTTCGTCGTTTACTTTTTTTTTCAATCTTTTGCCTAATAATTTTTTATAATGAAGAGGGGAAATGCCGCCGCCAGGTCTTTTTGCAATTATATCTAAGATACTTATTTTTTTATTTTTTTTTATAATGCCGAGTGCATATAAACTTCTTCTTGCATTAATTCTAGATTTTTTTTCTGCCTTATAAATTGTTCTATTTGACGAGGATCCATTTATTGACTCTAAAATTGAAATATTTTTTCTGAATTTTAAAAAATCCTTATAGTCCATTGAATGAAAATGATCATTATTCTTTTTTCCCTTAAATTTATCAAGTGTAAAATGTTTTTCGATAATGCTTGCACCTTTTTGATAAGCATCTATTAAAACTGTACCGCTTTCATCAGGAATTGTATGATCCGAATATCCTATAACTAGACTCTTAAATTTTTTTTTTAACAATGGAATTATTTCTAAATGAGCGTCCTGATATTTCGTAGGATACGAAAGAATACAATGCATCAATGCTAAATCCACTTTTGGATAATTCCTTGTAATGTAATTTTTAACAAATTTTATTTCTTCAAAATTACTAGCTCCAGTCGACAGCAAAATTGGTTTATTAAATTTTGAAACTTGATCCAACAACATAAGATTTGTTAAATCTGCCGAGGCAATTTTAAAAAATTTTACGATTTTGTTTAAAAATATCGCGGAGTTCAGATCAAAGGGCGTAGATAAAAATTCAACTTTGTAATGATTGCAGATTTTTTTAAGTTTTATATATTCAGCTTCTTTAAATTTGTCATATTTCTTAAATAATTTAAACTGACTTTTAATATTAACCTCTTTCAAATCCCAGTAGTAAGGACTTTTTTTTGCAGCTATTGTTTCCGCAGTATAGGTTTGAAATTTAACAGCATCAGCGCCTCCTATTTTTGCTTGTTTAATTATTCTTTCAGCAATACTGAGACTGTTTTCGTGATTCACGCCTACTTCTGCGATTAAGTATGGATTAGAATTTTTTATTATTTGTTTAAATTTCATTAATGTATTTATCAATTAGTAGATATATATTTTTAAGTCCATTTTTTTTAAAATTTTTAACATTTTTTTTCTTTATTTTTTTATAGTAACTATAATTGTTTGACAATTTATTTAATTCTATTGAAATTTCTTTCAGCTTATTGGGTTTATAAAATTTTCCGTATCCTTTTTTTTGGAAATATTTTCCTCTAAATACCTCGGTTTTTTCGGATGATACTAGTACACATGGAATTCCAAAAAATGAGAGTTCGTACGAAAAGTTTCCACACCCGGATATGGCTAAGTCAACTTTTTTATAGATCTCAGAAATTTTTTTTACATTAGTAAATTGTTTGATCTTTATGTGCTCATACTTTTTAGCTCTTAATTTTATTTTTTTTGGCGTTTTTATAATACATTTATTAATCCTATTTTTATCTAAATTATCTATACACTTTATTATTTTTCTTAAATTATTAAATGCATCTGTGGCTCCTTGGTTTATGAATAATGTGTATTTTTTTTGTCTCTTTTTTTTTATTGAAAAGAAAGAATCTGGATATGGATACCATCTTGGGCCAGAATAATTATTTTTAGAGAGCTCAAGTGGATTTATATTAATTAACTTTTTGTGAAATTTGTGCTTATTATCAAAAGCAATATATTTTGTATTATTCTTAAAAAATTTTTTATAATATCTTTTAAAATCGTAGATAACTAAATTATGATTATTTTTGCTTAAAGTTTTATTTATAAATTTAAGATTCTTATTTACCAAAAATCTGCAATTATGTTTTTTTGCTATTTTTTTATAAATCTGTTTAGATCTATAAAGATGTCCTTTGCCTATCTTTTTTGAAAATTCAGTAAAAAATAAAATTTTTTTTTTTATTGGCATAAGTTTTTTAAACATAAATATGTAAAAAATGATATAAAAAATAATGCATAAAAGTTTAATCGTTTCTGGATATAAAGGATATATAGGATCGTATTTTTGTAAAGTTCTAAAAAAAAAGGGGATAAGATTTAGTAAATTCGATTTCGAAAATAAGAAAAAAAGATTTAAGAATTTTTCTCATTTTTTTCATTTTAGTTTTGATATCAATATTAAAAAAAACTCTCTTAAAAAAAATGAAAAAAGACTATTAGAAGTTCTTGATATATGTAAAAAAAATAATATTAAATTAATTTTTCCAAGCACATGTACTTACAAATACAGTAGAAATAACAAAAGAATCTCAAATAAAATTTTTGCAATTAATAAATACTCTCAGTCAAAAATCCGATGTGAGAAGAAAATACTAAATTATTCAAAAAAATATAATTTGGATTACTTTATTTTTAGAGTCTTTAACGTTTACGGTGGAAATAATTTTAATAGAGGAGTTGTATCTGATTTGATAAATAAATTTAAAAAATATAAAACTATTAATCTAAATTATTCTCAAAATACTAGGGACTTTATTAATTTAGAAGATTTATCAAATTTGTTTTTAAAAAGTTTATTTATAAATAAATCTGGTATATTTGATGTTGGTAGTGGAAAATCAATATCTATTAGAAAACTTGCAGTATCTATTAAAAAAGTTTTTAAATTTAATTCAAATTTGATCTTTGTAAAACCTTTTAAATCTTCAAAGAATAATTACTCTAAATCAAATATCTATAATACTAAGCTTGTTTTTTCTTGGAAACCTAAAATAGATTTAACTAAAGGTTTAAAGAAATTAAGTTTTTAATTTTTTATTTAAAAATTTTTTTCAGTGCATAAATCAAGCCAATTGAGCTATTAGTACTGGTCAGCTACACGTGTTGCCACGCTTCCACATCCAGCCTATCAACGTAG
>MDSV01080195.1_pt1 | contig 14806 bp, 14 predicted proteins | sample 810851 | NCBI WGS metagenome assembly MDSV01 (sample SAMN05326640, study PRJNA326480) | marine metagenome | isolation source: seawater | place: Atlantic Ocean: North East | collected 2012 | reverse complement strand
ATTTCTGACATATCTAATCCTTTCATTGCTTTTTTTAATCCTGTACTAGCCTTTGCAATAATATCATGGTCTTCAAAATGAGCTGTTGCTTCTACAACTGCTTTTGCACGAGAGGAGGGGTCATCACTTTTAAAAATACCTGATCCAACAAAAACTGATTCTGCTCCTAATTGCATCATAAGTGCAGCATCTGCTGGAGTAGCAATACCACCTGCAGCAAAATTAGGTACAGGAAGTTTACCCAATTTAGCAACTTGCTGTACAAGTGATAAAGGTGCACCTAAATTTTTTGCCTCAGCAACTAATTCCTCTTCACCGAGCCTTGTAACTCGTTTAATCTCAGTCATAACTGTCCTCATGTGCCGTACAGCTTCTACGATATTCCCACTGCCTGCTTCGCCTTTTGTTCTAATCATAGCAGCACCTTCTGAGATCCTACGCAATGCCTCGCCCAGGTTTCTACAACCACAGACAAAGGGAATCTTAAATTCGTGCTTCCAGATGTGATTGTGTTCATCTGCAGGTGTTAAAACTTCACTTTCATCAATGAAATCAATTTCTAAAGTTTCTAATACCTGCGCTTCTACAAAATGTCCTATCCTACATTTTGCCATTACGGGTATAGATACAACGTCTTGAATACTATTTATCATTTCTGGATCACTCATCCTTGAAATGCCTCCATCTTTTCTGATGTCTGCAGGTATCCTTTCAAGCGCCATAACTGCACACGCTCCAGCGTCTTCAGCAATTTTTGCTTGGTTAGCGTCTGTAACATCCATTATGACACCCCCCTTGAGCATTTCTGCTAAACCAACTTTTATTTCAAATGATTGCTTACTCATACAATATTTCCTCTTTGGTTATACCATTAATCTTTTTAATCATCTCTAAAACTTCTCTTATGGTCTCATCTGGTGTGGATGCTCCAGCAGATATTCCAACGCTTTTACAATTTTTGAACCAAGATTTATGTAAATCATCAGCCGATGTCACTTGAAACGAATTTTTATTTCTGTCTAATGACAATTGAGTGAGTCTTTTTGAATTTGCACTAGTAAATGAACCTATTATTATCATTACATCACTTTTTTCAGCTAGTTCTTTTATTTGCTCATGATTTCTTCTAGTTGGAAAACAAATTGTATTGATAAAACGCAGATCAAAAACCTTTTTCATTAAAACATTAATTATTTCTTGTACATTTTCAATCATTTGAGTTGATTGACTAACTACCCCGGCCCTCTTCATTTTTCGTAGCGCGTTGGCCTCATCGACACTTGAAATAATTATTGGTTTTTTTACTTGGGATGCTATTGCAACTACTTCATCATGACCATGGTCTCCAATTATAATAGTTTTTCTGTTTTCTGTTTCAAGCTTTTTTATTTCATGATGTATTTCAGTTACAAGTGGACAGGTAGCATCAATCAATTTCAAGTTTTTTTTGGATGCTTCTTCCCAAAGTTCAGGAGGCGTGCCGTGAGCACGAAATAATACTGGTTTATCCTTTGGTACATCATCCAAAGATTCCACTACTTTCGCACCAACATTTGATAGGTCTTCTATTACTCTTTCATTATGTACTATTGTACCAAGCATATAAACCTCGCCATGCGTTTTTGCAGTATCATAGGCGAGATTCACAGCATCCCTTACGCCAAAGCAATAGCCAGCATCTCTTGCTAAAAATATTTTCATTAGATGGATTTATTTATTTGATTTTGGATTGATGATATGGTTGAAGACACAACCTTTTTTATAGTGTTATCTAGAGAATCATTAATGATTGCTCCCGCAGCATAGGCATGCCCACCACCACCAATCTCTTTTGCTATATCATTTACAATGATTTTACCTTTAGATCTAAAATTTATTCTGCAACTAGATTCATCTTGTTGAAATATCATAAGAGCAACTTCTACTCCATTAATTGAACGAACCATATCGGAGAAACCTTCAACATCTGATTTTTCCGCATTAGCTTTTCGAATCATATCCTGGGTTATTTTAAACCATGCGAAAACCCCATCTAATTCAAAATTCAAATCTGCTAAAAAATAGCCCATCAGTTCCATCCTTGACCTAGTACTATTTTCGTAAATATTCTGATATATCTTATGGGTTTTTATACCACTATTAAGAGACTCAATAGCTATCTCATGACACTTATTATTAGTATTACTATATCTAAAACAACCAGTATCAGTCATCGTAGCAGTGTATATACCCTCTAAACTATTTTTCGATATAGGCTTTCCATCTCTAGCAATATTTAGATAGTCATAAACCATACAACCTGTGGCGGCCGCACTTAAATCAATAATATTAAAATTAAATTTATTATTTTTGGGATGAGGGTGGTGATCAATATTCATAACATCAATATTATACTGTTCAATAACATTTGTTATTGTCCTAATTCTTTTATAGTCCCCAACATCAAAAATAATAATTAAATCTATATTTTTTATCCAATCATCATGCATAGAACTATCGTAGAATTCAAAAATATTATCCTTATTTAAATAGTTATACTCTGCAGGCAAAGAAGAATAATTTATAATTCGAACATTTTTCTCCTGCTCAATTAAATGATAATATAATCCAGATTCTGAACCTAAACCGTCACCATCAGGATTCTCATGTGTAGTGAGCATTATACTATTTGCATTATTAATGATGTTATTTACTTTATGCCAATCTATCGGTGTATTATTATAATCCATATTATTTTTTATAATTCCATGATTTCTCAGAAATTCCACTATCATTCATATCTATCCTAGCCAAAATAAAAAGAAAATCTGATAGCCGATTCAAATACTTGATATGATCAGATGGTACATATTCCTCATCTGCCAAGCAAATTATCTTCCTTTCTGTTGATCTACATTCTGCTCTTGCTATATGCAATCTTGAGGAAAATTCAGTTCCTCCAGGCAGAATAAATTCTTCCATTGGAGGTAACCCACTATTATACTCTTCAGTTAAATTTTCTAGCCATAATACACGAGACTCATTCAGTAGATTCATATCAACATCTGGTATAGATAATTCTGCACCTATATTGAATAAATCCTGTTGTATTTCTCCAAGTTGATTGTGATAGGAATTTTTTGCTTCTATTCGCGCCCATCCTAAAAATGAATTGAGTTCATCTACTGATCCCATAGCTTGGATACGGGAACTGTTTTTTGAAATACGCTCTCCATTACCGAGACCCGTCTCACCATTATCACCAGTTTTAGTTATGACTTTCGTAACTCTCATTAGAAGAAAATATAAGTTACAATTATAAACAAAGGCATTAAAATGGGAACAGCCCACTTAAAAAAATACCCAAAAAAACTTGGCATCTCTATGCCTGATGATTCAGATATTGATTTAACCATAAAATTAGGAGCATTACCAATATATGTGTTTGCACCCATAAAAACCGCACCCGCTGAAATTGCAAGCAGTGTGTTAGGAATATCATTCATCAATGTAGAAGGTACTCCGCCAGCAGTATTAAAAAACACAAGATAAGTTGGAGCATTATCAAGAAAACTAGACAGGATACCTGTTAACCAAAAGTACATGTAGTTAATAGGCTCTCCATTTTTTGACACAGAGGATACAACTGAAGCTAACGCACCATGCGAACCTGCTTTTAATATTGCGATGGCAGGAATAATTGTCACAAATATGCCTGCAAATAATTTTCCAACCTCTACAATAGGGAACCATGTATATTCATTCGCTTCTCTAATTCTCTTTGATGTCAAATTCCAACTCAAATAAGTAAGTATCAGTAATAATAGGTCACGTACGATATTCTGTAGCTCTATATGGACATGATATATCTGAAAATTAATATCAGGCTTCCAGAATCCTGATAAAAGTACACCAAAGATAACACCAGCTAATAATAGTAAATTAAATGAACCTTCCAGGCCCAATTTTTCATTTTCTGATTTATCCTCAATGGTTATATCTTCTTTACGATAAAAATATGTATCAAGAAAAAAGAATATAACCAACAAACATGCAACCATAAATAGCATAGGAAGAAACATTGCTGATGTGGTCCAAAAAAAGTCAACACCTTTTAGAAAACCTAAAAATAATGGGGGATCACCAAGTGGAGTTAATGAGCCACCAATATTAGCAACTAGAAAAATAAAAAATACTATAATATGTACTTTGTTTTTTCTAAACTGGTTTGCTTTTATTAATGGACGAATAAGAAGCATTGCAGATCCTGTAGTGCCCATCCAACTTGCTAGGGCAGTACCAATAAAAATCATAGCAGTGTTTAATACCGGTGTCCCAACCAAAGTACCTTTTAACCTTACACCACCTGATATTGTAAAAAGTGACAATAATAGAATAATGAATGGTATGTACTCCAAAAGACCAACATGAAGTAATTCATAAATAGTTATTTCTAGACCTTGAGTTACAGAAAAAGGTAATATTAATAAAATTGCCCAAAATAATGAAACTTTTCCAAAATTATGATGCCAAAATTCAAGTGCTACTAGCGGAAAAATAGCAATTGATAAAAGTATACCCATAAAAGGAATCACCCAATATATGGCTAAACCTTCTCCATTCAAGTGTGGTACTGATCCATACCCACTATCAGCAGCTAATAGCAAGGATGACCCAAAAAATAATATTATATATTTTAGTTTATTATAAATCATAATTTATCTTTTTATATTAATAGGGAAATTACAATTGTAAACATAAAAAATAGTACTATGAAATATTTTATTCAAATAAGTAAAACCTTTTTATAATTAAATTTATATAATGGAAATATTAATTGTAATTATCATTTTTGGTTTGGCAATTGTAGCAATGTCAATCGGAGTAATCTTCAATAGAAAACCACTTACAGGGTCTTGTGGCGGGCTAGGTCCTAATAATGATTGCTCAATCTGTGGAGGTAAAGCTAGTAAATGTGAAAATTCCAATATTGACTCTGCATCTATTTAATAGGATAAATCAAATTCTTCATTTGAATATTGCTTGATTTTGAAAGATATATTTTTTTGCTATCAACATCTCTTATTACCCAAACTGCATCAACATCAGTTTCACTATTTACCTCTTCAAATCCTTTATTATAATCCATCGTCATTAACGCGGTAGCCCATGCATCAGCTCTCATGCATGATCCTGATAATACTGTTACAGAAATAACATCAGTTTGTATAGGGTAACCAGTTTTTGGATTAATAGTATGACCGAGAATCTCACCATCTAGATCCACAATGTTCCTGTAATTACCAGAGGTAGCAACCGCACCATGATCCAAATCAAGAATTGCACAAATCTTTTCAGTATCACTTCCATATCCTAATGGGTTTTCGATTCCAATTGACCAATCCTTATTATTATTATTTTTCCCTGAGCACCTTATCTCACCACCAATTTCAATAAACACATCATGAAAACCTTTACTTTTGACAAAATCAAATAGTATATCCACTCCATAACCTTTTGCTATAGCATTAAGATCTATTTTAGTTTTTTCATCAACCTTAATTAAGTGTTTATCTCTTATTTGAATTTTATCATATCCTGACCTTTTCAATACCAGTTTTATATCATCGTAATCAGGAAAAACAGTTTTTGGGTTAGGACCGAAACCCCACAAATTCATCAACTCATAAACAGTAATATCAAATAATCCATCAGTTTTTAGTGATATATCAGTAGAATTATCAATTAAATATAGTAGATGATCAGATACAGGATAAGGTTCAACAGATTGCCATGCATTAAATTTTGAAATTTCACTTTCTGGATCCCAAGTTGATAATTTTTTATTTATGTCATGTAATAAAGAGTCAACACCACTTTTTATTAATTCAATATCAAATTCATTTTTTGACGAAATTAGTTTAATTGTATAGGTTGTCCCCATGGTATAACCGGTGACCAAATACTGATTACTTTTTGAATCACATCCAATATAAAATAATAAAAAGCCCAACAATAGTTGGGCTCTGAGGGAAAGTAAATTATAATAAATATTAGCCAAAACTATCATAAGCAATCATTTCCTTGTCTACGCCTAGACTATCCAACATACTATCACATGCATTTATCATTGGAGGAGGCCCACACATGTAGTATTCTATCTCCGTGGGATCTTCATGATTTTCTAAGTACTCATCATTTAGAACCTGATGGATAAAACCCTTATACCCTGTCCAATTATCTTCTTCCATCGGCTCAGACAGAGCAACCTTATAAGTAAAATTAGGAAATTTCTTCTCAATATCTTTAAAATGTTCATCATAAAACATTTCACGAACTGACCTTGCACCATACCAGAAAGACACTTTCCTACCAGTTTTTAGCGTCTGAAATAGATGAAAAAGGTGAGACCTCATTGGAGCCATACCAGCACCCCCACCAATATAAACCATTTCTCTATCTGTGTCTTTAATAAAAAACTCGCCATAAGGTCCTGATATAGTAACTTTGTCACCAGGTTTAAGATTAAAAATATAAGAGGATGCAAGACCAGGTGGTGCATCATTCCACAAAGGTGGTGGTGGTGTAGCAATTCTTACGTTAAGCATTACCCTATTACCTTCAGCAGGGTGATTAGCCATCGAATATGCTCTAAAAACTGGTTCTTCATTATTTGCAACCAGGTCCCATATCTTGTATTTATCCCAGTCTGGGTGATATTCTTCCTCAATTTCAAAGCTATCAAAACCTACATCACGATATTCTGGTATGTCAACTTGTATGTATCCTCCAGCTTTAAAATTTAAATTTTCTCCTTCTGGCAAATTCAAAACCAGTTCTTTGATGAAAGTAGCAACATTATTATTTGATACAACAGTACATTCCCATTTTTGGATACTGAAAATTTCATCAGGAACATGAATTTTCATGTTTTCCTTGATTTTTACTTGGCAAGCCAATCTCCAATTTTCTTTAGCCTTATTCCTACTTATGTGACCTGTCTCTGTGGGTAATATCTCACCACCTCCTTCAAGAACCTGACACTCACACATTGCGCATGTCCCACCACCACCGCATGCAGATGGTAAGAAAACAGACTTACCTGCAAGGACACTTAATAATGTACCCCCTGGGCGTGTTGTGATGCTTTTATCTAAATCCTCATTTATCTCAATCGTTACGTCACCTTGAGGCAATAATTTGCTTTCAGCATAGTTTAGTATCAGAACTAATATAAGTACTAAGCCAGTAAAAACTGCAACACTTAAAAAGATTTGCTCAATCATAAATCAATACCTGAAAATGCCATAAAAGCCATCGATACTAAACCGGTTAGCAACATAGTTATACCAACACCTCTTAATTGAACTGGTACATTGGAATATCTAATTCTATGTCTTATCGCTGCCATTGATGCTATGGCCAGAAAAAATCCTACACCTGAACCAAATCCATATACAGTGGATTCAATAAATGTATATTCCCTCTCAACTAAAAACATAGAACCGCCAAGTATCGCACAGTTAACTGCAATAAGTGGAAGAAAAATTCCTAGACTTATATAAAGCTTAGGTGCAAAACGATCTAAAGTCATCTCTACTAATTGAACCATTGCCGCAATGACAGCTATAAAGATTATACTATTTAAGAAGCTCAGATCAATTGTTTTTGTACCATCTATTCCATATTCAGGGTTTAACCAAGCTAATGCTCCATCCTTTAATAGGTAATTGTGTATAGTCCAGTTTGCAGGTGCAGTTATAGTAAGAACAAATATGACCGCATAACCCAGACCAATAGATGTATCTACTTTTTTGGATATGGCAAGGAATGAACACATACCAAGAAAATAGGCAAGCAATATGTTCTCAATAAAAATTGCTTTTGTCAATATGCTGATATAGTGTTCCAAAATATTTAATCCTCTTGAACCCCACTAAAAATTCTTTGGACCCATACAATTAGTCCTAGAATGATAAATGCACCAGGGGACAATACCATTAAGCCCATATTTTGATATCCTGCATCATAAAATGAATTTGGTATTACAGGAATACCATATAAAGTGCCACTTCCTAATAATTCTCTAAAAAAGGCTACGGAGATAAGAATACCTCCATAACCCAGACCATTGCCAAGTCCATCTAAAAAAGATTTACCAGGAGTGTTTTGCATTGCAAAAGCCTCTGCTCTACCCATAACAATACAGTTGGTGATTATTAATGCTACGAATACCGATAATTGCTTACTTATATCGTACATATAGGCTTGTAATATTTGATCAGTTAAAATAACTAGACTAGCAATGATTGATAACTGTACTATTATTCTTACTTTTCCTGGAATCATATTCCTAAGTATTGAAATGGCTGTATTTGATACTGATAATACCACTACTACTGCTAGTGTCATTACTACAGCAGTATTTAACTGAACGGTAACAGCAAGCGCAGAACATATCCCGAGAACCTGTAGACTAATAGGATTATTCTTCATCAGAGGGTCAGTTAAGGCTTCTTTTGATTGTTTATTAAGCATTGCCATTAGACGCTTCTATTCCTAATCTTACGAAAAAAAGGTTCATATTTTTTCAGATCGTCTATAAGAAAAGATTCTAACCCTTTACTAGTTATCGTTGCGCCAGAAATACCATCCACCTCATAAGCGTTCTCCGGATCTGCTTTACCCTTTACTACCTTTATCCCAATCAGTTTCCCATTTTCATCAATAAACTTTTTTCCAATAAAATTATTTTGAAACCAAGGTTTATCAACCTCTCCTCCAAGGCCAGGGGTTTCTTTGTGAGCGTAAAATGTTATTCCTTTTGCAGTAATGCCATCAGGTTCAATTGCAAAATAGCCGTATAGAGTAGACCAAAGACCTTTTCCTGAAATTGGAATAGCATACCCGTTGATACTGCCGTCTCTTTTATCAACATAAATAGGAAAATTTTCAATATCTATTTCTGGATCGATAGATTTTGGGTCAATTTCTGTACGATTACCATCAACATCCAAGACAAAGGAAACAATATTACTTTGATATATTTTTGTTATATCAGTAGAAGACCATGGGCTATGTTCCTCCGCTCTATAACCTAATGAGGATAGAATATTTTTTTTACTATCATTCTCAACATTCATATCCTGAATATCTTTTAGAGAACTTGCAGCTACAGATAAAAATCCACCAAGAATTATGGTAACTATTGAGGTAAACATAATTGTATAGGAATTACTGTGCATAGCGTGATAATCTATTTTTTATATTATTTTGGACTACAAAGTAATCGATTAGAGGTGAAAAAGCATTCATTAAAAGTATTGCCAGCATAATCCCCTCTGGATACGCTGGATTAATACTACGAATAATTACCGTTAACATTCCAATTAGAATTCCATATATCCATCTACCTTTATCCGTATGTGAGCCTGTTACTGGCTCTGTTGCCATAAAAACAGTTCCAAACATGAAACTACCCATTACCAGGTGATAGTGTGGGGGAATTGTAAGCATTGTATTTGTTGAATAGGGCGCCAATAAATTTGTTATCAAGGACATCACTGTCATACCCAAAAGAGAACCTAGCATTATCCTCCAACTGGTAATTCCCACAAATATCAAAAAGAAAGCACCAATAAGTATCAGCCATTTATTTGTTTCCCCAATAGACCCTGGAATCCAGCCCATGAACATATTTATCCAAGAAAAGTCAAAGACTAGTTCATTACTAGCACTATCAAGAAGATCTATGGCATTTGCATTTGTTTTTCCTGCAGGTATACTTAATGCTGTAGGTCCAGAGTAACCATCTGGAGCTAATGCCCATACCTTGTCTCCAGATATATCTGCAGGATAAGTGAAATATAAAAAGGCTCTTGCCATTAGCGCGGGATTAAATATATTCATTCCCACGCCACCAAAAATCTCCTTTCCTATTACAATACCAAAACTTGTTGCTACTGCAACCTGCCATAATGGAATTGATGGAGGCAGTGTAAGAGGTATCAATGCACATGTAACTAAAAACCCTTCTGAAATTGGATGTTTTCTAACTACACCAAATAATAATTCCCAGAAAGCACCTGAAATAAATGTTACCGCAACAACGGGTCCTATAGTAAATAGTCCAGTAATCAAATTCTCTAACAAAGTGGCAGAAAGACCATGAGTCAATGCTTTTTGATAACCAACATTTATTGCTCCAAATATGTAACATGGTATCAATGAAATAACAACAAGTATCATCACTCTTTTTATATCTACACTATCTCTAATATGAGGACCAGTGGCAGTCCTCTCATCAGTACTAAAAAGTATTGTGTCAGTTGCTTCAAAAACAGGGGCAAACATCTCTAACCTACCACCATCTTTAAATTCAGGCTCTACTTTATCTAAAATATTTCTAAGCCACTTCATTTTCAGCCCTCATTCTCTAGCAAATCAAGACCATCTCTTATTACACTTCCAACATCTATTTTACTTGGACATGCAAATGAACACAATGCGAAATCTTCATCATCGCACTCCCAAATTCCAAGTTGTTCCATCTCTTCAACGTCCTGAGCTAAAATTGCACGATATAATGGATTAGGCATAATATCCATCGGGAGTACATCCTCCCAAGCATTTAGAGGAACTATAGCACGCAGTTCACCATTCTGAGATGTAGTAAAATTAAAATCTTTTGATCGATGAGAGAAAAATGTGTTTGTGAGACTATATTTTTTTGAACTACTACCAAGCGTTAGCATACCTAAAAATGGCCTATCTACTTCATCGTTAATAATTGTTAAGGTTGAATCATAGTATCCAAGAAAGCCATTTGCATCAACAGATTTACCAGTTAATACATCACCAGAAACCAACCTAACAGATTTATCAATTGATTGATTATTTAATAAAGCAGATAGGTTTATTCCTTGTACAGTTTCTACTAATTGAGGCATAGTTGCCCCAGAACCACCAATTGAAACAATACATCTAGAATCATAGACACCATTCTGAAACAATCTACCTATGGTAATGACATGCTGAGCATTTACAGTCCAGACAACATCCTTAGGATTTAAAGGTTTAATATGATGAATCTGAATCCCAATATTACCTGCGGGATGTGGACCTGATATGGTATTGTTTACAACATGATCAAAATCCATTGGTGCCTTGGATGTAAGATAAACATTACCCTCCGTTAGTTTACTGAGTGCATTTAAACCAACCTGAAATGAGTCTTTATTAGTTTTAATTATTGTTGGTAGATCCACAGAAATAGGTGCTGTATTATAGCCTGATACAAAAATATCTCTGGGAATTTGACTGGGATTAGCAACCCTGTTAAATGGTCGTTGCCTAATTAATGGAAAGATATTTGCCTCTAAAAGGCTATCAAGAATTTTTTCACGATTAGCAGAATTTAATTTTTGTTCAGAAAAGGATTCAAATGAAATAGATTTTTGTTCTTCAACAGTAACTTCTATCTTTTCAATTATTTTTCTAGCACCAAACTGAATGGCAGTTACAATACCACTCGCTGGTGATCCCCATTTGACATCAGGATTAATTTTATCAAAAAAAAGTGGAGATCCTATACTTACTAGATCACCTTCTTTAACCATTAACTTTGGCTTCACACCTCTAAAATAATTTGGAGATATAGAAACTTTTTCAGCAACTATATTTGATATTACATCATTTTTTGGAACACCCTTCATTCGAAGATTGTGCCCTTTTTTAATAGTAATATGGTTCAAATTTTTTTATATAGTTTGAATAAAAAATACTAATGATTTATCTATCCAGTCCGTAATTGGAACCCAATAGATACCAAGAAAAAGTGTTGGTAAAGCAGTCAGAACAAGCATCCCAGTTATTATCTTTGAAGGAAAAGATATGGTTTCATTTTTTTCACCTTCAAAATACATTACCTTGACCACTCTGAGATAATAATACAAAGAAATCACACTATTAATACCACCTGCAACAACTAGCCAGTAGAAAGATTCACCTGCATTAATTAATGAAGCAAATATATAGAATTTACCAACAAATCCAGCTGTTGGAGGAAGCCCAGTCAAAGACACCATAAACAATGTCATTATTGCCCCAACAAGAGGCATCTCCCACCCTAGTCCTTTGTAGTCATCAAAGGATTCACCTTTGGTTTTATTTTTTATTTCAATAACTACAAAGAATGCGCCAAGATTCATGAATAGATAAACCAATAGATATAGCATGATAGCATAAATGCCATCACCTGACATTGTAGGTATTGCCAACAGCATGTATCCCGCATGCGCAATACTCGAGTATGCTAGCATGCGCTTTATATTATCTTGCTGAATCGCTATCACATTACCAATGGTCATGGTTACTACTGCAATAAGACTAATTATATCTGCCCAAGGTAATTCAGTTGACGATATACCTTCAACACCAACCATTGCACCCCCATCTGCCAACACCTGATTGAAGAATCTTATCATCATTGCAAGAGCCCCAGCCTTTGGAGCAACGGAGAGATAAGCGGTAATAGTGGTTGGTGATCCTTCATAAACATCTGGTGTCCAAAAATGAAAAGGAACAGCCGAAATTTTATATCCAAAACCAGCAAGAATCATAATAATAGAAAGAATCACAGCAGTATTTGTACTTCCATCAGATGATCCCAAAACCTGTTGAATTTGAAAAAAATTTGTACTACCTGTCAATCCATATACATAGCTTAAACCAAAGAGCATAATTCCTGAAGAAAACGCCCCATAAACAACATATTTTAAGGCAGCCTCATTTGACCGTGTATTCTGCTTAAGATACCCAGCAAGCACAAAGGACATAATCGATACTATTTCAATCGATAGATATAACATCACTAAGTCGATAGATGATACCATCAAAAAAAGACCAAAGGTAATTATACCAAGCAGTGTGAAATACTCACCTTTTCTATAGTCATTCAATTCATTGTTATATAGGCTGAAGATTGAAACAAGTATTGTTGAGAGTAAAATTATTAACTTGAAAAAACTTGAGAACGGGTCTAAAACTATTGAATCCGAAAAAAGAGCTGTTGTCTTGAATGGTAAACTATCTTGCTGGAAGATGGCAAACGCAACAATCAAAAGACCAAAAACTAGCACCCAGCCTACTTTACCAGATTCTTCACTTTTTAGAAATAAATCGTAAAGGATTACAGCAATTATTACTACCGATAGTAATAATTCTGGATAAAAATAAGATAGACTTTGAAGATTATCCATTTTTACATGCTTGCAAATGTTGCTAACGAAACCACATGGTTGATTATGCTATCCATCGTCGCTGAGATGACATCAAGATATGGTGCTGGATAAATACCAAAAAATAATGTAATGACTAAGAGAGGAATAACAGTAAATAACTCTAATCGGTTTATCTCAGGTAGGTCTGAATATTTTTTATTTAATTCACCAAAAAATATTCTCTGAAATGCCCACAAAAAATAAGCCGCATTTAATAGAATGCCTATTGTACTAGCAATTACTATACCCTTATAAACAGGAAATGCACCGATAAAGCACATGGCCTCACTGATAAAACCAGAGAGTCCAGGAAGCCCAAGACCTGCAAAAAAAGCTACTGCAGTAATACCAGTGTAAACAGGCATTTGGCTTGCAAGCCCGCCAAAACCCTCTATGTCTCTATGATGGGCTCTTTCGTAAATAACACCTACAAGTATAAACAGCATAGCAGATATTGTGCCATGATTAAACATTTGAAATACAGCACCACCTAGCCCTGCTTGTGCAGCTTTCATATTTAATCCATGTGCCTCACCTGCAGCAACTACTGCCGCCATTCCAATTAAAGAATATCCCATATGATTTACACTTGAATAGGCAACTAATTTTTTTAGATCCTTTTGAGCTAAAGCACAGAGACCACCCCAGACAACATTTACCAAGCCCAATAAAGCCAATGCAGTTGAGAACCAATAAACACCATCTGGCATTAGACCATAATTAACTCTTATAATGCCATAGACACCAAGTTTTAATAGAATTCCTGCTAAGAGTACAGAGATTGCAGTTGGCGCTTCAACGTGTGCCAGTGGCAACCAAGTATGGAACGGGAAGACAGGGACTTTAATAGCAAAGCCAATGAATAGCAGAACCCATATCACTTTTATTGCACTCATTCCCCACCACATTATACCTCCAAGTGTCTCAGGTGCAGTTTTAGTGAGCTCTATTATATCAAATGTTTTACCACAATAAAAATATAGACCCAGAATACCAACAAGCATCAACACTGATCCAAATAGAGTATATAAAAAGAATTTTATAGCTGCATATTCTCTTTGAGGTCCACCCCACATTCCAATTAAAAAATACATTGGAAGCAACATTACCTCCCAAAATATATAGAATAAAAAGAAGTCTAATGAAAGAAACACACCCATCACACCTGTATTCAGCATTAAAAATAGAGCAAAATATCCTTTAACGGCCTTGTTAATGTTCCAACTGACAAATACCCCAATAAAAAATAGCATTCCTGTCAAAATGACCATTGGGAGGCTTAATCCATCAACACCCAAATGGTATGCAATATTAAAAGAGGGAATCCACTCTGCCCATTCCTTGAATTGCATGGATCCAATCTCTGTATCAAAATTACTCCATAATAATAAAGTAATCATGAATTGTGTTCCAGTTGTTACCGCAGCAGTGGTTCTTATCATATTTTCTTTTTCACGCGGTATGAATGCGATGGCGACCATTCCTACGACAGGAAGCCAGATAAGCAAACTAAGAATATTTTCCATCTTGTCCTCTACTCACACATT
>MDSV01070618.1_pt1 | contig 14808 bp, 19 predicted proteins | sample 810851 | NCBI WGS metagenome assembly MDSV01 (sample SAMN05326640, study PRJNA326480) | marine metagenome | isolation source: seawater | place: Atlantic Ocean: North East | collected 2012 | reverse complement strand
TAACAGCAGGTTCATTTAATGACGGTGTTGCTACATATGATGCTGGTGTAATTACAAATGGTGTAAGCAGTACATTTAGTGGACTTGTAACAGCAGGATCATTTAATGATGGTGCGGCAACTTATGATGCTGGTACAATTAGTTCAGGTGTTGCGGCTACATTTAGTGGTGCAGTACAAGGTGGATCATTAACAGACGGTGCGGCAACTTTAAGTTCAGGTGCTTTAAGTGGAGCAACTACAGTTACAGCCAGTGGTGCAGTAACAGGTGGTAGTTTAACTGACGGTGCGGCAACATTAGCCTCAGGTAGTTTAACAGGTGCAGTAAACATTACTGCTAGTGGAACAATTACTGACGGTGCGGCAAGTATTAGTGATGGTAACATTACTGGTGCTGTAAACGTTACTGCTAGTGGAACTGTTGAATTTGGTTCATTAACAGACGGCACGTTGACAATGACAGGTTTCGTAGATGAAGACAATATGGCTTCAAACTCTGCGGCACTTATCCCAACACAGCAATCTGTTAAAGCATACGTTGACTCAGCAATTACTGGTTCAGACCTTGATTTCCAAGGTGACTCTGGTGGTGCATTAAGTATTGATCTTGATAGTGAAGTACTTGACATTGCAGGCGGAACTAACGTAACTACAGTAGGTTCAGGTAATACATTAACTGTAAACCTTGATAGTACATTAACTGGTTTAACAAGTGTTACATCTACAACATTAACTGACGGAGCATTTAGTGTTTCCAGTGGTGCTATAACAGGTGTTACAACTATTGCTACATCAGGTGATGTAACTGTTGGTGGTAACTTAACTGTTAGCGGAACGCAAACAAGTGTTAATTCAACTAACACAACAATAACTGACACCTTAATTACACTACAAAGTGGATTAACAGGTGCTAACCCTAATGACATTGGTCACATATATGAAAGAGGAACAGATGGTAACAACGGTTTCTTAGGATGGGATCAAAGTACAGACAGGTTTATAGCGGCAACTACTACTGCTGACGGTTCAACTGCTGGAGATTTAACTCTTGCGGCGGCTGACTTTGAAGCGGCAGGAATTATTGCAACTGGCGTAACTGCTTCAGGTGTTGTATCATTTGGTACATTAACTGACAGTGGCGAAAGTATTGCAGTAACTAAGTTTGTTGATGAAGGCGATGGTATTGGTAACAACGATAATGATACTAGTATCCCAACATCAGCGGCAGTTGTTGACTATGTTGCTAATAATGGTGGTGACGGTCTTATACTTAGAGCGGCATTATCAACAGGTAATACAACTTCAGCGGTAGGTACTATGCCTAACGTAAGTTCTAGAACTTATTATGCAGACAAGTTAGTTGTTAAAATTGGTACAGCAGTATCAGGTAATAACGTAAATTACATTACAGTCACAGAATCAGGTGGAAACACATTGATTGCTAAAGCAGATGCAGACAGTTCAACAGTAGGAAACTACATTGTAGAACTAGACGGAGATGTTACTATAGCACGTGGTGGTACAGTTACAGTTAATTACTTTGATGCTAGTGATAACGCAGTCAGCCCTTCAGCAGGTGCTGGTGTTGTTTCAGTACATTACAACTGGGTATAATAACAGTTAGTTAGTAAACAAACTAAACATTAAAAAGGCTTACATTAGTAGGCCTTTTTTTTGACTTGAATTATTGTTTGACCATAAAATTCATTGTGAATCCAACACAATTAATTCTACTTAAATTTGCTGTGAATCCAGCAGGTATGTGACTAGGGTAAAATATGATTTTGTTATTTTTAGGCTTAACTAAGTATTCAGGTGAATGTACACCAGGTATGTTTGCCATGCTGGCATTAAAATTATCTAGTTTTAAATGTGGTCCCATGTTTGTTGTTTGTAAAAACAATACTGCGGTGTACCAACTATACTTTGTTTGTATAGGCATTACACTATGTAAAGGTTTAATCATATGTACTTTAGGATCTGTCATCTCTACATTTAAATTTACATTCCATGCTTTAGCAGATATATCTAAAAACTTGTTACCAAGTAATGTTGTAAGTCTTCCTAAGTTTGTTCCTAGTGTTGTGCCTTTAGGAGTATTCCAACCATAGTTGGTTTCGTCTACTCTTTCATTACTTACAAGGGTATCAACATCTGATAATATTTTGTCTACTATTTCTTTTGAGAACTCCATTTTGTCCTCGAAAACATAGTTAGGAAATACTGTATATTGTTTAGTTGCCATACTACTATTTAACAAAAAAGGTTGACATAGTACTGTTTTCCTTGTATAATATGACTGTAACTAGGAGAACCGTATGAAAAAGAACAAAGTTATACTTACTGACATTGATGGTGTAGTATTAGACTGGGAAGAAGGGTTTAATGTTTGGATGCAACATCACGGACATGAACTTGTAGAAGGATATCAATTCCAATATAATGTTGGACTAAGATATGGCATGACAAGAGAACAAGGAAACAAACTTGTTAAACAATTTAATGAAAGTGCCGCAATAGGATTTTTACCCCCACTCAGAGACGCACAATGGTACATTAACTTACTACATGAGAAACATGGATATAAGTTTATAGCACTTACAAGTCTTAGTTTAGATCCTTATGCAAAAGAGTTAAGAGTAAGAAACTTAAAAAAACTTATGGGCGATTCTTTTATGGAAGTTATATGCTTAGATACTGGTGCAGATAAAGATGAGATACTTGCTGAGTATGGCGCAAAATATCCAGGTAATTATTGGATAGAAGACAAGCCTGAAAATTTAAAGGCAGGCACAAACGTTGGACTTAAAGGCATTCTAATAGAACATGGCCACAATATGAATGAAGAAGTAGACGGTAAAATTGTTAAGAATTGGGAAGAATTGTACTCTTACATAACCTAAAAGGGCGATTTTACTACAAATACTGCAAAATTTGTACTCCAAAATACGATAAATAATAGTATCAATCTTTTAACACACACCAAAGATATCCAAATAAATAATCATTTAATATGGAGACAATAATGAATAAATTATTAAAAAATTTCCTAGCAGTTGCGGTATTATCTTTTATATCAGTACCAGCATTTGCAGGATTTAGTGGTGGACTTGATTCAGATTACCTATTCAGAGGTGTATCACAAACTGACGGAAGTCAATCAGCATGGGTAGATTACAACCACATGTTTGGCGAAAGCGGTTTTATGGTTGGTGCATGGATTGGACAAATCGACTTAGCAGACGGATCAGACTTAGAAACTGATTTGTATGGTGGTTGGTCTAATGGTGACTGGACAGTAGGATATATTGACTATGGTTACAACGGTGATGCAGACTTAGATGGCGGCGAAATCTTTGTTAGCAAATCTGTAATGGGTGTGTCAGTAGAATACTATATGGGTCAAGATGATTACACAGACTATTTAGAACTTGGACATTCTATTATGGGTGTTGACGTATCTTATGGTATGTGGGAAGATGTAGGTGACAACCTTAAACTTTCTAAATCATTTGATTTACCTATGGGACTAGAAGGCTCATTAAGTTATGTTAGTTTTATGGCTGACAATGACTCTATGATGAAAGACGAAGACAGTTTTGTTTTTGGTGTTTCTAAGTCATTCTAAGTAATTTAGAAATTAAATACCTCCTTTTAGGGGGTATTTTTTTGACTGAAAAAAGGTTGACAAAATGTGCTTTTGTGTTATTATATATACATGATGGAAAAGAAATACACGATATTTATTAAGGGTTGGGGAGAATACGAAGATGCTTGGTATCCTCACAACACAGGAACTAGTACTTTAGAACTTAAAAAAATAGTATTTGAAGATTGGAATACTGAAGCAGAGTTCTATATTAGAAACGATAATACAGAAAAAGTTGTTGAAGCAGGGTTCGTAAATAAAGGAATTTTTTAGTTGACAAGGTACATAAAATTTGCTATAATATATAGTATAAATGTTAGGAGTAACATATGACAACAGACACATTAGACGCAAAAGCAACAGGTACACCTAAAGACGTTGCTAGTAATCCAATAGTAGATATACCAGAAACTACTATGACTTCAGAAGAAGTTATAGATAGACTTATTAAAGCAAGAATAGAAATGCTTATGTCAGCACCATTCTTTGGTAACCTTGCAACAAGGTTGCTACTTAAAGATGCAACTGATTGGTGTCCTACTGCCGCAACAGATGGCAAATACTTTTACTTTAATAGAAACTTTGTAGCCGCATTAAGCGACCAAGAAGTTGTATTCCTTGTAGGACATGAAGTATTACATTGTGTATATGATCATATGGATGCTGATAGAAGGGGCGACAGAAACCCTATGCTTTGGAATATTGCTAACGACTATGTTATTAATGCAGACTTAATAGATGGTCGTGTAGGCGAGCAAATTAAGTTAGTTGAAATTTGTTATGACTGGAAATATAGAGGCAAAGTTTCAGAAGAGATTTATGATGAACTGTTTAAAGAAATGGAAGAGAACGGTCAAATACAATATACCCAAACTTTAGATGTACACTTAGACAGAGAAGAAGGAGATGATCCTCAATCTGGTGATGGTGCAGAAGGTAATGATGATGGAGATGGCAAAGGCAAAGGTGCCTCAGGTCCTGAAAAATATACTGCTGAAGAGAAAGAAAAAATTAAACAAGAGTTTCAGAATGCAGTAATGCAATCTGCCAAGGCGGCTGGTGCTGGTAACTTACCAGGTGGTGTTAAAAGAATGCTATCTGATTTGCTAAATCCACAATTAGATTGGAGACAACTAATTGCTATGCAAATACAATCTGTTATTAGAAGCGACTATACATACCAGACACCAAGCCGTAAAGGTCAAGACAGTGGCTTCTACTTACCTGGTATGGATAAAGAAACAACTATTGATGTTGCTATATCAATGGACGTATCAGGTTCCATATATGATGAAATGTTAAGAGACTTTTTAACAGAAGTTAAAGGCATTATGGATCAGTACACAGACTTTAGAATACATTTGTTCTGCTTTGATACTGAGGTACATAATCCTCAAACATTTACACCACACAATATGGAAGAGTTTTTAGACTATGACATACAAGGTGGCGGTGGTACTGAGTTTGATTGTGTATTTGATTACATGAAAGAAGCAGGTATTGTTCCTGAGAAACACATTATGTTTACAGATGGTTATCCTTGGGGCAGTTGGGGAGATGAGAACTACTGTGATACATTGTTTATAGTACATGGATCAGGGTATGGAGACAGAACACCAGAAGCACCTTTTGGCATAACAGTACCATACGATAGAAAAAGTGATTAACGAAACTAAATTACTATCTGATAACGATTGGGTATGTCTTGCTGGTAACGATTTATATGTAACTATGTTAAGACATAAAGTAAAGTTACATGATGAAGCAAAAGTAAAAAACGAACCTTATACAGATGTAGTAGATTATTTAGAGTTTGGTACAGAAGGTTTGTGTTATTATAAAGCAGAAAACATATATGGTACTGTAAAGTATGATGTGTATTTTGAACTAGCAATTGACAAAGATAATTTTATAAGTTTTTATAGCACTACAAGAGGATTAGAAATAATTAAAAAATAACCATTTTTACTGTATTAATATTAACACCCTTGTTAAATAATAACATAGTAAATAAGCAAAGCAATTAAACTAAGGAGATAAAATGGCTGAAGCACAAAATATGGAAACTGAGGCACCTGAAACAGCAGGTACTGAAACTGAAGCACCAGTTGGTGCACCTGAAAGTATTGGTCTTCAAGACCTACAACTTTTGGCTCAAATTGTAGATTTATCTACACAAAGAGGAGCATTTAGAGGAAACGAACTAACTCAGGTTGGTGCTGTTTTTGATAAACTAACTGCCTTCTTAAATCATGTTGCGGCAGAGCAACAAGCGAAAGCAGAAGCAGAAGGCGAAGGCGCACCTGCAGAAGCAGAAGCACCAGCAGAAGAACCTGCTGAATAACAGGAGAAAATATGGCTAATATAATGAAACACGTTGGTACACATGGGCAAAAGCCTTGTGTGGTTGTGTTTAGAGAAGTGCCTAATGAACCTGATAACTGTTTAATAGTTGAGACTGGAACATTAGAAGATCAGAAGCATGATGACTTAATGAACGTAGTTCAAAGTCTAGAAGCTCAAGAATCTAATAATGTTTCTGAAGTCTTATCTAGAAGAACATTTACAGATGGTTCAAACATGCTTAATGACTTACACTTTAGTAAAAAACTTATTAAAGTTGCAGTTGGTAATGTAAATCTTACACCAACACCTGCAGATAGTATATCTTTAGCAGAAGTAAATGCAGAAATTAATAAAATGGAAACAGGTTCTAACCCACCATTAAATACTGAAGTTGCTCCAGAAACATTGGAGAGACCAGCACCAGTACAAACAGGTGGAGAAGGAGAAGCAGAAGGTTTATTAGTTCAAGCAGGACTTTTAGAAGAAGATGCTAAGTCCTTAATGGCAGATGCAGAGGCTAAACGAGCAGAAGCATATTCTATGGACCCAAGCCTTGCCCCTAAGAAGGGACCAGGCAGACCTAAAAAGACTTCCTAACGTGTCTAACAAGGGCACCAAAATTGTCCTTTTAGGTAAACGTACAGAACAAGGAGAATCACTTGAAATGATTCTTACGGAAGTCTTTCCGAATAGCATACCTAAAGAGTTCATTTACAACTTTTCCATCACTATGGAAGATGATGAAATGATAGAGATACCTAATGAGATGTTACCTGATATAATAGAAATACAACGTCCTGTAGATATATTAAAATCTATAAATATAAAGAACGCAAAAGTATCTGTTATTGAATGTGTATTAGATTTAGAGAAGTTAAAAGAGTTTGTTACAGCAGGCTCTGATAGTATTTTAAATAATATATTTGATGATAATACTTGACAACAAGTGCTTTTATGCTATACTATATGTATAGTTAAATAAGGAGTAACTACAATGGGTTTAAACATTTTAGAAGTATTATCAGCAAGTTGTTCAGCATACGCCTTGAATAAAGGATTTATTAAGAAAGATCAAATACGTTTTGATAAAAAGTTTGAAGGACAATCTTCTAATAGCGATTTACTTTACTCGCACTTTTACTCAGACAAAAAACTAGACATAACTGAAAAAGATTCTGATCTTGCAGTTGAAATTATAGACTATCTTAAAGGTTTAAGTTTTAAAGCAATTGAAAGAGAACTAACAGATTTTGAACGCAATGTTCTTAAGTTAGTAACATCTGAAACTATACAAAAAGATCAAATTGGTATTTCAGCAAGTCTACCTAAAGTTTATTTAAATAAACTAGAACAAGATCGCTGGACTGATCGAGAAAATATTCTAGCAAGAACTAGTGAGAAGGTTGGTACCTTACACCAAAGGGAAACATATGATGCATTAGTAGAATTTGTTAGATATATTCCTAGAACTATGAGTTATATTGTTACTTGTAGTATAGAGAACCAACACATATTAAAGTTTTTTCATGACAAGAAACTTGATGTGGGTAATGTTATTAATGTTACAGGTTTTGTTAAGTCACAAAACAAAGGTAGATTTCATAATGGATTTGAAACTATTATTAATAGAGTCAAGATAGGTGACGACTCTAAAAGTTAAATTTATTTCTTAAATACAAATCACTATTAGTTGCAGACTCTTTAGAATGATTACATATTTTTATGAAGTCATCTTTTTCTTTACCCTTCCAATCTGTTTGAGAAAGTAATTCAAAGTTATGTCTTATTTGATCTTTTGCATCTTGTAAGAACTTTATATTTTTATACCAAGCATTAAACCTTTCATACATTTGTTCAGTTGCAAATAAACTGCTCTTATCTAAATCCTCATGTATAATATCTCTTTTAAGTGCTTCTTGGTTTAGTAACGTATCCTCGAATAATTTAAATCCTAAGTTTTTTAAGAATTCGTAATTTTCTTTATGTCCTTGCACACAAAAAGGCATGTTATTAACAATAGGCCATATTGTTTTTTCTGTTATAATAGATACTGCTAAGTCTTTCTTAGTCCATTCGTGAGTCTCTGTGACCATTTCAAACCATGCTCTTTTACGTTCTTGATTCAAGGCATAGTTGGCATTCATATGATCTATACGTTCCCCTTCTAATTCTTCTAGTTCAAGAGGCATTTTGTTTATTAATGGTATAATACTTTGCCTTAATTTATTTACATACTCTGACTGTGGTAATGAATCTACTATATCATTTAGTCGTTGTTCTATGTCAGCATTTGTCATAGGAACATTTATAGGATCTTCTGCTAAAAATGTAAATACAGAGGAATCTAATTCTGCTTCACAACATAACAGTAATAAACATCTTAAATCTCTTGGTTGCCTATTAAAACATACACTAGTTTTGTCTTTGTTGATACCCTCATTAAAATGATCTCGCCATGTTAGGTATTTGTATCTAGCCATTTTTGGGTCAGTTAAATCATGTCCTGTCCAATCGTCTATAAACATTTTACCGTTTGAAAAGTAATCATAACAATATGCTTCATATACTTTACGTTGTCCAACTCCCATAAAACCTGGTTTACTGCTTGTAGCGGCTATACCATGTATAATTATGTCATTTGTAAATAATCCTTTTTGATCTAATACACTACTAAGGCGTGCCATTTCTTGTGAAGGATAAAAATGATGATAACTAAAATGCTCTAAGTGACCTAAAAAGTATTCATGAGGTTGACTTAGTACGATTGGTATGTTGTTTTCTTTCAATAACTTTAAAGTAGAATCAGGTAACCAACGTACCCAAGTGGTATTTAAGTGGTCATTTATAAAAGGAATTGTTACTAGATATATAGTAGGATTTAGTTTATCTTCTTCTTTGTAATCTTCTACACTAATAAAGTTAAAGTGTTCTGGTTTGTTATGATAAGTCTCCCATATATAATTATTAGTTTTAGTCCATCCTATATCTGGAGTTTCTTGCCATGACTTTAATACTTCCATTATTTTAGTATTAATACATTTAAAATGATGGGAACTGCATTCTTCTACCAAAATATTAAGTTTTATCATATCTTTATTTATTGCCGATACTGATAAATACTAGTATAACTAGAACACAGGGAATTAACATAGGAGAAACACATGGCAGACGAAAAAGCAGAAGTTACTATGAGTAGGAAAGAGTACGATGCACTAAAGGCAGGCGCCGCCCCGGCACCCGCTGGAGGAGATGCGTACGATACTCGTGGCTTCAAAACAATCGAAGGTATGGAAGACATAGACACTAACGGAGATGGACATATATCTCAAAGTGAAATGGATATGCATTTAGAATTTAAAAGAAAAGAACTAGAAGACGCAGATGCAATGCGTGACGCACAAAGAAAAATGGCGTGGTTCTCATTATTCGGAATGTTATTATATCCAATGGCAGTAGTTAGTGCTAGTTTGGCAGGACTAAGTGAGGCACAGGGAACACTTGGAGATATGGCACCAACATACTTTGTAGCAGTAGCAGGTATTGTAGCCGCATTCTTTGGCGCACAGGCATTTGCTAAAGGTAAGTAACAGTAATGAAAAATTTTATAGAATGGCATAAAGACGCAACGTTAGACTTTATAGAAAAGTATAACTTGTCTATGTATCAAGTCGCTTGGGTCAGTTGGATCAAAGGCATGATTACAATGGCTATTCTTATTTGGATATTTTAATGTTTATAAAACACTTTGTAAGAATATTAACGAGAGAAGAACTTCCTGATAGGGACGTTATAGTTTTCTTTGATATCGTACAAAGTGTTGTACCAACCAAAGTGCTAACAGCATATGACGAAGAAAAGGTTAGAGTGGGTGTAGAGGTTATGGCTTACACTAGCGAAGACAATGACGGTGATATGTGGATATATGAAATTATATTAGAGTCTCAAATAGACGAAGAAGAAGGCGACGAAATATCCAAAGAGTTAGCAATAGAATTTGAAGAACTTGACTTCTCTTTTGAGGCAAGTTTAGAAGTTTAATGCTGGTTGAAGTTCACTTTACTGGTGATCAATTTATAGCATACGACCCCTCCGGTAATCAAATTACTGATAACCAAATCCTTAACGAAATCTCTATGGAACCTTATACAGGAACCAAAGGAGTATATGTTGTGAACGTAGATATACCTAATGGATATACGCCAAATAGTCCCCAACTTGACATAAAAGTAAATACATTTATAAAAGATTGACATTGCCTATATTTCTGTTATAATATAGTCTAACCTAATAAATATAGATACAGACACATACAGGGTACATTATATGGCATTTAATAAAACATTCAATCAAGAAGAAATCACAAGACTTAAAAAACTTATTAGTGAAGGCGATCAAGTTCTTCACGAAGTAGACGCACTTAATACTGGACTAAGAGAAACTGTTAAAGCAATAGCAGAAGAAATGGACTTAAAACCAGCAGTATTAATGAAGGCAGTTAAAGTCGCTCACAAGGCATCATTTACAGACGAATTTGATAAGTTTGACGAGCTGGAAACTATTTTAGAATCAGTCGGTAAAACACTTTAAACTATTGACATTTAACCAACAATGCTGTATAATAGCATTATGAGGATAGCACATCTATGAGTTACGTTGACGCATTTTATGAACAAGGCAAAGATATTGTCACAGTTGTAGAACGTGTGGATGGTGAACGCATTATTAAAGAACTAAAGCCTGAACATAATTTTTATTATGGTGACCCGCAAGGCAAATTTAAAAGTATATTTGGACATCCTGTTACAGAAGTAAAATGTCAAAATATTAAGGACTTTAAAAAGAACGTAGGCATAAACAAACACAACGGGTTATATGAAAGCGACATTCGTCCTATAAACAAAACATTGGCACAACATTATTTGAATGTTGATGCTCCTAAATTACAAACAGCATTCTTTGATATTGAGGTAGACTTTGATCCTACAAGAGGATTTAGTAGTCCTGATGATCCTTTTACTCCTATTACTGCAATAGGTGTTTACTTACAATGGATGGATGCAATGGTCTGTTTGGCAGTTCCTCCTAAGACATTAACTTGGGAACAAGCATTAGAAGTTGCAAAGCCTTTGCCAGAAGTAATGTTATTTAAAACAGAAAAAGAAATGCTAGATACATTTTTAGATGTTATTGAAGATGCAGATGTTTTAAGTGGTTGGAATAGTGAAGGATATGATATTCCTTATACTATTAATAGGATTACTAAAACATTAGGTAAAGCAGAAACAAGACGTATGTGTTTACTTAAAAAACTTCCTAAAGAAAGACAGTATGAGAAGTTTGGTAAAATTACAAGCAGTTATGATTTAGTTGGTAGAATACATTTAGATTATTTAGAACTATATAGAAAATATAATTATGAGGAACGTCATAGTTATAGATTGGACTACATTGGTGAGATGGAAGTAGGTGAAAAGAAAGTAGCCTATGAGGGAAGTTTAGATAGACTTTATAATCATGACTTCCTAAAGTTTTTAGAATACAATATACAAGATGTTATGTTGTTAGATAAAATGGATAAGAAATTACAGTTTATAGACTTGGCAAACATTATTGCACATGAGAATACTGTATTACTTCCTACTACAATGGGTGCTGTAGCAACTACAGAATCTGCAATTATAAATGAAGCACACAGACGTGATATGGTTGTTCCTGATAGAAACAAAGCGGCTGAAAAAGATACTGCGGCTGGTGCCTTTGTGGCAACTCCTAAGAAAGGCTTTCATGAATGGATAGGCAGTATGGACTTAAACAGTCTATACCCAAGTGTTATTCGTGCATTGAATATGGGAGGAGAAACTATTGTTGGACAACTTAGAGATGACTACACTATAGAAGAAATAACTAACAAAATTAAATTAGAGAAAAGTTCTTTTGCTGATGCATGGCATGGTAAGTTTGCAACTAATGAGTTTGAGTTTGTTAAAAATAAAGATGTAGATCACAAAATGAAGTTGGATATGGAAGATGGTTCAACACATGATGTTACTGGTGCAGATGTTTATAATTTAATTTACAATAGTGGGCAACCATGGTGCATTAGTGCTAATGGTACTATATTTAAAACAGACTTCCAGGGTATTGTTCCTGGACTACTAGAACGTTGGTATAAAGAAAGACAAGAAATGCAGGCAAAGAAGAAGGCCGCAACGTCTAATGAGGAACAAGCATTCTGGGATAAAAGACAGTTAGTTAAAAAGATTCAGTTAAACAGTTTGTATGGAGCATTACTTAATCCTGGTTGTAGATTTTATGACAAACGAATTGGGCAAAGTACAACACTAACTGGTAGAAGTATTACACAACATATGGCGGCAGAAACAAATCGTATGCTAACAGGAGTATATGATTATGAGGGCGACACTATTGTATATGGTGATACTGACTCTGTTTACTTTACGGCAGTACCTGCCTTGCCTGAAGGTGAAGAACTTAATATGGATAGTGCAATTAAATTGTATGATCACATCTCAGATACTGTAAGTGATACATTCCCACAAATGCTAAAGGACACATTTAATATTCCTTTAGATAAAGGTGCTGTAATGATTGCTGGTAGAGAAGTTGTTGGTAAAGCAGGATTGTTTTTAACTAAGAAAAGATATGCTATTTTATGTTTAGACATAGAAGGTTATCAGCCTGAAGGTGGCAAATTAAAAGCAATGGGTTTAGAAATTAAACGTTCTGATACTCCTGAATTTATACAAGACTTTTTAGAAGATGTTTTAGTTGATTGTTTAAATGGTGCAAGTGAAAGTGAAGTATTAGAAAAGATTATTGGATTTAAAGATTACTTTAAAAATTTGCCAGCATGGGAAAAGGGCACTCCTAAACGTGCTAACAATGTAACAATGTACACAGGTAGAATGATGCAACAGGCTAAGGTGCCTTCTAATATACGTTTACATAAATTAGATGCATTAGAGAATGAAAACAAAAGTACAATGATTCCTGGGCATGTTAGAGCAAGTATTAATTGGAATAACCTTAAACAAGCGAACAGTGATGCATATAGTTTGCCTATTACAGATGGTATGAAAGTAATTGTATGTAAACTTAAAAATAATCCAATGGGATATACAAGTGTGGCATATCCTACAGATGAACTTAATTTACCACAGTGGTTTAAGGACTTACCGTTTGACGATGACTTAATGGAAGAAACTGTAGTAGATAAAAAAGTAAAGAATGTGTTGAGTCCTATGGGATTTGATTTAGGAAGAACAACACAGAGTAAAACATTGTCAACATTTTTTGAATTTTAATCTTAAATTATGATAATAAAACTATTGACTTATCTAAATAATAATGTATAATGAGTGTATCTCGGAGAAATAAAACATGGCAATAAAAGATATATTAAAAGACGTTCTAAAACATACACATGGTTTGGGTATATTTGAACAAGTAAAACTTACAGGTACAGTTGAGTCTACTGAAATAGAAACAGTAGATGCAGACAAAACTGTAATATTTAAAGGCGAAACACATCAGCCTGTACCTGACTTAGTTGATTCAACTATTGGTCTAAGTAGAATGGGTGTGTTGCAAGGTAACTTACAGTATCCTGGTTATGATGACGCAACAGGTTCTGTATCAGTTGTAACACAAGAACGTAACGGTGAGAATGTTCCTACTGAAGTAGAATTTAAAAGTGCAGATGGTAACGAGGCACATTATAGATTTATGTTAGCAGACGTTATTAATCAGCAACTTAAAAGTATTAAGTTTAAAGGAGCAGAGTTTGATGTAAATGTTGTTCCTTCAGATAAAAACTTGAAAGACTTAACATACTTTAATAGTGTATTAGGAACATATGAATCTAACTTTAGTCCTAAAACTAATGGTACAGACTTATATTTCCATATAGGTGATGCTGGAAGTGATAGAACTAAAATACATATTAGTAATACTATTGAAGGCGAGATTAAAGGTGATTGGAGATGGCCTTTAGATATTGTTTTAAGAATACTTAAACTAAGTGATTCAGGTAATTGTGTACTTAGTATTAATGATGAAGGCTTATTACAAATTATTGTTGACAGTGGTATGGCAAAATATACATACTTATTACCTGCAAAGAGTTAATATGAAAACAGTAGCAACTATAATAACAAACTTATTTGAACTAGCAGGAATGCTATTTGTATTATCATTAGTAACAGGTGTTCTACTTAGCATAGACATCATGGGTCCAACATTAGATTGGATTAACGGCAATTTAATAGTTGCATTAGGAATAGTTATAACATACATATTGTATAAAAGTGAGAGTACAACTTAATGGATTTTAATAAGAAAACAGAAGACTACGCCTTATATTTGCCTGCCATTAGTGCATTTTATACTAGGCAATTAGCAAAATATGATGACGAAGCAGATACTATGAGATGCCCTGATGGCTTTGAAAAGGGTCTACAAGGTCTTAATTTCTTAGACGAAGATGGATATTATTACTATCCTTATGGTTTGTATTCAGCCGGTCATGCCCAGTTGGACTTAGATAAAACTGACATACACGAACGTATGATACAAAAAAGAGATAGAAGCAAAACAGTTATACTAGGAGACTCTGGTGGGTTCCAAATAGCAAAAGGTGTTATTAAACTAGACTGGGAAGATGCAATTAAGCCTGATAGCAAGGCCAGAGAAGCCCTATGTGAGAAGATGTTGCGTTGGTTAGAATATACAGCAGACTGGAGTATGACATTAGACTTTCCAGCATTTGCGGCCATACCTCCTTACAATAAAAAG
>MDSV01125872.1_pt1 | contig 14809 bp, 19 predicted proteins | sample 810851 | NCBI WGS metagenome assembly MDSV01 (sample SAMN05326640, study PRJNA326480) | marine metagenome | isolation source: seawater | place: Atlantic Ocean: North East | collected 2012 | reverse complement strand
TTATACAAAAACATAAATATTTTCTAATTTTCTCTCCAAACATATAATATTAGTCTAGAATAAAATTTATAAAAATATCTCGGGTCTATTGTATACGACTTTATTACAATGTCCGTCATAGAGCTTTCATAAATTTTATTTTTTAGATAGAGTCTTTCCACGAAATCCTTTTCGTTGACCGCGAGGCGGAATCTGCTGTTGACTCTTCGTTCCAGTTCGTCAGGGCTTTATAAATTTTTTAGGACCAAATTCCTCCTGCATTCGAAATCCACGAACACTATTATCCATCCTAAAATCATCCTCTCTAGATTTGCGCTTTTTTTCCAAATGATAACGCATTTTTTCATCCATCTCATATTTGGATAAAACGTTTCCCATTATATTTTAATATCAAAAAATATATTTAAATTTCTATTTCATATAATACATCACTTTCCTCACCATCCACTATTTCTAGTGCCTTTTTCTCAGTTTTTTCAGGTTTTCGCATTTCTTTCATTTCTTTGTATTCCGGTTTATTCACTTTTATCCCCTTTTTTCTTACATTACAAAAAAAATAGAAACAATTCACCAATGTGCTCATTTACATTATGGTAATATTAAATTTCAACCATTGCCTCTTTTATCATTACACGCCTTTTTATCGCACTCAATATTTTTCCTTTATCTTTATCCGTTATTTTTTTCGTGAATGTAGCAACCATTCTCTGCCACATTTCATGATCTTTATGTCCTAAAGTAAGGTAATTCGGATGATCATTTTCCCATTCTTCCAAAACTTTAATATGTTGAACACGAATTTTCTCCGCAGCCTTGATTATCTTTTCAGCATCCTCCTTTTTCCACTCATCGTTGTCCTTAATATAAAATTTATTTCGCTTCACATCCACACAATGGATCGGTCGCTGATTCGCCGATAAATCCTTCAACTCCTTTATCACAACATTCGATACACCATCCTCCAATCCCAAATTATTCGTCTTTATTACATCCTCCACACTCAATTGAATCTTTTTCACAAAATCAGTTAAATTTAACGCATCCTTACAATATTCGTTCAAATATACATTTATTGATATATTCGTAGTATTATTTATAGTTGTATTATTCGTCGTATTATTTGTTGTCCCAGCCAACTTCAAAATTTTCTCTATATCACTAGGGGTCCAATTTCCCCCTACATTATCGTTTTTCGCCTTTTCACATTTCTTTTTGTGCTTCCATAATCCTGCACGATTTGTATATGTTTTATCACAAAATTCACAAATAAATTCATTTTTGCAACTTTTTTGCCACTTTTTTTCGTTTTTGGAAACATTTGGAAACGAAAAAAGTTGCAAAGTGTCTTTGTGCCTCTTGGTAAGAAGGTGCTTATCGTAATTATATTTTTTAGACGTTGTATAATCACAACAAATACACCTAAATGTCTCATTTTTACTTTGCAACTTTTGCTCCTTATGCTTTTTGCTCTCAAGGTGTTTTTCATAGCTGCTTTTTCGAGACGTAGTATAATCACAAACTTCACAAACAAACATTTTGCTACTTTTTTGCCACTTTTTTTTTATTTTGGAAACCATATATAAAATGTCCCAAAATATTCCTAAGTATTTTTAAAATTAATATCGATTTAGTGCCTTTTTTTTAGTGCTTTTTTTTTTCTTGTAGGCAAAAAAATATAAAAAAAAATATCAAAATACCTACATAGTGTAGCAATCGAGCAAAAAATACAAGAGTAAAATGCTTCCAGATACACAAAATGGACAATTCAAAATTGTCCAAAACCCGATTTCAAAAAAACTTTAGAAAAAAAAATCCCGCGATCTAGTTCCTTTTTTTTAGTGCCTTTTTTTATATTGAAACCTATTAAAAAAAACACTATATTACTATATAATGCAAAACACTGGCAAATCAAGAAATACAATTGATAAATTTTACACAAAACCAGATATAGTAGATACATGTTTGGCAAAATGGAGAGATATTATCAAACCCGAAGCTAAAGATCTCATTATTGAACCCAGCGCTGGAAATGGAGCATTCAGTAATCATTTCATAAACAAAAACAATTTTAAATCATTTGATATACAACCTCAACAACAAGACATCATCCAACAAGATTTTCTTACATTAAACATAAATCAATTTCCTCAAAACAAAATACACTTTATTGGTAATCCGCCATTCGGTAGGCAATCTTCACTTGCCAAAAAATTCATTAAACATATATGCAAATCAACTAAATCCGATAGCATTAGTTTTATTCTACCAAAAAGCTTTTGTAAGGAAAGTATGCAACATTGCTTTCCACTAGATTTTCACAACATATTTCAATATGAATTACCAGATAATGCATTTCTATTGAATGATACGTCCTATAATGTCCCTTGCGTTTTTCAAATTTGGAAAAAACAAACAAATTATCGATTTATCTCTCCAGCTGACGATCCAAAAGGATTCTCTTTTGTAAAAAAAAACGAATCACCAGACTTCGCAATTCGAAGAGTCGGAGTATATGCCGGAAGTATATTTAACACTACTTCTGATAAAAGTTCACAAAGTCATTATTTTATAAAATTAGAACAAAATAATGAATTGGATGTCGATATGTATTGGAGCAAAATCGACGAATTACAAACCATAGCAAAAAATACAGTAGGGCCAAAATCCATATCTAAAAAAGAAATTATACCTAGACTCAATTTAGTCGTTTCTTTAACAAGTTAAATTGTCGTGAATCCATTTTCTCAATAAATTATTCGTTGGGGTTATTATTTGTTGCATACCATTTATATACAACTGAATATTTTCACTGTTTTTATCATCTTGCATCAATTTAAATGTATTAAATATCGCTTTTAATAAACGATCATCATATATTTTTGTTATGCCTTCAAATACAGTATCCATATTCACCGCACTCTCCTCGGCATCCTTAAATAAATCGGGATTCTCCAACTCCAATACATTTTTATATAAACTTAAGGTATGGGTTATTGATGTTTTATCCGTTTTACTATACGTTTCCGTCAATTTTGAAATACCCTTAATCGCTAATGACAATATATGATTATATATTTTGGTATTTTGCGGTTTATACCACTTATAATATCGACGAATGGCATGAAATAAATAATATAAATCATCCTTATTATCATTTCCCCACCACCGCATAGCACCTTGAATATAACTGGGTTGCTGTAAATGCAATAAATTCTCAGAAACACTAACCTTTGTCCCAATTGGACAAAAAGACAACAACCCTAATTGAACCATAACCTGTAATGGCTCTAAAATCATATCACTTCTTTCTTTTTGGGCCTGTAAATTATTCATTGTTATATATTGTAGACTTGTTTTTAAGATTAATTTATTCATTATTACTTAATGTAAAGAAAATAAAGAAAATATATGATACTTTTATATGGATCGTATAGATATTTCTGTACCAAATCATAAAATATTTTTAGAATTATTACAACAAACCGATGACGACAAAATTAAATGGTGTATATTAGGAAAAACTATGCATCAAAGAGGAAAAGCTGAACTTCAGGGGCTGAACAATGAAGAATTTCAACTAAACTTAAATAATATTAAAGAACGATATAACGAACGAATCAAAAAATTAGAAAACACTTTATCAAACGAACGCGAAACAAAAGAAAATTTAATAAAAAATCATAAAAATAAGCTCCTTTCTCTCCAACAACAAATAACAGAACAAACAAAAGTTTTATATAAAGAAAAAATAGATGAATTAAATGACAAGTTAATTGAACAACAAAAAATTATTAACGATAAAAACAATAAAATCGATTCTATTACTAAATCTTTATATCAAGATATGCAAAAAAAAATAGATCAAAAAGATAATTTTTGGTTAGACAGAATTGAAACAAAGGAAAAATACTACGAAAAAAAATTAGAAGAGTCTAGGAAAAAATTAGAAAAACAAATGCTTAGAGAAGAAAACTCAACACTTATAGGACAAGATGGAGAAGCTATATGCGAACAGCAACTCAATCTTTTTTGTCCTAGTGCTCAAGTATCTGTTACCACGGGTGTGGCTCATAGAGGCGATTTTATAGTTTCCACAAAAGGAATAAACATTATGATTGAAAATAAAAATTATACAAAAAACGTTCCAAAACCAGAAATAACTAAATTTTATGACGACATGAAACTTAATGCTGATTTTAATGGGGGTATATTATGTAGTCAAAAATCTGGAATATGTGCTAAGGAAGATTATTCTTTAGAAATAATTGACGGAAAACCAGTAATGATGCTTTTTTATACCGCAAAATCTCCTATCAAAATAAAGATAGCAATAGAAATACTTACCGCATATATTAAAAATGAAACCATACAATTTGATAACAAGGAAATTTTAGATAGTTTGAAGGGTTTTTCAAAAGATCTAAAGAAAAATGTAAATAAAATGAAAAGATTGTTGAAAAAACACGAGACAGAAATGATATCGTGCTTTATCAACGAGGAAAAAACAACGAACGAAATATTTAACGCTTTAAAAATCAAACGATAATATATATGTTTTATTTTTGCAAATATAAGGATTTTTTCGGAAAACCAAAAGAAGGATTTCACAGTATACGTTATCTAAATATTGCCATTTTCGATGTATTTGCAACTTTTTTATTGGCTAAATTCTTACAGTTCTACTTCTTGGAAGAAGCAGATTTTTATTTTGTTTTATTTTGCACCTTCATTTTAGGAATATTATTGCATAGAATATTTTGTGTAAGAACTACCGTTGATAAATTACTTTTTGGTTGACCTTTTTCTACGCTTCTTTTTACGCTTCTTTCTACGACGTGTTTTATGAGGCTTATCTGCTTCCAATAAACGATAATATGTATCTTCAATCTGTTTGATAGACATTTTTTTTATCTTTTTTATTGGATTTTTTCTGGTTTTATGTAATTTTTGAAACAAACGACGACTTTTTTTCGACTTTTTCGTCTGTAATATCAATCTTCTTATATATTCTTCCTTCATAAATTTTCTTCTCTTCTTATTTCTCTTATAATCAGACGCCTTATTTAATTGATCTACATTTCTTATAGAATATTTTTCATCAGATGATACCAACTCCCTTTTGCCAATATTATCTAAATAATATTTTTTATTCATATAATATTAAAATATTTTAATATTATATTATAAATGTCTTATGACTACGCTTTCAAAATAGTAGTTGTTGGTGATCAAGGAGTGGGTAAAACAGCATTATTAGACAGAATAGTTCACGATAAATACGATCGAAAACAACAAATGCCCACCATCGGTGTGGAATTTCAAGCCAAAATGATAGAATTAGAAGACGGCAAAATAGTTAAATGTCAATTATGGGATACCGCTGGACAAGAAGCATTTGCCCCAATCATAAAAACTTATTTTAGAGGTTCGGCAGGTGCATTGTTGTGTTTTGACCTAGGCGAGTCTGATGCCATGGATAGAATAACACATTGGCATAAAGAATTAAAAACACATGTTCCACAATACTGTAAATTTGTATTGGTTGGAACCAAATTCGACGAAGGGCCCGTATGCGAAATCGATGAAATTACTGATTACGCCAACGAACACAATATGGGCTACGTATTTTGTAGTTCTTTAACATCTTACAGATGCAATGAAATATTGTACAAGATAAGCAGAAAAATTTACGAAGACGAAGATTTTGACAAAACAACATCAAAAATAGGAATTAAAGTAATAGATCTCTCCAAAACAGAAGAAGATCGAATGACTCAAGAAATGGCAGAATTATATTGCACCAAATGCATAATCAATTAACTATACTGGTATTGCTGTTTTACCAACAAAGAAAAAGACCAATCCATATTATTAAGATTCACAATATAACCTTTATCATTCAACAATTGAATTCTAAATTTATTAAGAGATACAGGACCAAAATAACTACGCTTTGTATATTCCAAATTATTATTTTCAAATATCTTTTGACCATACCTATTATTTCTATCTGTAGGCACGGTTATTCTCGCTAAAACATCACTAGAAGCAGGGGCTTTATATGTATCAATATTTTCAGATTTCATTGCCAATTTTATTTGCTCCACCGTAAACAATTGTTTTTGAGTCAAATTACTACTTAAATCCCTATTTACAGGAGTAGAACCACATTCCGATATCGGGTCGGGGAAAGTTATCACCTTACAATTATCCTCCATTGTTTGTTTATTCCAATAACTAGGCAATTTAAATGTTGTGTCTTTCTCAGCACCTATCATCGTAATTAAATCAGCATTGGGTTTATTGTTTGTAAAATCATCCAACACAAGCAAAAAATATTTTGGACCATCAATATCCAATAAAGCCGTAGGAAATTCTTTTCCACCAGCTGGTATATCCACTAGTCTACGTCTATATCCTAACAACCAACCTAAACTACTGTCTAGTTTTTGACCTTTTGCGCCACCAAAACATCGAGTAGGGGTATTCATACCACTCGCAAAATCTATTCTTATTGTATTACCATTTTCATCATTATTTTTCATATAAATTTTGTTTTGAAATCTTATAAATTCAAACTCCAAAGGTAATCCCAATTCAGTTGATTTAGTGTTCAATATATTCACCAATTCTTCTTCATTATAACTACCACTTTCAATACTAAATAAGTTCCACTTATTTGATTTATAAGAATAACTAAAATAATTGGTGCCATAATCATCATCAAATACATACCACGACCCAGGAATTTCCACATTGTTTAAAGTAATATCAACCACATTTGTTATTGGAACATTCATTTGAATCGTATAATCAGTAGACGGTTCACGAATCAATGCTATATTTGTCTTTAGCTCTGCCTCTTGTTCTTCGGTTGTTTGAGTTATATCACTAGCACAAACTATTGAATTAATGGTTGGTATTTTACGATATCTACTGTCAAAATTAATAATTCGTATAAAAAAATCCTGTCTCTTTTGATTCAAAACTCCCTGGGGTATACCCGGTATAATCACTTTTCGTGTCTTTTCTCTTTTCTTTAAAATAGCAAATCGCTGTTTATCCATCAATAAATTTTTTTGATCCAATTCTTCCTGTTCTTCTTCTGTTAAAACCTTTACCTCCTCCACAACCTTGTCTGTTTCATCTTCGCTTTCCTCGTCAAGATTTTCCAATTCATCCTCCTTTATTTCTGTTAGTTTATTTCCCTTGTCATTTTCCAATCTTCTTTGCATTCTAGTATTGTCTTTTATATCCTTAACTAGAGCCCTTCGTAAACGATAGAAAAAATTCCTAGACGACGGAAACTCTTGATAACTTTCTTTAATTTTTTGTTCTATTAAATCCATATCCAATTCATGTAATTCTAGTCCTAATAATTGAAGTTTTTCCTCCAATGAAAAATTTTCAGGCTGAACTTCATTCATCTAATATATATAAATGTTATAAATTTAAATTGAATTTAGTAAATAAAAATATTTGATTAAATAAACTATATGTCAAATAACAAAATGGAATGCACTATATGTTGTGAAACTATAAATCAAGGTAAACGAAGTTTAATAGTATGTCCAAATCATAAATGTGGTTTAAAGGTATGCAAGACGTGTGTAAAAACATATCTAACTCAAACTGCCGATAAACCGAAATGTATGCAATGCAAAACCGCTTGGAATCGAAAATTTCAGATCGACCATTTGGGGAAATCGTGGATAGAAGGAAACTACAAGCAACACAGAAAACAAATACTGTTCGATATTGAAAAAGCCCGATTACCCGAAACAATGCCGTTTGTTGAAGCACATAAATCCTTAGGTAAGAAAAAGCAGGAATTAGAGACAGCCAACAAAACCATTCGGAATCTAATGGATTTATTGAATCAGGCTAGAGACAATCAATATATATTGAAAAGAGAAATACAGACCATACAAAATGGAGGTATAGTAGGAAAAACCGAAAAAAAAAAATTCATACGCGCTTGTCCAGACAATGATTGCAATGGATTTCTATCATCCCAATGGAAATGCGGGGTTTGCGATATTTATGTTTGTAAAGACTGTTTCGAAATTATAGGGAAGGATAAACATGCAGAGCACGTTTGTGATGAAGATACGAGAAAAACTGCTGAATTAATGCGAAAAGAAACCAAAAATTGTCCATCCTGTGCTGCTGCTATATATAAAATTTCAGGTTGTGATCAAATGTGGTGCACACAATGTCAGGTCGCTTTTAGTTGGAAAACCGGATTAAAAGTTACTGGAACTATACACAACCCACACTTCTATGAAGCTCAACGAAACGGATTAATTACTAATGTTCGAAATCCCGGAGCAGTAGCCTGTGGCGGTATACCTCGAATATATGATTTTAACGTTAAACTAAATAAGTTGTTAGCTTGTTTTAAAATGGAAAAACCGTGGCCTAGAAACCCTACTCGATGCGACAGGTTTATATTAAGGGAAGCAGGAGATTTACTGATCGGTTTTCAGAGGATGCATCGTGGTGCAAATCATTTTCAGGATATTATTATCAATCCCTTAAGACAAAAGGTCCAACAACTTACGGACAATAAAGATTTAAGGATGAAATATATATTAAAGGAAATCGATGAAAAACATATGAAGATGTTGATCGCCAAAAGAGACAAGGCACACGACAAACACGTCCAACAATTGCAAATTTATGAATTGTTAAATACAATTATTACAGAAAGAATGATTTATATGTTTGAAAGAATGGAAGGAGAAAACGGACTAAAACGCCTTATAGAAGGAATGAATGAGATTGATAGGGCGAGAATATATTGCAATGATTTGTTGTGTAAGATAAGTTGCATCTACAATAATAAAATAAAACTAATACGGTCAGATTTCTATACAAATTCTGTTTATGGAATTAATTGTAAATGCGAAACTCCTAGAAATTTCACTATACCAAAACTTACATCAAAAAATTTGGATGAGTGTGAAATGGTTAATGAACGCCAATACCGGTATTATTAACAAATAAACTTTTAAAGAACCATATCATTAATTTTAATAAACCTACATCTTTTTTTATTGCCTTACAATGTATTGAGTGTCCTTTTTCTGTAATAAGCATATCGCATCTAGGACAAATCTTTTGATATTTTTGCTTTTTGGTTCTGTTGGTTTTTAAACAGTAATTTTTATTATGACCAAATTCGTGACAAATGGAACATCTACGTCTCGTTTCCAATCCTCTTCCTACCATCATTTGTTCATAAGATAATATTGTAATTCCTATTCCTCTTTTCATATGCGTAGATCCATGAAACAATATATCTTCCAAATATTCTATGGTATCTGGAAATTCTTTTATCAAATCCCTACGATCAATAAAATACTTGCTTTTATACACATACATATTATAATGGTCTTCTTCATATATTTTCGTTCTGTTTAAGGGATTATACTCATTTTTGATATATCCAATACCTCCTATTTGATTTGTATCATTTATCATTTCAACCACATATAACCACTGATAGGGGGGTATGATTTCAGGTAAATTTTTATCCAAACCATATACACAACCCTTCCATTTTTTACGTTTCAGCCATTGCCTTTTTTCATTATAGGTTTTAGTATTGTATCTTGTAGTTCCGACATAGATCATTTTATAGTAAATTATACCATTAAAATGATTTTCAATTTATTTTCTTTTTTTCCGTTTTAGTTCGTTTTAACCCTTTGCCCTTTTTTCCGTTTATTTTACACGATATATTGTGTAAAACTTCATTAACTTTATTATCCGTATTGCAACCATATGAAATCATAATAGGATGGTCCAATGGATCTGTATTATATAATTCCAATAGCATTTCATTCGTATTTTTATATTTATCATAATATACCATAGCTATATCTTCTAATTGTTTTTCTTTGTTTCGTAATTCTTTTGGGAATTTACCAATACTTTCAAAACTTTTTGCATATTCCTTGGTTTTATTTAAATGCATCATCAACACCATCAATGAAGGATAAAATCGTTCATAATCATTGTTTACCAGTATTTTTTTCAAATGACAGGAATGCATATTTAAAAAAGTACCGTATTCTTTTTCGAACTTTGCAAATATTTCTTTTTGACGTTCCGTCAATTTTATACCCAAACGCTCAATATGAAAACTACTCATAGCACAACGTATGATAATAGCAGAATGATGATCTCCTTTATCATATAGTTTGTCCGCCAACGAAATATAAAAACACATATTCATTTTTACTTTTTGTAATTTACAAGGTTTCTCTCCATCTGTTAATGTAAAAATTATTAAATTGGTCATAGCATTATTTATTAATTTTCCAATCAAGTTTCTTTTTTTACTCTCTAAAAAGCCAAACATTTTTTTAGTAGCATTTTTCATTTTTTTTTCGTGTTTTTCCAATTTTATATCAAAATCAGACGTCATTAATTTTTGATATATATATCTGATATCAATATGCGGTAGACAGCTATTTCTCCGTTTTTTCGGAACAAATTCGGTGTCTTCATAACAAACATTAAATAATTCACATCCTCTCTGTGATAATGTTCTTTTTCTCATGCTTAATAATTAGGGGGGAATAGTTTTTAAATATTGTTTTTTATGAAAATTATTTACGTATTTTCTCTCCATATCATCTAAATTAAAGATGTCGAACAAAACTTCATCTTTAACATCTGTAATTTGACATATGATTTCAGAGAGTATTTCAAAAATATGTCGTTCAAAATATCTCATCCTGTATCTAGATATTTCAATCATAAACATACCTAATCTCGTATAAAAAAAATCTCTTATTTTCATTAATTCAAAAATATTATAATCTTTTATTACATAATTGTCTCTATTGGATATTCCATATTTTCCTTCTATATCCAAATAAGGAAATCCATACATTTTATGTGCAAAAACCAACTTTGGTGTTTTATGATAGCTACAAGGGATATTGGAATAATTGATTTTAAGAACAGGCCGCCCTTGTCTTAATTTACAACTAGAAATATTTATATATGGATGTTGTTCGTCCCTGATATCACTTAGTTCCAAACCCTTGTATCCCCTGCGCATATTTGTTTTATATGCAATTAAGGATTCATAGCAGTCAAATTTTCTAAATTTATTTACAATCGATATGGCACACAGAGGCAGTGAAAAGGATTCATTGTCTTTTCGAATGCGAAAGGATTCATATTTATTTGTAATTTTGTCAAATATGTCTACACTATCTATATCAGAAACGGAAGTGGCTTTTAACAAAAAATAACAAGTTGGCGTTTGTGCTTCTCCATGAAAAATTGCATTGGTTTCACTGCTATTTAAGGTATTTATTTTTATTATATCTTTATTGGTCATATAATTGTAAAAAAAATGGTCCTTTTTCATCCATATACAAGGGGTTATAAAAAGCAAATATCCAATCGAAGAGTTTTTCAACAAATTTACGGAATGTGCTATAAAATCAGGCCATATAGTAATACCATCTCGCTTTTTAGACGACTTAGTATTGGTTGGAACAACTATTTTTCCATTTATATTGTAAGGGGGATTTCCTACGATAATGTCTACCTTTAGTTTATGTGTATCTAGAAAAGATTGATGTATTATATTCGCACCTTCACCAAAAATATTACGTAAATTTGGAATATGAAAAGGGTTGATTTCTATCATCCATAACATGTTAGAAATTATATGTTTGGATCTAGATTTGGGTTCAGGAATTTTATCTTGGAGAGATAAATACAGTTTTTTGTATAAAAAAATCATAAATTCACCGCTTCCCGCACAAGGATCACACCATTTTATAGTGGGGTCTTTAAACGTTTCTTCAGGCAATAAATCAAACATTTTCTCAATTAATTTATAATCGGTTTTTACTTCGCCAAATTGGGTCTTTCTCTCCATTGATACATCAAACTTTTGCTCTAAAGGAATATTTAAAATATTTTTCATTGATATATTTCTAAAATAATAAAAATATATCAAATATACATATATGAACAAGGATTTTATAAAAGAAGTATTTTTTTTAGGTATAGGTAAAATAGATGATTATTATGAAATGTACGCCGCTTTTATGCCCTTCATAAATGAGATTGCAAACTTATTAACAATTACTTTCTTCAAACCTATTTTAGGATTAAATATATATCCACATTCTGTGAACAACCTTTCTCAAAATTTCTTAAAATCGTTTATTGATATGTTGGCTATAACAGGTATAGCAGCAAATGCTGCCGAATATGGCACTTCTTACACCAGAGACATTGGTTTGATGAAAGGTGCTTTGTATGCAATATTTACATTTTTCATACCAAATGTCTATATGGACGGATTGTTGAAATCGTTCAAACCTAGATGGTTGAAGTTTGTGGTTGGTTTATTTTTTATTTATTTATTGGATGTATGTGTTCACGCCTTTTCGTTTTTTTATATTGAAAACAAACAAAACGAAATAGCAAGGGCGGAACAAGAAGAGAAAAAAAAATTAATTTAAATTTTTATATTTTGGAATCATTTTTAAAATATGAAATTATTTTTGTCATCATATAATTATACCATCTTCGCAATTCTGGTCGAAATTCCTCTGCTTTTTCGATATCCAACCATATACCTCTATCTTTTTCATATAATCCGTTATGGGTATGAACTAGTTCAGGAGTATTTTCCAGTGCGTCATTGTATATGGTTTTTAGTTGAATTGGTTTTGTAGGATCATAATTTACTTCCATCAAATAAGTATAAAAGGTTTTTGTTTTGATAATGATGTTGGTTTTATTTACTAGACTAGACAAATTATCCATATCTCCAAATATACCGCTTAATTCTTCACTTCCTTCTCTTAGAGCAGTTTCAAATTCACTTTCATTTCCTTCCTTACTTCCACCAAAATCACTCCATTTTCCAGCGGCACTCGAACCACCTTCCTTGTTTTCTCTTCCTAAAAATAAATAAATAGAACCTTTGTGTCGAGCAAAAGGCAAAATACCTGCTCCTCTTTTGATAGCCATTTAATGTATATAAAGAAATCATTTTTTAATCAATTTATTTAAAGTTTCTAATATATAGAAATGAACACTCCATTGAACGAAACTTTTAATCAAATTAGCATGAATTCCACGATAAAAGCCGCGTATTCCTTCGTTATGTTTAATTTGTTTTATTACATCTCTATTGTTTTTATATATTGGAACCGATTTATCGAATTCCTGCAATTGCAATCTACGTCTCATTAAATCTGTAGGATATGAAAAAGACAGAGCTCCTACACTAGCTAGACCACCATTTATGGGTGCCAAATTTGGATAATTTTCGTTTAATTTAGATTGTAAATAAAATAGCCAACCGGTAAAACTACCAAATCCAATCAAACTCATAGAAAACCCTCTATATAAATTGTGAATTGGAGTTCGTTTTAAGCAATCATATATTCCACGATATTTATTTTTGTTGGTTTGGAGAGATAAATAGGTTCTTGTTGTTTCAAGTGGATAAATGGATCCTATAGATAATGCTCCAGAACAAACTCCTGAAACAAATTTGTTTTCAATTTTTTCATCAATCATCTTAAATAATGCATAATTTACTGAATATTGAGGGACGCCTTTTACAATATTGGTAATGTTTCCCTTCCACAAATATCGAAAACCCTCTTTTTTAACAACATCTCGTAAAGTCGAATTGGGTATAAAATAATTTTGTCGTTGTATTCTCCATAGTTCGAAAGGGGCACTCGATGTTTTAGCGGTAGCTGTAGACAAGGCTGCTATACTAAAATTATAAAAAAATTCGTTCATATATAAACTTAAATATTAGTTTTATTTAGCTTAAATATATTATTTGACTATGTATATATGAATGGTATCATTAGACAATTAAACTTAAGAATCAAGAAGAGTATTGTGCGTCCAATATCAGTAAAAGCTACCGAATACACCGAAGGTTATTCAACTAAAAAAGATAATGATGTAGTTCATTCTGGTGGATTCAAAAGGGACCACGATGACAACGAAACTAAAAAATCATTTTTTGATTGTGAAGATGAAAAATGGTTTCCTGAGCAGTTAAATTCTGGTGAAAATTACAAAGATAAAATCATCGATAATAGAGGCGATGGTAATGTATTATTCCCTTACAGATATGGTAATAGCTTTTGGGATCCACATAAATATTAATTAAATTGAATTGTATTTATTATAAATTACAATAAATATAAATCAAATACTGAACAATAAATAATATGGGCTTATCATTATGTGCTTCTGCTAGACAGGAAGAACACGAAAAAACCAAGGAAATTTTTGGAAATAAATCTTTAACAAAAGATTTATCGAATAATGATGTGAAAGCTTGTTTTGGTAATAATAATTGTATTACCTATAGAAAAATGGCATCACCTGATATCCGTAAAAAAATAAGACGTCATAAAAGAAAATTAGAAAATTTACAAGAACAATTAAAAGAAGCACGTCAGGCAAAAAGAAGTAGAAATAAAATTTCATATTTGAGATAGTGCCTTTTTCTTAGTGCTCAATTTTTAGTGCCTTTTTCCTAGTATTTCTATGTTTGCGTTTCCCGTGTTTTCTACTCCCTCTACCCTTTTTTTTACGTTTATTTTGTGATTTTCTGCCTTTTTTACGTCTTTTCTTCTGAGTTTTATTAAATTTTAGTTTTATCTTCATACCTCCGGTTGTGGTTGTGCGATCTCCATCTTTGCCATCTCCATTATTGCCATCAGTTCTACCTTGTTTCACCTTTCCAACTTGAACAAGTGTTTTTTCAATTTTACGTTTATTCGTATTG
>MDSV01076183.1_pt1 | contig 14810 bp, 10 predicted proteins | sample 810851 | NCBI WGS metagenome assembly MDSV01 (sample SAMN05326640, study PRJNA326480) | marine metagenome | isolation source: seawater | place: Atlantic Ocean: North East | collected 2012 | reverse complement strand
TTTGCTGTGGGTAATTGCTCGGCAGCCATCTTGCCGACTTACCCGGGTCCCGGAGCAACCTTGGGTCCCGCAATGACCATGGCTTATCAAGCCGCGTGTCACATGAACGCCTAGGGGGCTGCGATGTTGGATCTAGAGTCAATTGAACTCATTAAGCAATTGAAGGCACGCTACCTTCGCTTTCTTGATACGCGAAACATCGAGGGGTTGCAGACTGTTTTTACGAGCGATGCGACCGCGTCTTTTGTGGGTGGTGATTATGACTTTCAGCTGGACGGTTGGGCTCAGTTGGAGGCCTTTTACAAGAAGTCATTCACGGGTCAGAACTTCGGCATGCACAACGGGCATCACCCAGAAATCTGTGTCGATGGTGAGACTGCGACTGGCATCTGGTACCTGCAGGATATTTTTGTCTCTCTCGAGCATGACATCACCATCACGGGCAGTGCGCTTTATGAAGACGAATATCGACGTGAGGACGGCGAGTGGCGAATCGCGCGAACCGGTTATCAGCGGCTTTGGGAAGAACATCATAAACGCGGCGACAACGTGCGTTTGCGGGTGAAGCCAATCGCCGACTAAGGTGAGCGGCAGAATAAGAGAGGATTGGATATGAGAGATGTAGTGGTAGTAGATAGCGTTCGCACCGGTTTGGCGAAGTCATTTCGAGGGAGTTTTAACTGGACGCGTTCCGACGACATGGCGGCCTTTTTGATCGACGCACTGATCGATCGAAACCCCCACTTTGATGCAGCTGAAGTCGATGACATCATCTTGGGCGCGGCAAATCAGTCGGGTGAGCAAAGCGGCAATCTGGCCCGCATGGCCTCTTTTCTGTCTAAGCTACCGATCGAGGCGACGGGCACTACAGTGAATCGATTCTGCGCCTCGGGACTCCAGACAATCGCAATGGCGGCAAACCAAATTGGTTCGGGTTATACCGATGTCATGATGGCCGGTGGCGCGGAATCTATTTCGATGCGCGTACGCCAGGAGGAGGGTAAGTACCAGCAGAACTGCACGCTGCTCGAGAACAAGCCCGAGGTGTTCATGCAGATGGGTAATACGGCTGAGGTGGTAGCCCGTCGATACAATGTGACCCGTGAGTCTCAGGACGAGTATGCGCTTCAGAGTCAGCAGCGTTACGGGCAGGCCGTCGATGCCGGTGCCATTCAGGAAGAGATCGTACCGATGCCTGCCACCATGAAGTTGGTTAACAAGGAGACCGGTGACGAGACATTCAAAGATGTGATGGTTGATCGTGATGAGTGCAATCGTGTGGATACCACGCTTGATGGACTCTCCATGCTCAAGTCAGCATTTGAGGAGGACGGCAGCGTGACCGCTGGTAACTCGTCTCAGCTGAGCGATGGTGCCTCAATGACACTTCTGATGAGTGCAGAGCGCGCCGAACAACTGGGTGTCGAGCCATTGGGCTATTTTCGCGGCTTTGTCACAGCCGGCTGTGAACCAGACGAGATGGGAATTGGTCCCGTGTTCGCTATTCCCAAACTCCTTAAGCGAGCTAGCCTCAATAAGGATGATATTGATCTCTGGGAGCTAAACGAGGCGTTCGCATCGCAATGTGTCTACTGCCGGGATTTCCTGGGAATCGACAATGCCAAGTACAACGTGAATGGCGGCAGTATCGCCATCGGTCACCCCTTCGGTATGACGGGCTCGCGGATGGTGGGTCGTATCCTGCGTGAGCTTAAACGGACGGGTGGTCGCTATGGTGTTGTGACGATGTGCGTTGCGGGAGGTCAGGGTGCCGCCGGGTTGGTCGAGGCCTGCTAGAGCGTCTGCGGATAAGAACAAAAAAGGCGCCATTGGCGCCTTTTTTGTTGGCTTTTACTTCTCTGCGCTGCTGAATCAGAGAATGGCAGGAAGCTGCTTAGTCAGCGGCATCCGCTCTTTTACAGCCTGACCCGTCAGTGCGAAACCGAGTAACTCACCCTCTGGGCTGTGGAACAACGCTTTGACGTCCTGTCCATCAGCCTCAATGGTCCATTCACCCTCGGCGTCACGCGCCACAGGAGACACACAGACCGGACAGGCGGGCGTTTTAATGGTCACCGGCATTGCGGGGTAAGCGACTTCCGTCGGTGAGCCCGTCAATGTCGCGGCTAGCGCGCGCGCAGCAGCCATGAGTGGTGCGACATAGACCAAAACGTGGCCTTCCACTTCAGCACAGTCACCAATGGCGTAGACATTATCGACACTGGTGCGCAGGTAATGGTCGGTCTTGATACCGCGTCCGCACTCGATGCCAGCATCTGCTGCCAAGTGGATTCTTGGGCGTACGCCCACTGCAGACAGCACGGCGTCGGCTTCGATGGTTTCCCCGTTATTAAGGGCAACGCTGTAGCCACCCTCGGATCGGTTGACGTCCGTTGCCAGTGGTCCGAAGTGGAAACGCGCCCCTTTTTCTTCGAGGGCTCGCTGAACAGCGCGACCTGCGGTTTCAGGTAACAGCGTCGGCAAGCAATATGCCATGGGGTCGACCGCCTCTACGGTGAAATCCCCGTTGAGAAGATCATTGGTGAACTCACAGCCAATGAGACCTGCACCAATGACGACGACTTTTTTAGCACCTGTCTCATGGAGGGTGTCTCTAAACCGACGGTAATCGTCGAGATCGTTAACACCCATAACCTCATTCGCTGCATCGCCGCCCATGGGCGGACGAATCAGTTCAGCGCCGAGCGTTAATACGAGGCTTGAGTAGGGTACCCGCTCTCCGGTTGTCAGAACCACTTCACTTGATGCCGTATCGAGCGACGCCACCTCGGTGCGCGTTCGCACGGTGACACCCAGGTTGTCTGACATGTTTTCGGCGGTTTGAGTGGCTAGCTGATCGGGCGCAAATTTCTTGGTAAAACCCGTGGAGATCATCGGTTTGGAGTAGTTTTCACCACCGTCACGCGTAATCAGCGTAATGGCCGCGTCTGCATCGGTTTTCTTAATGGCATTAGCCAAGCCGTAGGCCGCCAAACCCGAGCCAATCACAATAATAGGATGACCAGCAGGTCCGGCCTCACTGGCTGAGGCTGCGTCCTCTGAATCCGTCTCGTCCTCGGTACCGGGGATCAGTTCAAAGTCATCTTTACCGACGCCACAATCAGGGCAAGTCCAGTCATCGGGAACATCTGCCCACTTTGTACCGGGCGCAATGCCATCATCAGGCCAGCCTTCTTTTTCGTCATAGATCAAACCACAAACGATGCATTCCCACTGAGCCATGAACAATCCTTCCAGTCTTTTCTGCGCTATTGGTGACAGAGCCAGGTAGCGCCGCTACCAAACTAGCCGGCAGTCTGCCCAAAATACGCTCTTTCGTCATCCACTTGTCGGACTAACGGCAAAGAAAATGGCCTCACGTCGCTCACATCGCGTGTGGCGTTATGGGGTCAGACCGTTGTTACCCAATACAGACTGACTAGACTCAAGGCTGACCAAAGCAAGAGTGCCATGGCAATGAGTCGAGGGCAGATGGCTTTTAGCGAGGCCAGAGACATTTGTGAGCCAATCAGGAACAGTGCTAATCCAAACAGGGCTTTACTGATGGTCGAAAATATCCCGGTCGTGGCAGTATCAAATTGAAAGTAGCCGCCCACGAGGCTGGCTATGAGGAACCCGGTGACGAACAGCGGTATGCGCACTTCATTGGCGCCTACGCGCTTGATAGAGTAGCTCGCGAAAATGATGACGGGGATCAGCCATAAAATGCGAAGAATTTTGAGTGTTGCAGCGGTTGTCAGTGCCTCGTCTCCATACGCGGCAGCTGCGCCGACGACGGAAGAGGTGTCATGGATCGCAACAGCGGCCCACATGCCAAACTGCTGCTGACTTAAATCCAATGCATGACCTATTGCAGGAAAAAGCAGGATAGCGATCCCGTTTAGTACGAAGATAATAGTGAGTGTTTGAGCGACCTGCGTGTTCTCTGCCTTGATGACAGGTGCAAGTGTAGCCACGGCCGTGCCCCCACAAACGGCGGTACCGGTGGTCAGGAGCTTTCCGCTGACATCGTCTGTCCGAAGCAGTTTGATTAAGATGAAGCCACTGATTAGCGTTGCGACAACCATCACCGAGACGGCCGCGCCGTTGGCCGAGCCCAGCGTGACGACCTCTCTAAAGGGAAGGGCCAAGCCGAGTATGACCACGCCACTCTGTAGCGCCCCCCGTGAGAGCCGAGAGGGGTCGCTAAGTGGTGCAGGGCCTACCGTTACTGCGAGGGCAATGCCCAAGAAAAGGGCGAAGGCTGCTTGCTGGAAGTAGATCGAGAGCCCCACGCCTATCATATAGGCTATAAGCGTATTCGTTTTTGTCATATGGCTAGTATGACAGTTCGAATGTCACTTTCCAGTGGTTCAATCCCTCGCGTCTAGTCCTTATCGCCGTTCCTCGATCACGACTGCAGCGCATTGACCGCTTTGGTTTCCGATTGGATTTCGGTGTGAGTGGAGCGGTTCCACTTACGGCTGTTCAGCCGTACCTGACAGTCGATACATCAGTATGGCTGCGCGTTTGATCGCGAGTGCCATGGAGTCCAGTTCGAGACTTTCATTCGGGGTATGACCTCCCTTCCCGAGAGCCCCCATCCCAGCCAATGCATCGGTATAGGGCGCAACGAACGAGATATCAGCAGCACCACGCCGCAGCGGATCCCATATCTTCATGGGGCCACGACCCAGGTCCTGATTGACCACCGAGAGTTGTTCGGCAAGCTTGCGGTTGCCATCAGAGGGTGGCATGGGCGGGTAACTATCGACAAAGCTGATCGAAGCACTGGTATGGGGCAGGTGGTTCGCCACAATGGCTTCCATTTTCTCTTTTGCCACTGCTAACTGTTCTAGTGATAGTGCACGGATACCACCGTCAACAATAACTTCACTCGGAACGACGTTCGTTTTTCCAAAGGTAGTGCCCCGATTTTGCGCGGTATCGTAAGTCACGGTTGTGCCGCCTTGAATGGTGCCCGCATTAAAGGTTAAGCCGTAGTCACCGCGAACCTCGTTATAGAACGTGTCGAGTATTCTCGCGGCTTCGTTGATGGCGCCCGCACCGACCCGTTCGCTAAAGACGCCAGACGAATGTGCCTGCCTGCCCGAGGCTTTCAGCATCCAACCACTGGAGCTGCGTCGAGCAATGGTGGCCCAGTCAGAACCTTCGGTGGTGATAGCACCCTCAAACCCCAGGGTAATGTCAGCCCACTTTCCAGCCTCTATAAGGTCTTTACGGCTAATGGATAGCGGTTTACCTGTCATCTCCTCATCGCCCGTGTATGCCACGGTGACAGCTATCTCGTCTAATGCGCCAATGTGCTGAAGCGCCTTTAACGCGTAGACGAGGACGGCGTTACCGTCCTTCATGTCGCTGATGCCGGGACCGCGCCCAATATTACCGTCACGAGTGAATGCCTGAAATTCGTCATCTGATTCAAAAACCGTATCCAGGTGTCCGATCAGGAGGAACTTTTTACCGTCGCCTTCCTTGCTGGCAAACAAATGGCCTGCGCGATCCATTTCCGCGGGCATATCGATCCAACGCGTCGCCAATCCAAGTGCTTCCAGTTCACGGGACATAACGTCACCGACCGCACGAACGCCTGCGTGGTTCATCGTCCCGCTACCAATGTTGACGGTTTCAGCCAGTAGCTCAATGGCCTTGTCCTGGTGCGCATCAATCCAGTCAACCATGGCTTGCTCCTTGGTCGACAGCGTCCCTGAATGAGCTACTTGTGTAAGGGTGATGCCAAGGAATAGGGCACTGAGTAGCGAAGTTCGTTGCATCAGGTTCATACGGATCTCCCTCACGATTAACGTATTTGATGCTGTGGCTGATTGTGCCACCAGAGCGTCGGTGCTGGCCGCGAGCCGGTAACCTCTTCTCCCAGGTCACTGGCGCGATAGAGTCGTCCATTCACCATGACATGGGTAATGTGGTCGGTAGTCTTTATGTCCGTGAGCGGGTTGCCATCGACGACCTGCAGATCGGCTAATTTTCCAACCTCGATAGACCCGAGATCGCCGTCCATGCCGAGATAGCGCGCAGGATTGATGGTGGCGGTAGCCAGCATTTGCATGGGGTTCATACCACCCTCAGCAAAGCTCCACATTTCCCAATGCGTTGCCAGACCTTCTCGCTGCCCGTGGGCACCGGTGTTGACCAACACGCCGAGTTCCATCAACTGCTTTGCCACTGCTGCCGCGTCATCATCACGGAAGTCAGGTTCAGGTGCAGTCACTCTGCGAACGGATCGTGGCTGCAGCACCGTGGGGGGCACGAAATGCGAAAGTAAGGGGTGTTTCCAGACTTCGGTGTCCCTGTAGAAACGATCCTCCGATGTCAGACCTCCATAGGTGACACCCAAGGTTGGCGTGTAGCCAACGCGGGTTTTAGACCAGAAATCACGGACGTCATCGTAGATTTTCAGGGTCGGAATATTGTGCTCGATCCCTGTCGAGCCATCCGCCACCAAATTCATATCCATGTTGTAGAGCGAACCGCCTTCCGCAACGACCATCATGCCTGCATCACGCGCAGCCTCGATCACCATTTGGCGCTGTGCTCTGCGAGGCTGATTGTAGTTTTTGACGCTGATGGCACCCTGGGCCTTCAGCCGATCGACCACGGCTTTGGCATCATCAAGCGACTCAATGGGGTCAAAGCCGGTACTTTTGGCACCGTAAATGATTTCCCCTGTAGAGAAAATCCGGGGTCCCAGTATTTTTCCAGCGCGCTGATATTCGGCCGCAGGGAACACCTGAGCCGCTCTGCTCGACGGATTGTGGACCGTGGTAACACCCAACGCTAAGTGCGCCAGCAATGACCAGTTGTTTTGCGGAATGATGTCGTCCCGTCCGTAAGGTCCGTGTGCGTGTGCATCGATATAGCCGGGCAGTAGGGTCTTGCCGCCTAGGTCGACTCGCTTTGCACCCTCGGGAATCTCGATATCGCTGGCCCTTCCAAGTGCCGCAATTCGATTATCTTCTATGACCACAACACCGTTATCGATGACGTCACGATGAGTGTTCATGGTGATTATGCGCGCGTTGGTCAAGGCAACGATGCCTCGTGGGCGGTCTGAATCGACAGCGATACTGAGGTTGGCGATTTGTTTCGCCTGGTTCGCTCCTGTTCCTACCGATCCATCTAGATCGTAGCGGAAGAACTGAGGCCCGATACTCCATGTGAGCGCCTCGCCATTTAAACTCCAGTTAATGAATTCACCGCCCGGCGCGCTGATGCGTTCGGTTGCGTAGGCAGCTGGGCCGGACGCATTATTTGGGATGGCGGACAGATCGATAGAGCGACCGGTCATTGGCAGCGCCGCAACGTACAGACGTCCTGCTTCGCGATAAGCGACGTGTCCACCCGTCGGCGATATACGAATGACGGTTGCAAGCGGTGAGTTTGCGTGCGCGCGCACATCCTCTCCGTCGTGATTCATTGAGATGAGTTCGCTGGACGCGTCGTCACTGCCCCGACCGACGGCCGAACTGACTCGCTCCGTTGCATAGATGCGATTGTCGGGTCCAAAGTGAGGTGATCGACCGCGCTTGCTGACAAAGTGGGCATCCTTGGCGCCTAGGGTGAAGGTGTAGATGCCGGGCTTTTTACCCCAATGGGGATTGGTGAGTGAGCTGCCGCTTAGCTTGGCAAAAAGCAGTGTCTCACCATCGCTCGAAACGCTCAGATCGACGTAGTGCCCCGGTGTTGCATAAACACCTTTTGAGCGTCCGCCTCGCGCACTGACTTTACGCACTGAACCCAGATTGTTATCGGACCAGGTGAGGTAGTAGACGTCTTTGCCGTCGGGTGAGAATGAGGGGGAGAACTCAATCGCTGCAGAGCGATCGCGGGTGAGACGCTTTGTCTCGGAACCCTCGCGCTGCAGGTAAAGGCGTCCCATCGACTCAAAGACCACTGATTGCCCGTCAGGACTCTGTGTCGTAAAGCGTGGCATGGTGGTGGTCAATGTGTCAGGAGCGACATCAACAGCGACTTCTACAGCAGGGTAGGCCGTCCGCGTATCATTCACTGAGAATGGAATCTGACGGGTCTCACCGGAGGTAACGTCGACACGCCATATGTGGCCTTGCGACCAATAGACAATGGAGGCCCCATCAGGCGTCCACGCCATGGTGGGATAGGCGCCTTGCACAGCCCAGGTTTCCTGCATGTCGGGATCGAGGTCATCGACCAACATGGTTTGCTCGCCGGATGCCAGATCCATAATAAACAGTCGAGATGCGGCCCTTACGCGCTTTACAAAAGCCAGAGTTTTACCGTCGGGAGAGGGAGTGGGTCTAACAGCACCACCCGCACCGCCAACGACTTTCTCGATATCACCGGTCTCAAGGTCATACCGCTTGATGGCCATGACTTCGCCGTTGCTGTCCTCGTGATAGATGAAGGTGTTTCCGGGTGTCATGTTCTGAATGTAAAACACCGATTTGCCATCGCTGCTGAACGCGGGTTCCCCCAATTCTTTCTGGAATGCTGGGCTGGGTCGCTTAACCAGTACGGAGCCTTGAAGATCCCCTCGCTCTAGCGCTTGATCCACATTGGCGTCATAGAGCCAAACCTCGCCCGTTCCCAGGGAACGTGACGTCGTGAAGTGCTTTTTAGCAACGAGATAATCGCCTGATGGGTGCCAGCTCGGGTTGTTGAGCAAACGGAAACTTTCGTGCGTAATCTGGTGCTTGCTGTCGGGATCAGCGAGATCTATCACCCAAATGTTGTCGGCGCCATTGCGGTCCGATGTAAACGCAAGAAATTGACCATCCGGGCTGTATTGGGGTTGTACCTCCCACGCATGACCGCTGAGTAGGGGGGTCGCTTCACCGCCCGTAATAGGTATCTGATAGATGTCACCCAACAGATCAAAGGCAATGTGTTGCCCATCGGGTGAGACATCGAGGTTCATCCAAGTACCCTCGGTCACGTTAAGCTCGATCTCTTGAGCATCAGCCGAGTAGTCAGGTGCGGAGACATCCCAGGGTGGAGTCTCATTTTCCTCCGAAAACGTCAGGCTTGAGGCTGCAACGAAGCCAGTAAAAATGAATGCTTGTAGTGTGAATGAAGAACGAATAAAGCGAGCGTGGTACATATAAATAAGACCTTGGTTTTTTAGGTTTCTAATGTCTATTAGGTACCACACTGTGCCATGGTTTTCGAGTCTAACCTCGCTCACATCGCAATGGTGTATTGTGTTGATGCATAGCCTCGGGGGCAGCGGTGTACCGTGCAGGTCCTATTCGGTTGGTCTGGGTAATTGTTTTGGCTATCACGCTGTTATGGAGCACGCGGAGATCGTCTCATGTTGACAACACTTGATTGGTCCGTGGTGACGGTCTACCTCGTAGGCCTGGTCGCTATGAGCCTCTACCTGTCACGTCGCCAGGAGACGGCCGAAGATTATTTCGTTGCCGGTAACAGTGGTGGCCCCGTCAGCATTGCACTCTCTGTGATGGCAACCCAATGCTCGACTAATAGTATTTTAGGTGCACCCGCCTTCGTAGCCTTCGTTGTCGGTGGCGGGCTGGTCTGGTTGCAGTACGAACTTGCGTTGCCGTTAGCGATGGTATTTATCGCGGTATTTTTGATTCCAGTGTTTCACCGGCAGCGCCTGGTGTCGGTTTACTTGTATCTGGGCCGCCGTTTTGACAATAGAACGCAGCTGCTCATCAGCGGCATGTTTCAGCTGTCTCGTGCCGCGGTAGCCGGTATTACGGTCTATGGCGTGGCGAGCATGATTGCCATTACGACGGGTTTGTCCTTCGCTCAATCGGTGGTCTTATTTGGTGCTATTACCATCGTTTACGATGTGCTCGGTGGTATTAGGGCGGTCATTATCAGCGATGTCATTCAGATGCTTATTCTGACCAGCGTGTTGGGCTATCTCGCGTACTTGTTGATTGCGTCCGCTGGGGGAGTTGAGGCGATGTTGGCGCAAATCCCAGCCGAGCGTACTGCGGCTCTCTCATTTCGTCATCACGGTCTGGGGGACGGTCATGACTTTGCTTTCCTGCCTATGCTTATTGGCGGGTTTTTCCTCTATGTCGCGTACTACGGTTGCGATCAGAGTCAGGTACAGCGGCAGCTGTGCGCGGCGACGCAAGACGACAACCAAAAGATATTGTTCATTAACGGCGTTCTACGTTTTCCTTTGGTCTTGCTGTACTGCCTCATTGGAGCGGGACTTGCGGCTTACGCAACCTCGCACACCGACTTCCTCTCTTCTCTTCCCCTTATCAATGATGCGCCAAACTACAATATGGCGCTGCCTGTCCTCTTTTCTCGGGAGTTGCCCGTGGGCGTGGTGGGGTTAGCCGTTGTTGCGCTGCTGGCTGCCGCCATGTCCTCACTCGATTCGGTCATTAACAGTCTATCGGCGACCACATTGAAGGACTTTGTTAAACCGGCGATGAGGGAGCGAATAGCAACACCAGCTCAAGAGCTATGGTGGGGCAGGGCACTCACGGTGTTTTGGGGCGTGTTCGCCTTGGTCACCGCGTTTTTTGTCGACGATATAGCGTCTACCGTTATTGTGGCAGTGAACAAGGTGGGGTCCTTGATTAATGGCCCCATTCTTGGCGTATTTCTCTTGGGATTGCTGACTAAAAGGGCGACCGGAAGAGGCGCTCGAATAGGCTTCTTTGTCGGCCTTGCGGTCAATGGGTTCCTGTGGGTGGCGATGCCCTCTGTTTCGTGGCTGTGGTGGAACGTTATCGGGTTGGCAGCGACTATGGGGGTCGGGCTAATGACCAGTGGCGAGGCATCATCAGACCCAGAATTCACTGATCTTATATGGAGCCCTGCCTTCTACCGGAGCGCGGGTTTTACCAGAAGCTGGGCACCGGCTTATGGGTTTCTTGGACTTTGGACACTGCTACTTATGGGCGTACTCATGGTGTTTGGAACACGATAACTAGCGTACTTTCGCCTTCACGTCCGTCTGTGTGGCACCGCCAGTCAATGGATTGGTCGATCGCATAGAGCCCCCTGTGAGCATGGCGAACCAATCTTTGAAGGGACCGGCGGTATTCTGCCAAAACGTTCGATATTGATTTTGTGTCTCTGGGCCCAAACCCCAAGGTGTGTGCTCATCTTTTTCGGGAATATAAAGCGTTCCGAAGAGTCGATCCCAAAGACTCGTCACGGCAGCAAGGTTAGTGTCCCAGTGCTTTTCCAGATAGCTGTGATGAGTGTGGTGCATCACGGGGCTGTGCAGCCACTTCGACAACCACACGGGGTAATGAAACGCGACGTGATAATGCCGAAATGATCCATTGAATCCGAAAAGTAAGGAAAAGAAACCGATGTTAAACAGCGTCGCCTGCGTAATATCGCTCTCGAATAACCAGCCAAACAGGCCACCTGCAATGCCATACGCTAAGGCAGCGCCAGCCGCGTAGATGGGCCCCTCGAGGAAGTGCTCTCGGTAACGTGTTAACGGCGTTAGGACCTCTGCTGAGTGATGCACTTTGTGGATGACCCACAGTGCCGGGACTTTATGTTCGGTGTAGTGAATGACGTAAAAGATAAAGTCATATAGCAACAGCGTTACCAAGCTGTAGAGCAGCATCCAGGCATAGTTAACGTCGAGTTGGGGATTATCACCGATACTCGTGATTAGGCCGCTGATCACGGTGGCTTCGGCAAAAGTTCCCACACTGAGAATCAGCGCGCCCGCCCACAAGGGACGTAGGAAACGCTCAAATACATAGAGCCAGATATCGACACGGGCCGACACGTGGCTGTAGATATCGCGGGGCAATAGGTAGCTAATTAGCTTGGCTGGCCGCTCTTGTCCCGTGGCATCTTTCGATCCGCGGCCACCGCGCAAGACCCAAATTACAGTTGCTAACACGAGCGTGAGTAGCAAAAACGGCCACGTCAGATCGCGCGGAAGATTGTCCTGAATTAGCGCGATTATGGTGTTCGAGATGTCCGCAAGAGGTCCGATATTAGGCTCCAGAATCTTGGATGGTCATCAGCACCATACGATGGTGATGGATACGCGTCTAGTCACGCTGAATATTCGATGCTGAGTGTTTAGATTGGATGGTGTCGGGGAAATTCAGAATGCTTGAAGCTAACCATTACGGTGATAGTCTCTAGCGATAACTCTAATGATTGGAGCCACAGCATGAAGCTCTCCCGACTCATGGTTTTGGCAGCGGCGATGGGGTCGCTTGTCGCTTGTAGCGAGAGCCCGGCACCGATGGACCTCGCTATCGAGAATGTCACGCTCGTCGACGCAGTGAACGCAGCGCGAGAGGGGAAAACCGTACTCGTTAAGGGCGGCATGATCGTCGAGATCCTTGATTCAGGAACCGACTTCCTGGCGACAGAAACCATAGACGCTCCGGGTAAGTATCTGATTCCCGGGCTCTGGGATTTTCATGTTCACTTTACCTACGACTCTCGATTCACCGACGCGATGGCAGGTCTCTTTCTTTACCACGGTGTAACCAACGTCAGGGATACGGGAGGGCTGCGGGAAGACATTCTTCCAATAGTGGAAAAACTTCGTGCACCGGAGGCGGTGGCACCCGCTATCTGGTTCGCTGGGCCGTTGCTCGATGGGGGGGATGTTGTCTATGACGGTATCAACCTTCCCGGGTTAGGGGTCGCTAATGCTACCCCCGAAGAGGCACGCGCCAATATCGAGTCTATTCATGAGGCCGGTGCGAGCTTTCATAAAATCTATGAAATTATGACTCCGGAGGTGTTTGAGGCCATTGTCGATGAGGCAGGTCAGCGAGGACTTCCCATCGATGGGCATGTGCCCTTGTCCATGCGGGCTCGACAGGTTGTATCAAAGGTTCAGTCCTTGGAGCATTTGCGCAATTACGAGCTGGACTGCGTGGCTGATCCTGACGCGCGACGAGCGACACGTCTCGCCGAACTGGCGAACGACGCAGGTGAGCCGGGTAGCGCGCTGCGGGCGCGCCTGCATCGATTACAGCGGATCCCCGCCATCCTCGATGAAGACGATACCGAATGCCTAGCCTCTACCGAAGCGCTAAAGAGCACCATTTCAGTGCCGACACTGCGGTTGAACTCGACGCGACTCAACGTACCTCTTTTGCGAGACGACTTCGATGTTGCTCTGGCGCTGACACCAGCGTCGGTTCAGACCGACTGGGGTAATGCTAAAACCCAGTTGTTGTCTACTGATCAGTCCATCGATACCACGTTTGACGAGTGGAGTATGCGTCGCACCGGAGAGCTACACGCGGTCGGTGCGCCGATCGCTGCGGGTGCTGATACGCCGATTGGTTGGAGTATTCCCGGCTACAGCTTGCATACCGAGCTCGAGCAGTTTGTGGAGGTCGGGATGACACCAAGGGAAGCGCTTTATACCGCAACTCGTCAACCCGCTGAATTCTTCGGCCTACAGCGTGAGATGGGTGAAATCAGTGTCGGCTTCATTGCTGATGCTGTCTTGCTCGATGCTAATCCCCTGGTAGATATAACCAATACGCGTCGAGTTCGCGGCGTCATACATCGCGGAGATTTTTTGAACCGCTCAGACTTGGACCGATTAGTAGATAACTAAAGATTAACGTGCCCAAAAAATCCGGTTCGAATCACCGTGGGTGATTCTAAGAGACCGCTCGGTTTGGCCCGAGACTAAATCCATGCCCCTAGAAAAGGGCACGTCGTCTCGATTAGGCCTGCTGGATACAAAAAAGCCCCATCCAATGGATGAGGCTCCTTTGTATATGGCGCGCCCGGTACGATTCGAACGTACGACCGCCTGATTCGTAGTCAGGTACTCTATCCAGCTGAGCTACGGGCGCAGAGGCGCGTATCATACTCCAGAGCTTTTCTTTTTCAAGTCCACTTTGCTCCGCACTCGGCCCTAATTTCGTACTTTATGCAGACTTAGCGTAGTCGCGTGCTCGCCCGCGGGATCGACTCTCTCTAATGTGACCTGCAAGCTGAATTGCAGGGAATAAGTTATGCCAATTTTGAATAAGTCTTTTAAAGCGAATCCGTGCATTTTTCGCTGCTCAATTAGCGGGCCAACGCTAACTCAAAGCCTCTATGATGAGAAGTGTGTTTTGGTCTCTTAAATAATGACTTTGGGTCGGTTTTTTAAGCTGACACCTAGTATTTGAGGACCGATCTGATGGCCAAATCATAGAGGGCTTCTCGACCCTCGAGCGCTGATAATTCGATGAGGACCGCAAGGCCAACGGTTATTCCTCCAGCGCATTTGATCAGTTCATCTGAGGCAGCGGCTGTTCCGCCCGTGGCGAGCACGTCATCGACAATCAGCACCTTGGGTGAATCCAGCCCCGCAAAGCTATCGCCATGCATTTCCAGGGTGTCACTCCCGTACTCAAGTGAGTATGTATGACTGATGGTCGCTGAGGGCAGCTTGCCTGGCTTGCGAATCAGAGCGAGGCCAACGCCATAGTGCTTCGCTAACGGCGCCCCAAGGATGAATCCGCGCGCCTCAGGTGCAGCGATGACATCAAATGTAATGTCCTCAACCGCCTCAGCAAGAAGACTGAGTGCGGCATCAAACGCGCGATGATCTGAGAGAAGCGGTGTGATGTCTTTGAACAAGATGCCGGGTGTGGGGAAGTCAGCTATATCCCGCACCCTAGATCTCACGAGTGTCAGTGGTGGCTCATCCATCGTAGTGTGACCGTCGATCGAATCTAAAACTCAGGTAGGCGGAAGCGCTCGCTGGTAAAGACGCGTCGACGAGAGTTAGGACTCTCAACAATCGCTTACGTGATACTACCCTAATAAGATGTCCAGTGTGCGTCGGCCATGAT
>MDSV01029998.1_pt1 | contig 14814 bp, 13 predicted proteins | sample 810851 | NCBI WGS metagenome assembly MDSV01 (sample SAMN05326640, study PRJNA326480) | marine metagenome | isolation source: seawater | place: Atlantic Ocean: North East | collected 2012 | reverse complement strand
ATTTAAGCCAAAAAAAAGGTTTTCTTGGTTATGATGCAAATTATAAAATTGAAAACAAAGTAGTAATAGTTCCTTTTGGTTTAGAAAAAACTGTAAGTTATGGTGGGGGGACTAAAAATGGTCCTAAAGAAATAATTAATGCTTCTCATCAAGTTGAGTTATTTGATGAGGAATTAAATAAAGAACCATATAAAGATATAGGAATTAAGACACTAAAACCATTTCCTATAAAAAAAAAGATTAATTCTGCACTAGATCAACTTTCGAAAATTAACGAAAAATTAATTTCAGAAAATAAATTTCCATTAGTTTTTGGTGGAGAACATTCAATTACCCCAGGCTCAATAAAACCTTTTGTTAAAAAATATAACGAAATAACTATTTTGCATTTTGATGCACATGCAGATTTAAGAGAAAGTTATAATGGAGAAAAGTTTTCTCATGCTTCTGCAATTAAAAGATGTCTGGACTATAAAAATGTTAAAGTTGTGTCGTTTGGTATAAGAAATCTATCAAAAGATGAAATGATGTATTATGAAAAAAATAGAAATAGAATTAAAATTTTTTGGTGCAAAGACAAGAGTAAATGGGATCTAAGTAAACTAAAAACTTTTTTTAAAGGTAAAAACGTCTATATCACATTTGATGTGGACGGTTTTGATTCAAGCATAATGCCTGCTACCGGCACACCAGAGCCAGGAGGGCTATTTTGGGATGAGGTTTTACCAATAATTAAAAAAGTTTGTCAGATAAGCACTATTATTGGTGCAGATATTAATGAATTAGCTCCTATAAAAAATTTTAACTCATATAATTTTTTAGTAGCAAAATTGGCATATAAAATTATATCTTACGCTTTTGAATTTAAACGTTAGAAATTAAATCAGCTATGTTCCAACTAATTATTACTGAAGCACCACCTAATTTTGTATCTCTGGAGAAATCTAAATTAGCAGACTTTCTTTCTAAAAGGGTTTTACCTAAAAAAGTTCCAAGTCCTGTGCCAGAATTAGCAGATACTTGTGTTGATTGAGAATTAATATATGGCTCCCCAACAATGTCTTTTATATCATCTGGAAATCCTGGACCGTCATCATTTATTATAATTTTTATAGTTTTGTCATCACTTATTATAACAATTTCTACTTTGCTGTTGGAGAATTTTACAGCATTACCAATAAAATTTCTTAGGCCGTAGATGAGTTCAGGAGATCTTTGAAAATTAAAATTGTTTTTATGATCATCAGAGACTAAATAAATATTTTTATCGGAAGTTTCTTTAAAAGAAATAATTATTTCATTTATTAAATTATCTAATTTTGTTTTGTTAAAAAACTCATCTTCCGTAATTTGTTTTTTTGAAATTTTTTTTAGTATTTCTCCACATCTCTTAGTCTGGCTAATTAATAGGTCAATGTCTTTTGAATATTCTTTGTCATTTCCTATATCTTTTTTAAGCTCTGCCGCAACTACGTTTATAGTTGCAAGTGGTGTCCCTAAAGAATGTGCAGCTGCAGCTGCTTGACCTCCGAGAGACTCTAACTCATATTCTTTTGCCAACACTTGTTGTACTTTATTTATTGCATCAGTCCTTCGTTTACTCTCCCCAGAAAATCTAATTCCAAAATAACATAAAAATACTAAACCAACAACTACAGCCAAAAAATAACCAGTTAAATATAGTTTTGGAAAAGTTTCAGAATTATTGTGTATTCCAGGTAAGGGATAATGAAAAATCGATAGACAAAATAAAAATATAATAGTTAAAATTCCTAAAATAATGGTTGTTCCCTTGCTTAAAAAAGTTGACGAAACAATAGCTGGTATAATCATAAGTATTGAAAATGGATTTGAAATACCACCTGTCAAATACAATAAAGAAGTTAATTGAATTAAATCATATATTAAATATATACTTGCACTAAGATCTTTTACTAGAATAGATCTTATTTTAAATTGAAGATATATATTGGTTAAAAAACCCAAAAATAATATTACACATGTAAATAAAAATGGAAAATCTAATTTAAGATAGAAATAAACTAAAATTATTGCTGAGAATTGGCCAATCAATGCAATCCATCTTAAAATAACTAGTGTTTTTCTATCTAAATTAAGGTTTTCTCTCGATCTAAAAAGAGCAGAAATACTCATAATAATTTGAATTTAAATATCCAGATTAGAAACATCTAAAGCATTGCTGGTGATAAAATCTTTTCTTGGCGCTACTTCATCTCCCATTAAAATTTGAATCATTTTTTGGTCGTCTTTAGATTTTTCTTTTGTTCCTTTAGTATATTGAACTCTTAACATTGTTCTATTATCAGGGTTCAAGGTAGTTTCCCATAATTCATCTGGATTCATTTCGCCTAATCCTTTAAATCTTTGTATTGACAATTTTTCTCTTTGTTCTTGCATAAATTTGTTATAATCAGCTGATCCTTTTTTAACTTTACTGTTAGTTTTTCCAGAGGCTTTAATTATATATTCTTCAAGAGCTTTTTCGTTTTTAATATAAACACTTTTATTAGACTTTGTTACTTTAAACAAAGGTGGTTGAGCTAAATATATGTGCCCGTTCTCAATCAACTGATTAAAGGGATAATTATTGAAAAAAGTAAGTAACAATGTTCTGATATGAGATCCGTCTACATCGGCATCAGTCATAATAACAATTTTGTCATATCTTAAGTTCTCAATTTTAAAATCTTTTGAACCGGTTCCCAAGGCATTAATTAATGTTACTATCTCGTTAGATGACATCATTTTTGACAATGCTTTGGTTATATGATCGTCTCCGTTCGATTTACCATTTACATAAGTATTCAAGATTTTACCTCTTAGAGGTAACACAGCTTGATACTCTCGAACTCTTCCTTGTTTAGCTGACCCACCAGCTGAATCACCTTCAACAATAAATAATTCTGTTCCTTCACGCTTTTGAATTTGACAATCTGCTAATTTACCTGGCAAACCTGAAAGTTCAAAAGTTCCTTTTCTTCTTACGTTGTCTCGGGCTTTTCTAGCTACATCTCTTGCCATTGCAGCCTGAGTAATTTTTTCTAATACAGTTCTAGCTACTGATGGATTTTGATCAAACCAAGTAGACACCTTATCGCTAATAATACTTTCAACAATTAATCTTATTTCAGAGGAAACAAGTTTGTCTTTAGTCTGAGATGAAAATTTTGGGTCTTGCATCTTGATAGATAAGACTGCGGTCAAGCCTTCTTTTATATCTTCTCCTGACAAAGTAAGTTTATTTCTTTTGCTATTTCTTTCATTTGAATATTTATTTATTACTCTTGTCAAAGCACTTCTAAATCCTAGCAGATGCGTTCCTCCATCTTTTTGAGGAATATTATTAGTAAAAGGAAGAACTTCTTCTGAATATCCTGCGTTCCATTCAAATGAACACTCTACTATAACGTTATTCTTTGTTGCGGTAACAAAAACAGGTTTTTTGAATATTTCTTTTTCATTTTTATTTACTAAAATTGGTTTTTTCTTATTAATATGCTTTACGAATTCGGTTATACCGCCGTCGTATTTGTGTTGAAACTCTTCCTCTTTTTTTGAAAATTTATCAAAAAGAGTTATACTGACACCTTTATTTAGAAAAGCTAACTCTCTAATTCTCTTTTCTATAATTGTGGAACTAAATTTAATAGATGAAAAAACCTCTTTAGAGGGTAAAAAATTTATTTTTGTACCTTTTTTTTTTGTTTTACCAATCTGCTTTAATGAATGTAAAGTATTTCCATTTTCAAAAACTATTAAATATTCTTTTCCATCTCTATAAATATTTAATTCTAATCTTTCTGATAAGGCATTTACAACAGATACACCGACGCCATGTAATCCTCCTGAAACTTTGTAAGAGTCATGATCAAATTTTCCCCCTGCATGTAATTGAGTCATTATAACTTCTGCTGCTGACATTTTTTCACTTTTATGCATATCTACTGGTATGCCCCTACCATCATCCTCTACTGAAATAGTATTATTCTTATTGATTGTAATAGTAATATTTTTACAATGACCTGCTAAAGCTTCATCAATAGCATTATCAACTACTTCGAAAACCATATGATGTAATCCAGAGCCATCGTCTGTATCACCAATATACATGCCTGGTCTTTTTCTTACGGCATCAAGTCCTTTTAAAACTTTAATAGAGTCCGCACCGTAGGAGGGATTAGATTTTATAGAAGAATTTTTTGACATAGTTTTAAATAAGATAATTATTTATATCATTTTTATGGATCAATAGAAAACGACTGATAAATATCATTGCTTAAAGTGATTTAATACCAACGGTTTTAGCTTAAAATAAAAAAAAAAATGTAAATTTGATAAAATCTAAGCTTTCATCGGCATTATAACATAATAACTATTTTTATCTGAAGCGTCTTCTACTAAAACTGGTGAAACTGAATCTTTTAAATTAATCTTAATATTTTTGTCCTCGATTTCAGAGGCTATATCAATTAAATATTTTGAATTAAAACTTATATTTAAATTTTCAGAGTTAAAATTTGCCTTGATTATTTCATTTCCATCTCCTGAATTAGCGCTATTAACAGAAAGTTGAACATTTTCTTTATTTATTGCTAATTTTACCCCTTCTTTTCTATCTAATGAAACGCTAGTTACTCTTTCAATTGAGCTTATAAAATCTTTTGATGGCACAACTAATAATTTTTCGTTTCCAGATGGCACGACTTTTCTATAATCGGGAAATTTTCCATCAATCACTTTTGAAATTAGTTTAATATTTCCAAGACTAAATTTTATTTTATTTTCACTTGTTTGGATATAAAGTTTTTCATTTGACTCGGTTAATAATGTACAAAGTTGAAAAACCGTTTTTCTTGGCAAAATTAAAGATGAAAAACTTTCAGGATTATCTATTTCAAGACTACTGGAGGATAATCTATGGCTATCTGTTGCAACACCTGTTAAAAAATTTCTTCCATGTGCCTCTGTTAAATGTAAAAAAACACCGTTAAGATAATGTCTTGTATCATCATTTGAAATTGCGATTTTAGTTTTATTTAAAAGTTTTAAAAATCTTTTGTTTTCAATTAAGATTTCTTGATCTTGAAATTGATCAGTGAAAGTTGGAAAATTATCAGTAGGCAAACACAACAAATTAAAATCTGAATTTTCACTTTTTAAGCTAAGTTTATTTTCATTTTTTAAATCAAAATTTAATTCAGAATTTGAGGAAATTTTTCGCAGAATGTCATATAATATTGCTGCTGAAGTTGTTGTGCTACCCTCTTTAATAATCTTGACATCACTAACCTCATCTTGAAATACGATATCCAAGTCGGTAGCTACTATTGATAATTTATTTTCTTTTAACTGGAGAAGAACATTGGATAAAATTGGAAGTGTGTTTTTTTTTTCAACTATACCTTGAACAAAATTAAGCGATTTAAGTAGTAAGTCTCTTTTAACAACAAATTGCATTTATATTACTGCTCTAATAATAAGCTTTTTATTTGATTAATGTTTTTTTTCATTTCATCATCTTGTTCGGATAATCTGGTAATTGTTTTAACTGCGTGAATTACTGTAGTGTGATCTCTATTAGCAAATCGTCTTCCAATTTCCGGTAAAGATCTTGAAGTCATTTTTTTTGCTAAATACATAGCCAACTGTCTTGGTCTTGCCAGCGGTCTTGAACGTCTTTGGGACAACATATCGCTCAAAGGAATATTAAAGTAGTTAGATACTACATTCTGGATCTTATCTACTGTAATAATCTTGATCTGGCTAAAAACATCTTTTAAAATGCTTTTACACTCGTTTATTGTTAATGACTTATTATGAACTCTACTGAATGCTATAACTCTATTGAGAATTCCAATTAATTCTCTAATGTTTGTTTTACTCTCATTAGCAATGAAATTAATTACATCTTCACTTAAATTAATGTTTTCCTTAAATTGATTTTGTATTTCAGCAATTTTATTTTTAATAATTTTTATCTTTAATTCGAGGTCAGGGGCATCAATATCTACTACCAAACCTCCCGCTAATCTAGACTTAATTCTTTCTTGAACTCTATCTAATTTCATTGGATTTCTATCTGCTGATATGATTATTTGAGATCCTTTATCCATTAAGCTATTAAACGTGTGAAAAAATTCTTCCTGTAAACTTTCTTTTCCTCTAATAAATTGAATGTCATCAATTATAAAAACAGAGGATTTTCGAAAAAAGTCCTTAAAATTTACCATATCATTTTTTTTGATCGATTTTATAAAGTGATACATAAACCTTTCAGCAGAAATAAACATCACGTTGTTTTCAGACTGAAGTTCTAGCCCAATTGCATTCAATAAATGAGTTTTTCCAAGTCCTACGCCTCCACAAACATAAAGAGGATTGTATCTAGATATGTGTTCACATACTTTCTTAGAGTAAGAAAGAGCTATATCATTACTTTGACCTTGAATAAAATTATCAAAGTTTAAGTTGGGGTTTAGTCTGTTATAATTTACAATTGAGTCTTTTATTTCGGTTATTTTATTTAACTCTTCTATCTTAACTAAATCTGAACTACTCTTGTTTTCTTCAATTATTTTAAACTCTATTCTATTTAAAGTTAATTTAAAGCTTTTAACCTGTTCCAAGATTTTATCTAAATATCTAGAAACGATCCAATCTCTAAAAAATCTCGTTGGAACACCAAGCACTAGATAGTCATTATATTCTTTGATAAGGGAAATTTTTTGAAGCCAACTTGTGTAAATCTCAGTCCCAAAATTTTTTTTAAATGAGCCCTGAACATCATCCCAATTTAAAGTGTTCTCTTCTTGAGAGATATAAACATTTTGTTTTGTATTATTTTTTGACATGTAATTAATTTGTTGAAGAACTTTCTATAAACTCTGTTTTAAAAAGACTTGCAAGAATTATTTTTTAAAAACAAAAAAAAAATGGTTTCAGGTTGTAGTACTAACCTTATGATAGAAAAAAAAATTTATATTTATTTACAACTTTTACACGCAACTATATTTTGTTTTTTTAAACTGAAGGTAGTTTAATTCATAAGAATAAATCAACTTAGAATTGTTATTCTTGAATTAAATTTTTTTAGAAATCTTAGAAATTTTTCTAGCTGCTGTTTTTTTATTTACAACGCCAGATTTAGCAACCTGCATTAGAATAGATTGAAATTTAGAGAAGTATTTTTTTGTTTTTTCTTTATCCTTGGATTTTATAAGTAATTCCATTTGTTTTACAGCATTTTTATATTTGCTTTTTCTGATCTTATTAATTTGAGTTTGTTTTTTGACTCTTCTTACTCTTCTAATGGCTGATTTTGTATTTGGCATTTGTAAATTGTATATATGCCAATAATATAAGGGTCAACTTGATTATTTTTGGCATTTAGAGCAAAAAAAAGTTGCACGACCCTTTAAAACAATTTTTTTTACTATTTTTTTACAATCAAAATTTACACATTTACAACCCTTTCGTCCATAAACACTAAAGTGTTGTTGAAAACTACCCTTTATTCCAGAAAGGCCTGAAAAATCTTTAATTGATGATCCACCAGCTGAAATTGCTTTTTTTAAGATTTTTTTTGTATTTTTTATAATCTTGATAATTTCAAAATCTTTTAACCTATCTGTAGATCGACTAGGTTTTACTTTACTATAAAAAAGTATCTCGTTAACATAAATGTTACCAAGACCAGAAACAAATTTTTGATCCATCAAAATATCTTTAATATTTCTTTTTTTACATAATAAGTATTTTTTAAAATATTGAAAATTAAATAAATTACTTAGAGCCTCTGGACCGAGTAATTTTAAATGAGAATTCTTTTTTATTGATTTTACTGAGTCAAATTTTATAAATCCAAATCTCCTCACATCATTATAAATTAGTCTTATCTTATTTTTAAAGATAAATTCTATGTGATTATGTTTGTCTATTACATTTTGATCTATATCATAGTAAAAACTTGTCTTTTCTTTGATGTTGTTTTTTCTAATAATAAAAAACTTACCTGTCATTCCAAGATGTACAATCATTACTATTGATTTGTCAAAAAAAAATAATAAATATTTTGATCTTCTGTCTATTTTTAAAATTTTTAATCCTATAATTCGATTTATTTCCCTTTTTTTAACTTTATACCTTAAATTACTATTATTTATTTTAATTTCTTTTATAGTCTGATGATTAATTACTTTTTCAAGAGACCTTTTAACAACTTCAACTTCTGGTAATTCTGGCATATAATTTAATTATGAAAAATACTATTGAAAATAAATCTCGATTAGTCAATTCTGTATTTGCCAAAGTACATAATAAATATGATTTAATGAATGATATTATGTCTTTTGGTGTACACCGTGTATGGAAAAATAAGTTTTTAGATTGGTTGAACCCTCAGATTAATGATAGTTTAATAGATGTCGCTTCAGGAACTGGAGATATAGCCAAGCTTTACTCAAAAAAAACAAATAATTCATCTCAGATCACATGTGTTGAACCTAACTATGAGATGTTCAACCTGGGTAAAGCTAATTTATCAAATTTTAAAAATATAAAATGGTATAAAGCAAAAGGAGAACGACTTCCTTTCAAAGACAACGCTTATAATTTTTATACTATTAGTTTTGGTATTCGAAATGTTTCTGATATTGATTGCGTGTTAAAAGAGGCTTTAAGAGTTTTAAAACCTGGTGGTCGATTTATGTGTTTAGAATTCTCTAAAGTGGAAAATGAAATAATTAATCTTATTTATAAGCAATACTCTAAAGCTATACCTTTAATTGGAAAGTATATTATAGGATCTGCTAAACCTTATGAATATTTAGTAAAAAGTATTGATCAATTTTATTCACAAGATCAAATGGTTCAATTATTGAAAAATAATGGATTTTCGAATGTAGAATATAGAAATCTTTCAAATGGTATTTCTGCTATATATTCTGGATGGAAAATCTAAATGATTAGAAGAGTCTTTCAATTATTTAAAATAGCAAGAAAATTTGCTACATCAGGTGCTGTAGATACTATTAATCAAGTATATAATTTACCTCTACCTATAAATCTATTTTTTCATTTTTTTTCTATTGGATCTACAAGTAATCAACCCACCGGAATAGTAAAACCAGGTGAAAAACTTTGTATAGCTTTACAAGGAATGGGCACTACTTTTATTAAACTTGGTCAATTTTTAGCGACAAGACCAGATATTATTGGTGAAGAAATGGCTAAAAGTTTAGAAAAACTTCAAGATAAAGTTCCTGCATTTGATATGCATGAAGCAAAAAAAGTAATTAAAAAAGAGATTGGAGAGTCTCAATTTAAAAATATCCTAGAAATAAGTGAGCCTATTGCTGCAGCATCAATAGCCCAAGTTCATTTAGCAAAGATTAAAAATGAGAATAAAAATGAAGAAGTTGCAATAAAAATTCTACGCCCAGATATAGAAAAGTTATTTAATGAGGAGTTAGATGCTTTAATGCTCTTTGCTTACATAGTTGAAAATACATTTACAAAAGCAAAAAGGCTTAAACTAGTGGAAGTGGTATACTTATTACGCGAAATTACAAATATTGAAATGGATCTAAGATTTGAAGCAGCTGCAGCAAATGAATTATACGAAAATACAAAGAATGATGTTGGATTTAATGTACCAAAGATTTATTGGAATTATACTACGAAGAAAGTATTAACTCTTGATAAAGTCAATGCAATTTCAATTCGTGAACACAACAAGCTTAAAGATCTGGGTGTTGATTTAAAATTTTTGGCAGAGAGTCTTATTCAACATTTTTTAAAACAAGCTGTAAGAGACGGTTTTTTTCATGGAGACATGCATCAGGGTAATTTATTTGTAGATAAAAAAGGGAACATAATTCCCGTTGACTTTGGGATAATGGGGAGATTAGATAAAAACAATAGAAAATTCTTAGCTGAGATTTTATATGGCTTCATTCAAAGAGATTATATAAAAGTAGCTGAAGTGCACTTTCAAGCAGGCTTAGTCCCTCAAAACGCATCTAAAGAAGAATTTGCACAAGCCTTAAGGTCAGTAGGTGAGCCAATATTTGGTCAATCTATTAAAGATATTTCTGGAGGTAATTTACTAGCTCAACTATTTGAAATAACTGAAAAATTTAATATGGCTACCCAACCACCGCTGCTTCTTTTACAAAAAACTATGGTAGTGGTTGAGGGAGTAGCTCGCAAAATTTATCCAGAAACTAATATTTGGGAGGTTTCTAGGCCTGTTTTAGAAAATTGGTTAAAGGATACAAAAAGTCCTAAATCTACTCTTGATACTGCAATAAATACTTCGAGTGAAATAATTAAAAGAATACCCGATTTTCCTGATTTGATGGATAAAGCTAACTATGCATTACAATTAATGGCGGAGGGAAAGCTTAATATAGTCCCTATAAATAACAAAAATTTAGAGGTAGAAAAAATGAAGTTTAAAAATTTTAGAAACAATTTGATTATTGTAATTTTAGGTGTTGTAATTATTAGTCTATTAGTATTTTAATAAAAAATGCCTTTAAAAAACAAAAAAGTTTTGATTATCGTAGGGGGTGGGATAGCTGCTTACAAATCTCTTGATTTAATAAGGTTATTAAAAAAAAATAAAGTAAATGTAAAAGCTATTCTCACAAAAAATGGTAAAGAATTTGTTACTCCGCTTTCTATCTCGTCCTTAACTAATAATAAAATTTTTGAAGATATTTTTGATAAAGATAATTCATCAGAAATGGATCATATAGCTTTATCAAGATGGGCTGATATTATAATCGTTCTACCGACAACCGCCAATTTTATGACGAAATTAAGTATAGGCAAAGCCGAGGACTTGGCTACCACAGTTTTATTGGCATCTAATAAAGATATTTTATTAGTCCCTGCCATGAATGTACGTATGTGGCTTCATAAGGCAACTCAACTAAATTGTAAAATTTTACAAGATTATGGTTATAATTTTCTTGGTCCAGTAAAAGGTGAAATGGCTTGTGGTGAATATGGAGAGGGAAAGATGTCGAGCCCGAGACAAATTTATGCTTATCTGAAGAATTATTTTGATAAAAGAAATTTAGTTAAAAATAAAAATTTTAAAGCGCTAGTTACTTCTGGCCCCACAAGAGAGTATTTGGATCCTGTAAGATATATTTCAAATGAGTCAAGTGGAAAACAAGGTTATGAAATAGCTTTAGCTTTAAGGAAACTTGGAATAGAAACTAAACTCATAACAGGTCCTAGTAATGTTACACCATCTTCAGATATTACAATAAAGAAAATAATATCTGCAAAACAGATGATGGATGAAGTAAAAAAATCTCTTCCGGTTGATATAGCTGTTTGTGCAGCTGCTGTATCAGATTTTAAACCAAAAATTAAATTTAAAAATAAAATTAAAAAGAATATTTTTAATTATGACAGTTTAGAATTAGAGAAAAATCCAGATATTTTAGATTATTTAGGAAAAAACAATAAATCTAGACCTAAAATTGTAGTAGGCTTTTCAGCGGAAACAGAAAATATAATTAAAAATGCCAAAACGAAGATTAAAGAAAAATATTGTGATCTAATCGTAGCAAACGATGTATCGCAAAAAGAATATGGATTTAATTCTAATTTTAACAAGGTAACTATAATAGACAAAAAAGGTAAAATTAAATCGATTCCAAAAAATAAAAAGAGTTATATTGCTAATGAGATAGCTAAAATTATATTAGATAAACTTTTAGTTAATGACAAAAATATTAATTAAAAGATTATCTAAAAAAGTATCGTTGCCAAAATATGAGACGATCGGATCTTCTGGAATGGATTTAGTGGCTAATGTTGAACATACTTTAGATTTACTTCCAGGTAAAACTGCAATAATTCCAACAGGATTAGCTATATCAATACCAAAAGGTTTTGAAATACAGATAAGACCGAGATCTGGCTTAGCTGCAAAAAAAAAAATAAGTGTTCTAAATACTCCAGGAACTATAGACTCGGACTATAGAGGGGAAATTAAAGTAATATTAATTAATTTTAGTGAAAATATTTTTAAGATTGAAAAAGGATCCCGAATAGCTCAAATGGTTCTGTGCCCAGTACAGTTAGCAGAAATAAAAGAAGTAGACAATTTAGAACAAACAGTCAGAGGTGAAGGTGGTTTTGGTTCAACCGGAAACAAATAATTAAGAGAATGAGACTAAGTTTTAATCAATTTAAAAGATTTGAAAAACAAATTATCTTGAAAAAAATCGGTTTGGCTGGTCAGAAAAAAATATTTTCTTCTAAAGTTTTAATAGCCGGTCTTGGAGGATTAGGATGTCCTTTATTAACATATTTAGCTGCTGCAGGAGTTGGTAAAATAGGCATAGTAGACTTTGATAAAGTTGAAATTTCAAATTTAAATAGACAGACACTTTTTAAAACATCTGATATAGGTAAATTTAAAGTGTTCCAAGCAAAAAAAGCAATCAAAAAAATTAATAATAACATTGAAATCTTTGCTTTTAAAAAAAAAATAACAATAAAGAATATAAAAAATATATTTAAAAACTTTGACATAATTTGTGATGGTACTGATAATTATAGTTCAAGATATTTAATAAATGATTATTGTGTTAAAAATAAAAAAATTTTAATTTCATCGGCTATTAACAAGTTTGATGGACATCTTATGAAATTTAATTTTAAAAAAAAAGGTCCCTGTTATAGATGTTTTATGCCTGAACCACCCAATTTTGATAACAACTGTCAAGCAGAAGGAATATTTTCACCTGTGGCAGGTATAATGGGAACTTTACAAGCTAATGAAGTTTTAAAAACTATTCTAAAAGCAAAAGATGATATAGTTAATTCAATTCTAGTATTTGACGCACTAAAGACTAAATTAAAAAGATCGAAGTTATCTTTAAATCCAAGATGTATAAACAAATGTTAAAGAAAATTTTTTTTATTAGTTATTTTTTTTTTATAACCACTCAATCTTTTGCAATTGAAGAATACTTTCTAACCTTGCGTTATGAAACTGTAAATTTAAGACAAGGCCCTTCTGCTGAGTATCCTGTCAAAATATTTTATAAAAAAAAACTATTACCGGTTTTAATTGAGGATAAGTTAGACAATTTTAGAAAAATAAGAGATCATGAGAATAATACAGGTTGGATACACATATCTCAACTTTCAAAAAAAAAGGCAGCTATAGTGATTGATAATGAATTAATCATGTTTAAAAGCCCGACGATATATTCAAAACCAATAGTTAAATTGAAAGCTGGAAGACTTATAAGAATTATTAAGTGTGAAGAAAATTGGTGTAAATCAAAGTCAGATAAATATAGAGGTTGGATAAAAAAAAAAAGTTTATGGGGAAGACTTTAATTCTTATATTTTAATTCTTATATTTTGATGCCCAAAATTTATCTAATAAAAAATACCAAACAGAATTAGCTAAGGGCTCTACTATTGCGTCTGTTAATGCTATCATAAAAGATACGTCTGCTATAAGCATTAAAACCGTTATAGCTATTATAAAATGACCAATTGTATAAACTATTGTTCTTAAAATTGAACCTTTGTTATTTTTATATACTACTTTTGCTGAATTAAAGATTCCAGAGGTCAATTCCGTCATTTAATGTACTTTTGTTAAGTTTTTTCTATCAGCATTCATTATCTTAGTCCAAACTGCAACGAAATCTCTAACAAACTTTTCTTTATTGTCATCTTGGGCATACACCTCAGAATAAGATCGAAGTATTGAGTTAGAACCGAAAACTAAATCTGCTCTAGATGCGGTATATTTAACTTTTTTTGTTTTACGATCAATAATATCGTAAGAATTTTTCCCTGTAGGTTTCCAAGTATATTTCATATCAACCAAGTTAATAAAGAAATCATTTGTTAAAGCTCCAACTTTATCAGTTAATATTCCCTTATTTTTAGCAGTCTCGTGATTTGTTCCTAGAACTCTCATGCCACCAATTAAACAAGTCATTTCTTGTGCAGTTAGTCCCATCAAAGAAGCACGCTCTAACAAAAGTTCCTCTGGCATAACTGAGTAATCTGCTTGTACATAGTTTCGAAATCCATCATGTAAAGGTTCTAGCCACTTGAAATTCTTAATCTCTGTTTGTTTTTGAGAAGAATCCCCTCTGCCAGGATTAAATGGAACTTTCACCTTAGAGCCAGCTTTCTTTATTGCTTTTTCTAGCCCTACATTTCCTGCAAGAATTATTGTATCTGCAACTGTTGCTCCAGTTTTTTTTGCTATACTTTCAAGAACTTTTAGTGTTTTCGAGAGTCTTTTAGGTTCATTAGCTTCCCAATCCTTCATGGGAGCCAATCGAATTCTTGCACCATTAGCTCCTCCTCTTTTATCGGTTCCTCTATAAGTCCTTGCACTATCCCAAGCAGTAGTAATTAAATCACTATTGCTTAGTTTGCTGGCAGCAATCATTTTTTTAACTTTACCTACATTATATTTCTTTTTTGAAGAAGAAACATTGCCTTGCCAAATAAGATCTTCTTTTGGAGCCCAAGGACCAATATAATTTTCTTTATTCCCCATTGTTCTGTGTGTTAGTTTAAACCAAGCACGAGCAAATGAGTCTTCAAAAAACTTAGGCTCTTTATAAAATCTTTCTGAAATTTTTCTATATTCTGGATCCATAGCCATAGCCATGTCCGCGTCAGTAAACATTAGCCTAGCTTTCTTTTTAGGATTACCCAAGTCCACGGGTTTTTTTTCTTCTTCAAGGTTAATAGGTTCCCACTGCCATGCTCCAGCTGGACTTTTTT